>Ga0315294_10008090_pt1 | contig 11553 bp, 10 predicted proteins | sample YL17G13_40_MG_FD_203626 | JGI IMG/M metagenome (GOLD analysis project Ga0315294, IMG submission 203626) | Sediment microbial communities from Yellowstone Lake, YNP, Wyoming, USA - YL17G13_40 | ecosystem: Environmental > Aquatic > Freshwater > Lake > Sediment | place: USA: Wyoming | collected... | reverse complement strand
GGAAGATCGCGCTCCTCAATCCCCTCACCCATCTCATTCTGTATTCCCGGCAGCTCATCATCTCCGGGAAGATATTTCCTCTAAAGGGATTTGCCCTGTTCACCCTGGCCAACATCGCCCTCATTATTCTCTGCCTCAATATTTTCAGGAAAGCCGAGCCTTCCTTCGCGGAGCATATCTAGATGAACTGGTCCATACGGGTGCAAAACCTGGATAAGGTTTTTTTCGTGGAGCGCGCCCGGCCCACGGCCTTCAAGCTGCTCAAGAGGACGTTCCAGGGACGGCGCGCCTCGGCCGAGAAATTCTTCGCACTGAAGGACATCAACCTGGACATCGGCCGCGGCGAAAAATTAGGGATCGTGGGCAACAACGGGTCGGGGAAAACGACGCTGCTGAAGGTCGTGGCCGGGCTATTCAAGCCCGACCGGGGCCGGGTGGAGGTCGACGGAAGCATTGCCTTCCTGGCCGGACTGGGGATCGGAATGATCGACGACCTGAGCGTGGAGAGGAACGTATACCTGTACGGCATGATCTTCGGCCTGGAAGTGAAAACGATCCGGGACCGCCTCCAGGAGATCATCGCCTGGGCGGAATTGCAGGATTTTTCCAGGGCCAAGCTGAAAACCCTCTCCGCGGGGATGAGGACGCGCCTGGCCTTCTCCGCCGTCCGGCACATCGACGCGGACATTTTTCTGCTGGACGAAACTCTCGCTACGGGGGACAAGAATTTCAAGGAGAAATGTCAGGTCTATTTCGAGTCCCAAAAAAATACCGACAAGACCTACCTCGTCGCCACGCACGACCTTGTCTTCGTTAAGCAGTTCTGTAGGCGGACGCTATGGCTCCACAAGGGCCAGCCGCTGGCCTTTGGGGAAACGGACAGGGTCTTGAAGCTCTACCAGGAATCCGGGGCGGGATAAGGCCGGAGACGATGAACAAGGGCATCGTCCTGGGGTGTTACGAGGTCCCGGGCTACGGGGGGGCCAACACGGTCGGCTACAGGGTCCTGGACATGATGCAGGAGCGCGGCCTGGAGGCCTCCTACATCAACCTCATCGACGAATACGACCTTGAGTATTTCGAGTATGTGTTCGGGCCTAACTATGGGAATCCCAAGGGCCTGCCCCGAGTTTATAATTGCATCATGCGGGCTCCGCTCTTCGGCCCACAGCCGGAGCTCGAAGCTCTGCTGAAGAGCCTGGCCTCCGACATCCTGGTCGGCCACGGGTTCATCGCCGCTTATGCCCTGAAAAAGGCTGCCCCCCGGAGCCGGGTGATATTTAGGACGACGGGCTCCCAACAGGCCAAGGAATTCATCGCTTCCGGAAAAGACGCCATGGCCCTGGAGGAGTTCATCCGCCGGGCCCAGGGCCCGCCCCCCTGCTATCACCGGCGCGAAAAGCAGGCGGTGGATCTGGCGGACTACGTCATCACCCACTCGGAGATGATCAAGTCCTTCTTCAACTATTTCTTCCCCTCCCAACGGGGCAAGTTCAGCCCCGAGGTGATCTGGTTCGCCGAATTCATCTACCGCGACGCCGCGGCTTACAGCCGGTATCAAAAAACCTTCTCCGAGAGGGACATCGACCTTATCTTCATCGCCAGCGACTGGAGCCGGAAGGAGAAGAACTATCCCCTTCTGGAGAAGATCGTCTCCGGGCTGCCGGGAGCGAACGTCCACATTGTGGGAGAGGTCCCCGGAAAAAAGCTCCGGGCTACCTATCACGGCCTACTCACCCGGGCGGAGGAGGTGTTCTCCCTTTTGGGGCGGAGCAAAACCCTCGTCTGCCCCTCGCGCTTCGATGCCGCCCCCGGCGTTCTCTTCGAGGCCTCGGCTCTGGGCTGCAACGTCGTGGCCTCCAAAAATTGCGGGAACTGGCAGCTCTGCGCCGAGGACCTCCTGGTCGAGCCCTACACCGCCGGGGCTTTCCTGGACGGGGTCCGGCACTCCCTGAAGAACAAGATCGAGGACCGCCGCGACTACTTTTTCAGGGAGGATTCCTATCAGAACCTCGTCGATTCCATATCCGCCTTCGAATAACATGAGCGACATCACGGCCGTTGTCCTGACCCTGGGAGAGGATACGACCGCCCGGGCCCTCGATAGCGTCCGCCGTCAAAGCTATCCGGCCCGGGAGACGGTCGTCGTGTCGGACACGACCCCCTTCCACGCGGCCCTGAACCTGGGAGCCTCCCGGGTCAGGACGAAGTTCTTCGTCCAGGTCGACGCGGACATGATCCTCGACCCCGGCTGTTTCGAGGCGCTCCGGGATTGCCTCGGCGACCATGTCGGCATCGTCGCCGGCCATCTCCGCGACCCCCTCATCGGACGGGTGTCCAGCATCAAGCTGTTCCGGACGGAATGCTTCGGCCGATCCCGGTTCGGCGATTCCATCTCCCCGGATACGGATTTCGCCGCAGCCATCACGAAGGACGGCTGGAGCCTGATCTACGCCCTGAAGTTCGAGGGGACCTCTCCGGAACACCGGCACACCTTCGGCGAGCATCGCCCCGACTATACCCCGCAGTACACCTTCTCCAAGTACCTGTTGGAAGGCCGCCGGTACCGCTACAGAAAAGACCTGGGGGGGCTCCTGTGGCACCTGGGAAGGCTCGGAAAAAGCAAACATCCGGCCGCCGGAGTCGCTCAGGTCGCCCTGGCCCAGGGGATTTTCATTGAAGAAGAAAGCGACCTTCTGTCGCGGCCTTCGGGGCATCCGGATTTTTCCCTGCTGGAAAGATACATGTCCAGCCACAAGAGGCGCCGTCTATCCCCGCTGGCCGCAAGTTTAATGGGGATGTGTGCCCCTCTGACGGCGTTCGAAAAGTCCTATCGGCTGGGGATCCGCTTAAGAAGGGCCGACGCCTACGCCGACTTCCGCCGCTGCCTGGAAGGCCTCACCGCACGCGGCCTGAGGCTGTTCTGGCCGGCCTACATCGGGCTGTGCCGCGGGTCGTTCGTCGAAGAATTCAGCGCGCGGAAATTCGAGAACGACTTTCGAAAATTGAGGGATCTGATGGGGGGCCAGCCGAGGCCGGCGCTCTTCAGGGAAGCCCTGAGGTCCTGGCCGGGGAAAATATTGGGGAGGAGGTAATCCGATTGAGATCCCTTCTTTTCTCGGTTGTCATTCCCACCTACGGTCGCCCCAGCGGGCTCGCCTCCTGCCTCCAGTCCATGTCCCGGCAGAAGTTCCCCAGGGACGACTTTGAGGTGATCGTCGTCGACGACAAGAACGATACTGCCACGGACAAGATCGCCGGGCGGTTCAAGGAGGAGTTTTCCCTTGTCCTCAGGCACCAGGATCACGTCGGTCCGGCCGCGGCCCGCAACGCGGGTGCAGCGCTGGCCAAGGGGGAATATCTGGCCTTCACGGACGACGACTGCGCCCCGGCCCCCGATTGGCTTCGCTCGCTCGCCGAGCGTTTCGCGACCTCCCCCGCCTGCGGTATCGGAGGCCGAACCGTCAACGGCATCCCCGACAGTTCCTGTGCCACGGCCAGCAAAAACCTCGCGGATTTCCTATACTCATACTACAACCCGAACGCCGAGGAAGCGCGCCTGCTTTTCACCAACAACCTTGCCGTCCCGACGCGAGTGTTCAGGGAGCTGGGGGGGTTCAACGCAGGCTTCCCCTTCGCCGGCGGGGAAGACCGTGAATTCTGCTACCGCTGGCGTTTTCACGGCCATCGCCTGGCCTTCGCCCCGGAAGCCGTCGTCCTCCACCGCCACCACCTGAGCCTGTCCTCCTTCCTGCGGCAGCACTTCAGCTACGGGCGCGGCGCTTATTATTTCCACCGGGCCGTGGCCCGCTATGACCCGCAGCGCTTCATGTTCGAGCCGCCGTCGTTCTACCTGAAACTGTTGTCGAGCGCTTTTCGGCGATGGGATTTGCCAAGACAGGAAACGTCTCGGGAGAAGCGGCCGGCCCTGTTTTTGGCCTGCCTGCTCGGGCTGTCCCAGGCGGCCAACGCCGCCGGATATTTCCGGGAGTTGTCCAGGATCGCCCCGGTGAAGAAAAGCAATGCCTGAACTCACCGTGGCCATGCCCGCCTTCAACTCCGGGCTCTACATCCGTCAAGCCATGGACAGCGTGCTGTGCCAGGCGGACGTGGACCTGGAGTTGATCGTGGTGGACGACGGCTCCAGGGACGACACCGATGAGGTGGTGAATTCCTACCGTGACTCCCGGGTCAGGCTCATCCGCCTGGATAAAAACAAGGGCATCCCCCACTGCCACAACCTCATCATCGACGCCTGCCGCTCGCCCTTCCTGGCCCACGTGGACTCCGACGACTTCATCCTGCCCGGCGCCCTGGCCAAAATGGTCCGGGCCCTCAGGGAAGACCCCGCTGTCGGCCTGGCCCATTGCCATTTCTTCGACGTGGACGCCCTGGGAAATACGACTAGGGAGGCCTTTCAGGAGCGGAAGAAGCTGTTTTTAGCAACCAGGCCCGCGGGGATGGACTACAAGCGGGCCCTGCTGGTTTGCGGCAACGTGGCCAACCACCTTCGGACGTACCGACGCGAGGTCTTTGACGTCGTGGGCAGATTTGACGAAGCGCTGAAGCGGGGCTCGGAGGACTATGACATGGCCCTCCGCATCGCCGACCGCTACCGGATCAAGCTGGTCCCCGAGTTTCTCTACTGCTATCGACGGCACCGGAACAACTCCACCGTCCCTTGGCGTACCCATAAAACGAGGTACTTCCTGAAAAGGACGCGGGTGTATCGACGATTGACCAGGAGCGGGAAGATCCATTTCACCCGGCTCCCTGAATACCGCGGCCCGATGATCATCCTGACGGGTTTCCTTTACGCCGTTGGGCTTCAGGGGCTGAAAGCCCGCTCGAGGAAGGCGGTCAAATCCCTGAAAAAGCTCGTTCTCGACCGTGTCATCTTTCCCGCCGGGAGCACGTTTTACAGGCACACCGTCCGGCTTTTTTCCTGGTGGCCGATCAGCCGCCCGGGCCACGGGAAAAAGGAACCGGCCGCCGGAGGGGAGAAACGCATCGCTTATTACCTGTGGCAGTATCCCGTACTCAGCCAGACGTTCATTCAGCGTGAAACGACGGCCCTGCGCCGACTCGAGCCCCGGCTGGAAATATTCGCGGATGCCGTCGAAGACATCGGCCTCCTGGATGAAAGCGCCCGGGCCCTTTCGGGCGGCACACGCTATCTGCTGCCCATTAAGAAAAAACCCCTGGCCGCGGCGGTCAGGCATTTCGCCCTGCGCCGTCCCCTGGCCTTCCTCAACATGCTCCTCTACGTGCTTTTTCACACGTACCGTTCCCCAAAATATTTCAGGGAAGATCTTCTTGTCTTTTTAAAGGCCGTTTACCTGGCGCGGAGGCTGCAGGAGCAGGGGGCCGCCTGCGTCCATGCCCCCTGGGCAGACATCAATGCCTTTGTCGCCCTAGTGTCCTCCCGGCTGGCGGGCATTCCCTTCAGCCTGCAGGCCCGGGCCCACGATATCCATCGGCGCGACTGTCTGGAGGGGATGTCGGACAAGCTCATGAACGCCCGGTTGATCATAACCAACACCCGGTATAACGCCTCCTACCTGCGGAGCCTGCTCCCGCCCTCCCGGCAGGGGAAAGTCCGAATAATCTATAACGGCCTCGACCTGGAACGATTCAACCCGGGCGCGGGAAAGAAAGCTCCCTCCGACAAGACACGCATACTCTGCGTGGCCCGCCTGATCGAACAAAAAGGCCTAGTGGAACTTTTGGAAACCTGCCGGGCCCTGCGGGAAAAGGGATACCTTTTCCAGTGCGACATCATCGGTGGAACCGAAGAGCCCCTCTACACCCATTATTATGTCGCCCTGAAGAAGCTCTACCGGCGGAAGGGACTTGAGGGCTGCGTGTCCTTCCTGGGGCCCCGGCCGTTCGCCGAGGTGCTCGAACATTACCGGAAAGCCGACATGTTCGTGCTGCCCTGCGTCATGGCCCTGGACGGAAGCCGGGACATCATCCCCAATGCCCTGATCGAGGCCATGGCCATGAAGCTGCCCGTCATTTCCACGAACATTACGGGCGTTCCGGAGATCGTGGATGACGGCCTCAACGGGCTCCTCGTCCCGCCGCACGACGGCCAGGCCCTCCTGCGGGCCATGGTGGCGCTCATCGAGGACGCGGGGCTGAGGCAGCGGCTGGGAGAAGAGGCCCGCCGCAAGGTTGAGGAGCGCTTCGATATCCGCAAAAATATCGTCCGCTACCGGGATGCCTTTCGGGAGATCACGGAGGGTTGAGGGTCTGCGGATGGAGAGTTATTTTTTGATCCGGTAGAGGCTCGCCCTTTCGGCCTCGATGACCAGCTCGAACTTCGAGGGGAAAGCCTGAAGGACGGGCATCAAGAATGCCCCGACCATCTCCTTGTTTTTATCGACGAGGACATAATCGATGTTTTTCCCATCCAGGGTATTCATGAGCTTGCGGGGGTCACGGGAGAAGGGGAAATCGAACCCGCGGCGCTCGGTGACGACATCCCACATTCTCGCGTGCTGGCACAGGTACCGCGTCTGCGCCGGGGAATTCTCCCGCAGCCAAAGGGCCAGCCTCTGAGCGTCATAATTCGCCTCATATTTTACGGGATACGCTCCGAAAGGCGACTGATGTTCCCGGGGCAGCCGGTGGAGCATATCGCTCATTCCCACCCCAAGATAGAGGAGGACGTAGCCGACCAGGCAAACGGCCGCCGCTTTTCTCGCCGGAGTCTCCGCCCCTAAGCGCAGTCGGGAGCCGATGTCCGCCAATCCCCTCCAGGCATAAAAAAAACATATCGGCACGAGGGGCACGAGAAGCCGGAACCCCGCCTCGGCTTGGTTCATCTCGATGAGCAGCAGGTAGAGAATCGTGTACAGCGCCGTCAGGGTCAGCTCTTTCTTAAGGGAACGGAAGAGCCCCCAGAAGAAAAGTCCCGTGCCGATGAACCGGGCCACGGCATGGATCATATGAAGGCCGTCGGACGGGGCGTTGGAGAGGACCTCCCCGATACCCAGGAATCTTTTCAGGTTGGAGAAAAACCGGCGGAGGAGGTCGAGGAGGGTGGCATAGCCCGCTTCGGGGACATAGGCTTCTTTTTGGAAGAAGAGGTCGAAATAGGAGAGGTCCTGCCTCGCATTCCTCACTCCCCACAAGACAGTGAAGAGGAGGGGGAGAACGAAGGCCAGGGCCAGCCACAAAGCGCTGGTGCTCCCACCGGCCTCTGCTCCCCTGGTTCGTTTGCCGGCCAGGAAGACGAGCATGGCAACGACGACGGCCGCCAGCAGAGCGATACCCGCCGACCGTGTCATGCATGCGCCTAGGAGCGCACCCCCTGCGGGGAAGACCCAGAACCGGCTTTTGCCGCCGATGAGATTTTCAAAGGCCAGGAGGGAGGCCGTGGAAAAGAACATGTAAAAAATGTCGGACAGAAGGAAGGTGCTCTGCTGGAACAGATACACACATCCCAGGGACAAAAGGACGATGACCAGGCCGGCGACATTTCCCAGGCTGTCGCGGAACAGCCTCCAGAACAAGAAAAGCGAGGCAAGCGCGAAAAGGGTGATCACGCCGTTCAACAGCCGATAGTTGTCCGGAGAGAGCCGATGAAAAACGCTGAAGATCATGGAGGTGAGCGGCGGGAAAAGCGGAACGGGATTGCCCCTGACGGTGTAGCCCTCTCCTCGGGCCAGGGATTTAGCGCCCAGGACATAAGATGAGCTGTCGGGCGTGATTTTCCAATACGGGCCAACGGCCGCCGCATAAACGACGGCGAAGATGAGGATGAGGAGAAGGGCGGCAACGAGGAGCGGACGGCGCTTCACCCCAAGCGGGCTCCTCTCCTTCATGGGCGCCCTAATCCTCCCGCCCGGCCCGGCCGGGCCTCAGAACGCTATCGTCCACCAGGATGACTTCGAATTTCGGACAATCAGCCGAACGAAAAATGGCTTGAAGGCAGGCGTCGAGCATAAGCCGTCCCTTATAGACGGGGACGATGACGGAGATCATGGCTCGAACCCGACATCATGACATCGGCGAAATCGAGCCCGAGCTTTCATTTTCCTGCCAAGGCCAAACATATTAACCATATTTTAATAAATAGTCCATCTTCCGAGACCAGCAGGCAGCATCTCCACGAACGCCATGGGCATCCCCTAGATCCGCTTCAAGGGTCCTTCGGAGAGCGGCATCCCGATGCCGCTCTCCAGGCAAAGGCGCGCACAACGGGCGCACCCCCTGTTTTTGGCCAGCTTGATTTTGGCCGGGCCGCCGCTATTGAAGAAGTGACCCGGGCCGCGCCTCGCCGCGGCCAACGATAAGAACCGGGGTTTCATTACCCTCAAGGCCGCGGCCGACCACGTCCGGCTCAACCTCATCAAGAACCATGACCATCCCGTGGCCAAAGGACTTCACCTTCACCTCGACCCCAAGACGCTCCTGATTGCCGAGGAATCCTGATTCGGCATCGCCGCGCAGAGATAACGCCGAACCGTGTAAACATCTTTTTCTTCGCTGTTCCGATGATTTCTTGACACCGCCGCCCGGCCGGCGATACAATTCCGGCATAGGTCAGGGGGAGAGTTACATCGCTGAGAGTGAGAATTCAGCCCGCACGGAAAAGCAAAATCCTATCCATACTATTCCCTCAGTGCCTTCCACGTGACTTAGTCCCATAAAATCGCGGAGGGATCCGCTAGGACCGGAGGTGACCATGATGAAAAGCCTGAAAATCATCGTTTCTTTGACACTGGCTTTGACCGCAAGCTTGGGATTGCTCGTTCAGCCGGCATCGCCCGGGCAGGATCCTTCCCAGGAGGAAGCGGCGGAATTGATCCGGCAGCTCTTTCAAGGCCAGCCTATTCCCTCCTCTGAAAAGCCAGCGCTTGATAAGATCCTCGCCGCGGGACAGGCGGCCGAGTCCCGCCGCTTCGAATCCGCCCTCGCCACGCTCGATAAGGTCCTGGCCGACTATGATAGGCAGGCCGGCGCGCTGTCCTCGGATCCCAAGGACAGGAAGGCGAGACTGCAGCGCCTTTCGTCCTTCAAATGCGGGATGATCATCCTCGCCCTGGGCTTTCGCGCCGAGGTTTTGACGGCCCAGGGAGATCTGGACCGTGCCTTCGGCGATTACGACATGGCGGTCAACCTCGCCCCGGACGAGATCCCGACGCTTCTCCTCAGCCGGGCGCTCTGTCAATCCCGCAGGGGTAAATATGAGCAAGCCCTGGCCGACTTGAACACGGTGATCGCTTTGAAGAAATCCTTTGCCGACACCGTCGTTGCCCTCAAGCGCCGCGGGGATATCTATCTCGAGCAAAGCAAATTTGACGAGGCGATCGATGATTACACCCAGGCCATGCGCATGGCCCCGGAGGAAAGCAGCCTGCGCCAAGCGCTCGAAAACGCCCGCGCCAGACAGCTGAAAGCCTACGATGAACTCAGCCAGGCGCTCGAAAAGTTCTCTTCCAAAAAGAACGAAGAGCTCACGAAGGCCGATGCGGCCCTCGCCGCGGCCAAGACGGTCAAGGCCAAGGTCGCGGCCCTCGCCAAGAGAGCGGCGCTCTTCAAAGATCTGATGCGCTATGATGATAGCCTAGCGGACTATGCGGCCCTCATCGTCCTCGAACCGGACAATCCCCAGTGGCTCAAGAACCGGGGGGACCTGAGGGAAATGACCCCCGAGAATCAGCAAGGCGCGGTCGACGATTATACCGCCTACCTTAAAAAAACGCCCGGGTCGGTCGATGTCTATAGCGCCCGCGGGCGGGCCTGCGACCGGCTTGGAAAATACGACCTGGCCGTTTTGGATTTCGACCAGGCCCTCAAACTGAAACCCGGGGACGACGCGATTCTCTACTGGAGGGGCTTGGCCAAGATGCACCTGGGAAATCCGCAGGCCGCGCTCCGGGACTACACCGCAGCCCTGGACGCCAATCCCAACAAGCCCGTCTACTTCAAAGACCGGGCGGAGGCCTACGTGGAACTCAAGCAATACGATTCGGCCGTCGAGGACTGCAGCTCGGCCATCGCCCTCGCTCCGAACGATCCGCGCTTTTACTCGCTCCGGGGAGAATGCTACCGGCGACTGAAGCAGTATGACAAATCGCTGGCTGATATCAACAAGGCCTTGGAGCTCGACCCGGGATCCATGAATGCTTTGGGGAACCGGGCCGACACCTATTTCTTCAAGGGCGACTACCAGAAAGCCGTGGCCGACTATTCCAAGTTCCTGGCGAGCAACCCGGACGTCAGCCTGGCTTATTACCGGAGGGGGGAGGCGTATCTGGAGCTGAAACGCTATGGGGATGCGGCCGCTGATTTCAGGAAGAAGGTCGAGCTCGACCCGAATTCGCTGGACGGGCTGAACAGCCTGGCCTGGCTTCTGGCCACATGTCCCAAGGCGGAAGTCCGCAATGGCCCGGAGGCCGTCGCTTATGCCCAGAAGGCGCTCGACCTGGCAGGCGGCGACGACTATTGGTATATGGACACGCTGGCCGCCACCTTGGCCGAGGCGGGACGGTTCGACGAGGCTCGGGCCCTCGAGGAAAAGGCGGTGTCGCTCATCCCTCCGGATGCGGACAAGAAAGACCGGTCGGATATGGAAAAAAGGCTGTCACTCTACCAACGGAGCAAACCGTTCCGGGAAAAATGACTATCTCTTGAAGAGCTCGACCCGGCGGTTTTTGGCTTTCCCCTCTTCCGTGTCGTTCGAGGCGACGGGCGCCAGCGGCCCGCAGCCGTAGGGAGCGAGCCGCGCCGCCGCGATCCCATACTGGGCGGTGAGGGCGGCCGTGACGGCTTTGGCCCTGGCCTCGGACAGATGTTGTAATAGGTAATAGGGGTAATAGGGGGGGTAATAGGGGTGGGTAATAGGGGGGCGGCCCACGATATCTTATTGAAAAGCCGAAAGATTGCTTAGCCCTACAGCTTGGAGTTCTTCTTAGATGAGAGTTTTGACCCCTCAAAACGTCTATCTAACAAAGGTCTCGTCGATGCCTCGGGCTAATAGGTACTTTATCCCAGGCCAAATTTGGCATATAACCCACCGCTGTCACAAAAAGGCGTTCCTCTTGAAATTCGCCAGGGTGATGAACGTCAAGCATTATTCCCGTCCCCGTTGCCTCAATCAGGAATGTTACCGAAGAGTTTGCACCTTGTCTAGCCCCATCTGAGTGAGGTCTGCGGAAAAAAAGGGTGCGTCCAGGCCGGCATAGACAAGGCCCTTGGCCATCACGTGTCGCCACGACCGCACTCTGCGTTGCAGCGTTCGTAGCTGTCCGTTCGGAAAGTAACCCGGCTGTTCCTTTTGGAGCCTCTCGAAAAGTTCTTTGGCCGTGGCGTCAGGCGTGTCCTGGAGCCAAAGTAGGATGTCCGGCCAGACCGACTCAAACGGATCCTTGCGCGTTCGCCACCAGTGAGCTTTCTTTGGTGAAGTACGATGGGTGGCACGGACCTCTCCTTGCCGCCACAGCTCCCCGAGCTGCTTCATGAACTGCTCCAGACCCTCGCCGGCCGGTCCTGTCATGCTGTTCTCGCGGGAAGCCAAGGCCGCCAGGGCCGCCTGTTGTT
>Ga0315294_10008089_pt1 | contig 11553 bp, 9 predicted proteins | sample YL17G13_40_MG_FD_203626 | JGI IMG/M metagenome (GOLD analysis project Ga0315294, IMG submission 203626) | Sediment microbial communities from Yellowstone Lake, YNP, Wyoming, USA - YL17G13_40 | ecosystem: Environmental > Aquatic > Freshwater > Lake > Sediment | place: USA: Wyoming | collected... | reverse complement strand
GATAGTTTGCCCTTGCTCTCTTTATAGGTGCCCCGGGAACTTAATGGGGCATCTCTTTTATCATCCTTTTGACGAGGCTCTTTGCCACATCAGGAAGTGCGGGTTTTATAAGTATGTAGGCCTCTACTTCATGATGCCCTGCATTCCACATTATCTTGCCGGAAGCTGCATCGATCATTTTGACACCCATGACTACTTTGGCTACCTTGTCATCGTTTTCCTTCGTGTAATTCCAGTAGTCAACGTTGACCAGCAGGAAAGCATCGACCTTCGTCATTTCACCGAGCTTGCGACTAAGATCAGGATCGGAAAAGCTGACTGCTCTGAGCTTGGAGATATAATCTACAAACACCTTCTGAAGTTCCTCACTGGACTTAATCCGGTTATTCATTTTATCCGCAGCAACAACATCAGTAAACCACTTTGTATCAACGAGCACACCTGCGATGATCTGGTCAATTACCCCTCTTGCCTCTTCATATGTCCCCACATCAGCGGGCAGCACACCGATTCTTTTGGGATGGAAATCCTTTGCTTCCGGGGCGACATTGGAATAGCGGATTCCTGCGCAGCCGACAAGCGCAAGCAACAGAAGTATCATTAAAGGAAAAAGAAATGTCTTTCTCGTCACAATTGCCGCCCCTGCGTTATAATCAGCCCAAATACCGTGTCAGGCAAAGCCAGACCAGGGAACTTATGCCAGCTATGATATAGCTGGTTTCGAGAATACCCTCCTGAACAACGCCGGAAAATGCCGCCCTTCTAACATAAAGCCTGAAATAAATCCACATAAAAAATATGCACACTAAGAGGGTAAAACTCAGTGAGGGAGTCCACCCTAAGGTATGGGAAACGCTGAGCAAAATGACCAGCAAAACGAGTATTCCCTGCAACAGAATCTGGGTGGGTTTCTTGCCTATCAGAACAGGTATCGTCTCCCGACCGATGAGGCTATCGCTCTGGATATCCAGGATATCAGATATGGCAGAGCGGACGAAGACAATGCCGAAGGTAAAGAGGAAAGCCACAAGCATACCGGCGGTAACGGAAAGACTAATTTCGAACTGCGGCAGCACTGCCACAACAGCCGCCCAGGCCATGGCCATGAAAATGTTCTTGGAACCCGGCAGGTCTTTAAGACTCTTGAAACGCAGGTTCCCCGGCAGTATTTTCGTATTATAAAGCACGCCAAAAATGGAAATCAAGAAAAGTAATATGAAGGCATTCAGGCCTGCAATGAAGGAAATTGTCAGGGCCAGAACCAGAGACGCTATGGCCGCCGATACATAAGCCTTTTCATGTTTGAGATAAGATTCTTCCCTGAATGATCCAATGATGGTGCTCGTTTTTCTGTTGATGAGCCGGTTGAGTGTATGCATGGCATATACATAAAGGGACGTTGTCAGAATATTCAATATATTTACAGGGAGTCTCTGCAAGAGCATGCTTGAGAAAGACAGACACCCTGCTCCAATAGCAGAATAGATCTCCGTCTTAACTGCGAATACCCAGAAGTTGAACAGCCTCTTTACCTGCTTCTGTTTCTCATCCTGATGGCTTGTAACAGCGTCAAAAACCCGGTTAATGATCCAGTTGGGCGTCGATGCGCCTGCGGAAATACCGATCTTCTCATACTGGCTTGAGGGAATGTCCTTTAATTCATCTGCAGTCTCGATGTGAAACGTCGGCTTACACGCAAGCTGTGAAATCCTGACCAGCCTTTTTGTATTTGCACTGTTCCTGCCGCCGACGATAAATACGGCATCCATTTCTGCGGCCAGAGCTTTAACCTCCGACTGTCTCTTTTCCGTGGAATCACATATAGTATCGAAAATTACAGCGCCAGGAAACCTTGTCTTGATCCTCTCCACAATGTCAATAAACTCGTCCGTACTCTGCGTGGTCTGAGCAACTACACACACCTTATTAAGGAGCGGGAGATTATCAACCTCTTCCGCGCTACCGATAACGAAGCCTTTGCCATAGGCATACCCCAGAAGACCATTAACCTCCGGGTGTTCCCTGTCGCCGATGATTAGAACCGCATAGTTCGATGATGAGTGCTTCTTGATAATAGCCTGGACATGAGCCACTTTAGGACAGGTGGCATCAACGATCTTGATTCCTTTCTCCCTGATCTTATTTCTCTCCTCAGGGGATATGCCGTGGGCCCTGATTATGATCGTGGCTCCTTTATCTGATGCATCAATTTTGTCGATATCACTAACCGGAATAATTCCCCTCGTCCTCAGGAGTTCAACAGTCTGGGGATTGTGAATCAGGGGACCATACGTATAGATATCTTCTTTTCCTTTGCGCTGGGCAATATCAAGAACGAGATCTACGGCCCTTCTCACGCCCATGCAAAATCCCGCCGTTTTGGCCAGTTTAACACCCATATGTTTTGCAAAACCTATACTTTTAGCTGTATGATAAATATTTTCGGAGAGAAAAACAGGGCGCTGTCCCGTTATTGATCAGCGCAATATTTGCAGTTCAATGTCATTTCGGCCGATAACTGCACTCAAGTTTTCAGATAAATAAAAAACTCCCTGTTGCCTTTGGGCCCTATGAGGGGGGATTCGCAGACGCCCATAACTGACAGCCCTAATTCTGCGGAGAACTCCTTTATTCCCTCTATTACTTTGTCATGAACTTCTGGATTTCGGATGACGCCGTGCTTTTCAACTTCATCGCGCCCTGCCTCAAACTGAGGTTTAATAAGGGCAAGCATGATTGCATCATTCTTCTTCACCAGCCTGAGCACGGCAGGGATGACAAGTCTGAGCGAAATAAAGGACGCATCTATCGTGGCCATATCTATGGAATCCTTTATCACCGAACCTTCGAAATATCTTATGTTTGTCCTTTCGAGGTTGACTACCCGTTCATCCGTCCTCAGCTTCCACGCCAACTGACCATAACCAACATCAATGGCATAGACCTTTCGGGCCCCTTCCTGAAGAAGGCAGTCAGTGAATCCGCCGGTGGAAGCACCTACATCAAGGGCAACGAGGTCTCTCACATTGATATCAAACGCCGTAAGAACGCCTTTTAATTTCAATCCTCCCCTGCTGACGTATGGATTATCTTCTCCTTCTATCCTGATTTCTGCATCCGGGGAAACGAGGGTGCCCGCCTTGTCTATCTTGGTCTCTCCTACAAGCACGGCACCTGACATAATCAGCGCCCTGGCTCTCTCACGGGTCTGGCAGATATCCCTGTCCACCAGCAGCACGTCCAATCTGACTTTTTTGATTTTCTTGCTCATGAGGTCAAAAGATCACGGCTCCATCACAGACCGCGCCGCTCCCATGATACCCTCCTCGTCAATGCCGTACATCCTTCTCAATTCCTTCTGCGAGGCATGTTCGACAAATTTATCCTTGATGCCGAGTCTCTTCACGATGACAGCATGAATACCCTTTTCTTCAAACAATTCCAGAACGGCACTTCCGAACCCGCCCATGAGGACATTTTCTTCGACAGTGATTATCCTCTTTATGGACTTAGCGGTATCACAAAGCAGCCCTTCATCAAGGGGCTTGATGAAACGGGCATTGATTACCCTCGCATTGATTCCTTCAGCCTTCAGTTTTGCTGCGGCAGCAATGGCAGGATAAACAGTAGAGCCAATGGCCATAATGGCAAGATTCGCATTTTCGGCGTCATAGACAATTTCACCTTTTCCAACTGCAAGAGACACGGGAATATCATCGATGGGCACACCAATTCCCCTGCCGCGGGGATATCTTATTGAAACAGGCCCCCCGCACTCAACGGCTGTTTTAAGCATATGCTGGAGTTCATTTTCGTCCTTGGGTGCCATCACGATTATATTCGGAATAGAACGGAGATAGGAAAAATCAAAGAGTCCATGGTGAGTCGGTCCATCGGCTCCCACGAAGCCTCCCCGATCAAGAGCTAGCACCACCGGCAGTTTCTGGAGACAGACGTCGTGGAGAATCTGATCATAGGCCCTTTGCATGAATGTCGAATATATCGCCACCACCGGAATCAGGGCTTCCGTGGCGAGTCCGGCTGCAAAGGTCACGCCGTGCTGTTCAGCCATGCCCACATCATAGAAACGCCCGGGATATTCCCTGGCAAACTCATCGAGGCCCGTGCCTTCACTCATGGCGGCTGTCACGGCAACAATCCGGGGATTGTCGCGGGCCAGTTTTATAATCGTCCTGCCAAACATTTTTGTGTAAGACAAAGGCGCAGTGCCTTCATCAACAGGCTCGCCTGTATCGATCTTAAATGGAGCAATACCGTGGAACTTTGCCGGATCATCTTCGGCGAATTTATAGCCCTGTCCTTTTTTTGTAATGACGTGCACGAGGACGGGGCCCTCCAATTCTCTAACGTTTTTCAGGTTCTTGATGAGATTATCGAGGCGATGCCCTTCCAGTGGCCCTACATAGGTGAACCCCAGTTCCTCAAACAAGACACCGGGAACAACCAGACCTTTCAGGGATTCCTCCACCTGTTTCGTAAACTTCACCATCTGTTCCCCGATGGAGGGAATAGACTTCAGAAAGTTCTTAAGCTCCGTCTTGAATCTTGTGACAGTGTGACCCGTCATGATGCGATTAAGATAGGAGGACATGGCCCCCACATTGGGTGAGATGCACAGCTCATTGTCATTTAATATGATGACGAGATTCTTGTTGCGGTCTCCCGCCCAATTCAGGGCTTCAAAGGCCATCCCTGCTGATATGGAACCGTCGCCGATGACGGCAACGATTTTAAAGTCTCCCCCGTTAAGGCACCTTGCTTCGGCCATACCGATCGCGGCAGATATGGACGTGCTGCTGTGCCCCGTGTTGAAGACATCGTACAGACTCTCCTCTCTCCTGGGGAAACCGCTTATTCCACCCTTCGTCCTTAAGGTGTGGAACAGGTTCTTCCGCCCTGTGATGATCTTATGGGCATAGGCCTGATGTCCCACATCCCAGATGACTTTATCCCTGGGTGTATTAAATACGTAGTGAATAGCAAGCGTCAATTCAACCGTCCCCAGAGATGAAGCAAGATGGCCGCCATTTCTGGAGACGATGCTGATAATCTTTTCCCTTATCTCTCCGGCAAGTCTGTTCAACTGGGCAAGATCGAGCCTCCTGATATCTTCAGGAAAATTGACTACAGAAAGGATGCTGCTCTTGTCTTCTCCACTCATTATTTTTCCTTTACGCTTTTCTCTCTATGATATATGCGGCAATCATCCTTAACGGTTCTGCCCTGTGATCAAAGTTCTTTATCGCCGAGAGTGCTCCTTCTATAAGCTCTCCCGCCTTTTTCCGGGACGCAACCATACCCATCAGGGCAGGGTAAGTTACCTTGCCCCGTTTGGTGTCGCTCCCCGTACCTTTTCCCATTAATTTTTGGTCCCCCTCTACGTTAAGGATATCGTCGGCTATCTGAAATGCAAGGCCTACATGCCGCCCGTATGATGTAAGGGCATTGAGCTCAACTTCACCGGCATTTGACAATACGGCCCCTGCCTTCACAGCGGCAGTAATCATTGCTCCCGTTTTACGTGTGTGGATAAAGTTCAGGACTTCGGTGTCAACCGCTTCTCCCTCCGACTGGACATCAACTACCTGACCCCCTACCATGCCGAAGTATCCTGCCGCCCCGGCAACGTCGTGGATCACGGAAATCAATTTTTCCGGCGCGATCTTTTCCGTCAGACTTCTGTCCGACATCAGATGAAAGGCCTCCGTCAAGAGGGCGTCGCCGGCGAGAATGGCCATATTTTCACCGAAAACCTTGTGGCTTGTAAGTCTTCCCCTCCTGTAGTCATCGTCATCCATCGCGGGAAGGTCGTCATGGATAAGAGAATATGTATGGATAAGCTCTAACGCGCAGGCCACAGGAAGAATCGATTCGATATTGCCGCCCAATGCCTCAGCCGAGGCCAGGCATAAGATGGGCCTGATTCTTTTCCCTCCTGCAAACAGGCTGTAATGGATGGCTTTGAAAATTACAGGTGGATAGTTGTCCTCTCCGGGCATGTATCGGAGAAGGGCCTCATCGATTATCTTCTTCCTGGTATCCAAATATGAGCCGAGGGGCGCATTAAGATTCGGACTCATTCTCTTCCACCTTAAACGGCCTGATGACCAGATCCTCTTCCTGCTTAAGCAAGATTTCCACTCGCCGTTCCGCCTCGTCCAGCTTCCGTGAACATAGACGCGCAAGCTTTATCCCCTCCTCAAAAGCCTTGAGGGATTCTTCCAGGGTCATGTCCCCTGCCTCCATTCTCTTCACTATGTCTTCCAATCGCCCCAGCGCTTCTTCGAATTTTTCCTTTGCCATGTTCTTACTCCTGATTGACATCCGTTACTTTCGCCTGAAAGCTGCCAGACGAAACCTTGACGTCCACACTGCTGCCCACGGCAACCGATGCCGCTTCCTTCACGATAAGACCTTCAGGAAGCTTCTTCACAATACTGTAGCCCCTTCCCAGGACAGCGAGAGGGCTTAACGTGTCCAGCAGAGCGAGGTTTGTTCTCACCTGCGCCTTGAGGCGCTCCATCACATCATGCCACCCGGCTATCACATTCTTTCTAAAATTTTCAAGGATAAACCGATGATCCCGGATCTTCAAAAGGGGATTTGCATGGTCCAGGCGAAGTTCAAGATTAAGCAGTTTAGGCCTCTCCCCGGCCCGCTTGTGGTCAATGCCCTTTTTAAGCCTCTCCAGACGGTCGTCGACGAGCATGCGAAGATCATCAATCCTTCTCTTAGGGTCTTTCAGCCGTCCCCGCAGCAGAATCACCTGTTCACCAATCCTGACTATCAGGCGACGTTCGTGATTGATCAATCTTGCATGCGAGGCCTCGAGTGAAGCCATGAGTTCCCTTCTCACAGGAACAACCAGTTCCGCCGCCGCCGAAGGAGTTGGGGCCCTGAGGTCCGCCACAAAGTCAGCGATAGTAAAATCAATCTCATGCCCGACAGCGGAGATTATGGGAATCCGGGAACGATAAATCTCTCTCGCCACCGCCTCATCGTTGAAAGGCGCCAGGTCCTCGAGCGATCCCCCTCCCCTGGCTATGATAATGACATCAATATTCCCCACGGCTTGCATATCGGTGATGGCCTTTATGATTTCCGGGGGCGCCTCCATGCCCTGCACCCTTACGGGAGCAACAAGAATATCCACGGAAGGAAACCGCCGCCTCGTGATATTCAAAATATCCCTGATAACCGCCCCTGTGGGAGAGGTGATTACCCCGATCCTCCGGGGGAGAAAAGGGATGGATTTTTTGTGAGCAGGATCAAAAAGGCCCTCTGCCAGCAGGCGGGCTTTGAGCTGTTCAAAGGCCTTCTGGAGGGCGCCAATGCCCTTTGGTTCCACCACATCCACGATCAATTGGTATTCGCCTCGCGGATGATAGACACTCACCCTTCCGCAACAGACGACGCTCATCCCTTCTTCAAGATCGAACTGGGCCGATCTGGCCCATGGAGACTGCCTTTGCATGGGCAAAGCCCTGAAGATGACGGCCCTGATCTGACTCTTTTCATCCTTGAGGGTAAAGTATATATGGCCCGATGCAGGCCGTCGCAAATTGGATACCTCCCCTTCCACCCAGAGTGTATCGAAGCTCGCCTCCAGGAGAAGCTTGATATTTTCATTTAGCTGCGTGACGCTGAGTATTTCCTTCATATTGGCTGCAAGTACCAGATATTGCAGTCGCTGACAAGGCCGATTTTTTTGTTGGTCTGAAAGATATGGCGATGAAACTGCGATTATGCGGAAACAGCCTGTCCCCATAAGGAATCGACAAGGTAAATTTCTGAAGAACAACGTGCCCCCATCCGTAGTCAGGGTGGGGGCCTCTATTTTCCAACTCACCACTCAATCGTCACTGAAAAAAATTTCTCATGCGATCCCGCCGAAATCGAGCGGCGGCGCGGGCCGCATTTGTCGTCGAATTGCCTTGACATGCAAAGCACTCATTTCTTATACTTGACCCACCAAAAGGGCATTCTTATTGGCTCAAGTCGGGAGGCGTGAGCCAACTGGTTAATCCTGGGATCCAAAAACTCACCGAGGAGATTATGGAAAAGAAGGAATATCTGAAGACGCCGGTTGCACACATTGACATAAAATCATTCAATGCAGTTGATATCATCGATGCCATGAGAGGGATGTCCTTTTCGGCAAGAGACCTGGCCCAGGCGGCAGACATCTATGACAAGATGCTGAGAGATGAAGACTGCACCATTATTCTCACCATAGCGGGAAGCACAAGCGCCGCGGGCTGCATGCAGGTGTATGCGGATCTCGCGAAGCACAACATGGTGGATGTGATCGTCGCCACAGGCGCCACGATTGTCGATATGGATTTTTTTGAGGCCCTGGGATTCAGGCACTACCAGGGCAGCCCCCACGTTGATGACCGGATCCTCAGAAAACTGTACATCGACAGGATATACGACACTTATATCGACGAGGAAGATCTCCAGGTCTGCGACAAAACTATTACAGAAATAGCCGACGCCCTGCCGCCCGGTCCATACTCATCGCGGGAATTCATACGTGAGATGGGAAAATTTCTTGCAAGACGCGCCGCCAAGCAGGATTCTCTCGTTCAGATTGCCTATGCAAACGATGTTCCCATTTTTTGTCCCGCCTTTTCCGACAGCAGCGCCGGCTTCGGCCTTGTACTGCACCAGCACCGGCGTCCGGAAAAGCACGTTTCCATCGATGCGGTAAAGGATTTTCGTGAGCTGACCATGATCAAGGTAAAGGCCCAGACTACAGGACTTCTTATTATCGGCGGCGGAGTCCCAAAAAACTTTGCCCAGGACACGGTAATATGCGCCGACATTCTGGGATTTGATGCCCCCATGCACAAATATGCCGTGCAGATAACCGTGGCAGACGTGAGGGATGGAGCCTGTTCCAGCTCCACACTAAAGGAGGCGACATCCTGGGGGAAAGTGGACATGGCCTGTGAGCAGATGGTCTTTGCCGAAGCGACCACTGTGCTGCCGCTCCTTGCAAGCTATGCCTACCACAAGGGAAACTGGAAAAAGAGAAAGAAGCGGCAGTTTGCGAAGATGTTCTGAAAAAAGAAACAGGCTGTTTTTCGTGCGGTTCAAAAAAAGCAGCCTGTCTTTTTATCTCTGGTGGAGATGAGGGGGATCGAACCCCTGACCTCGGCATTGCGAACGCCGCGCTCTCCCAGTTGAGCTACATCCCCACTTTCTTTCAAAGCCGGTCCCGCAAAGAACCCAGACTGTGGAGGCGATACTATACGATCCCGGCAACGCGTGTCAAGCAATAGTTAAGAAAGGGCTTTTCATCTTGACAAACATATATCCTTTTCCTATACTCCAATCACGCCGAATTGAAACTAATAACTTTAAGAAAGTAAATTCCATTCTCCCGATACATCCATAGGATTCTTAAACTTGATCACGAGACGCTCAATGATGTACCTGCCCTACAGAAATTTATATTTCACAACGACCAAGGAGACTGTTTATGGCAAAGATTGATGCCTTCTTCCAGTTGATGCATGACCAGGGTGCGTCAGACCTGCATTTAGTGTCAGGCCAGCAGCCGGTCCTCAGGATAAGAGGCGAGATGGAACGGGTGAAGTTCAACGTGCTGAATAGTGATGAACTCAAAGCCATGCTTTATGAAATTGCGCCGGAGCATAAGGTCAAGCAATTTGAAGAAACAGGAGATGTGGATTTCGCATACGAAATTCCGAACCTTGCCAGGTACCGGGCCAATTTCTTCTCACAGAAATTCGGAGTGGCAGCGGTTTTCAGAGAAATCCCGAGCAGGATTATGACATGCCATGATTTGGGACTGCCGTCGGTGCTTGCGAAACTGGCCACCCTACCGAGAGGACTTGTCCTGGTCACGGGTCCGACAGGATGCGGAAAATCAACAACCCTTGCCGCCATCATTGACGAAGCAAACCGCTTGCGAAAGGATCATATCATCACAATTGAAGATCCCATCGAGTTTGTCCACCAAAGTCAGGGCTGCATAATAAATCACAGGGAGGTCGGCCTCCATACCAAGAGTTTTTCAGCGGCTCTTCGCGGGGCCCTTCGCGAGGACCCTGATATAATTCTCGTCGGCGAGATGCGGGATCTGGAAACCATATCTCTTGCTGTCGAAGCGGCCAACACGGGGCATCTCGTTTTTTCCACCCTGCATACCACCAGCGCTGCCAGAACTGTTGACAGAATCATCGAGGTTTTCCCTGCACAGGAACAGATGCAGATACGGTCCACGCTGGCCGATGGTATCCGGGCGGTTATTTCCCAGGTTCTCTTCAAGCGGATTGACAGGAAGGGGCGTTCTGTAGCGCTGGAGATTATGATCGCCAATTCGGCCGTTCGTAATCTCATCCGGGAATCCAAGACCTTCCAGATTCCTTCAATGATCCAGACGGGTAAAAAATACGGCATGCAGTTGCTCGACGATGCCATCTGGGAACTTCTCAATAGGGGATTGATAAGTCCCGACGACGCATATATGAAGGCCAACGATAAGACAAGGTTCAGACCTCTTTTAAAAGCACCGCCGCTTGACTTTACGGAAGCATGAAGATCCAGTTCCGGTTACAGGTCCCGTACGGTGTTTAACTATATATTCCGAGGAAAAAACCATGAGAAAACAGGAAATAGATTATATACTGACGAAGATGCTGGATTCTCAGAAAAACGTCTCTGACCTCAACATCACCGTAGGCAAGCCATTCCAGGTAGAGACTTCAGGAGTGTTAACCGTAGCGGAGTTCGACCCTCCTTTTGAAAAACTGACCCCTTTCCAGACGGAAATATTTGCCCTGAATCTCATTAATCAGGACCGCAGGCTGACGGAGATCCTTATTAACGAAGGTTCATGCGATTTGTCTTACGAACTGCCGGGAAAGGCACGCTTCAGGGTCAATGTGTTTTCGCAGAAGAGCAATTACTCCGTAGCCCTTCGGAAACTGGAATCTAAAATACCTACGTGTAAGGAATTGAATCTGCCGGACGCCTTTTATAAAATGGCCCAGGAGCAGAACGGGATTATTCTCGTAACCGGCGCCACGGGCACCGGCAAGACCACATCGCTTGCCGCCGTATTGAATGAGATGAATGAACAGAAATCAATTCATATCATCACTCTTGAAGACCCTGTCGAATACGCGCATCCTCACAAGAAAGCCACCTTCAACCAGAGAGAATTAGGCACAGATTTTGACACCTTTGGGAGCGGACTTCGGGCCGCTCTCAGGCAGGCGCCCAAGGTTATTCTGGTCGGCGAGATGAGGGACAGGGAGACCGTGGAGATAGCCCTCAGCGCCGCAGAAACAGGACATCTGGTCTTAGCTACTCTCCATACGGTTGACGCAGGACAGACCATTAATCGCATCCTGGGCATGTTTGCTGCGGAAGAGGAAACCCAGGTTCGCATACGCCTCGCCGACACGGCTCGGTGGATCGTCTGTCAGCGGCTTCTGCCGAGAGAGGACGGAGGTCGCGTTGCGGCCTTCGAGATAATGGGCACTAACATGCGCGTCA
>Ga0315294_10008088_pt1 | contig 11553 bp, 4 predicted proteins | sample YL17G13_40_MG_FD_203626 | JGI IMG/M metagenome (GOLD analysis project Ga0315294, IMG submission 203626) | Sediment microbial communities from Yellowstone Lake, YNP, Wyoming, USA - YL17G13_40 | ecosystem: Environmental > Aquatic > Freshwater > Lake > Sediment | place: USA: Wyoming | collected... | reverse complement strand
TTTACTTTAGAGGAAAATAAAAATGCTCCGGATAAGGTATTGTATGACAAAATGCCACTGTATCCATACTTCAATTACATCTATAAAAACAATGGCAATCTCACATTTACAAATATGGCAAAAGAATGGGGATTTAACACCCGGTCCTATTCCAATGGTTCCGCTTACGCCGATCTGGATAATGATGGTGATCTGGATCTGATTGTTAATAATATCAATGAGCCGGCTTATATTTACAGGAACAACGCTTCAAGCCAGTACGATAACCATTTTTTATCGGTAGTATTAAAAGGTGAAGGATTGAACACTCGTGCCATAGGAACCCGAGCCACAGTATATTGTGTGGGTCAGAAGCAGGTCGCCGAGCAATTTCCTGCGAGAGGTTTTATGTCTTCAGTTTCAGATGTTTTACATTTTGGGATGGGATCGGCCGAAGTTGTCGACTCTATTCTTGTACGCTGGCCGGACCTGTCAGAGCAAATGATAAAAGATGTACCTGTTGATAAGGTTATCACATTGGAAATGAAAAATGCAGGTAAACCTGTGATAGGAAATGTAAAGGATAATGAAAATATGAAGTTGTTTTCCCAAACCCGGTTACCGGGTTTGGAGTACAGGCACCAGGAAGATCCTTACAACGATTTTAAACGTGAGCGTCTGATTCCACATAGTCTTTTAGCGGAAGGACCAGCCCTGACCGTTGGTGATTTAAATGGTGATGGAATGGAAGACTTGTTTGTCGGTGGAGCAAATGGGCAACCATCCGGGATCTTTATTCAGCAAAATGACGGAACTTTCAAGCCATTAATAGTGCCTGTTTTCATAAAGGACCTTTACTCCGAAGATGTAGATGCAGCGGCGTTTGATGCAGATGGAGACGGTGATCTTGATTTATACATTGTACGGGGAGGTAACTCAGTAACCGTTGGAAATCCTTTACTGGAGGACATGTTGCTTATAAACAACGGAAATGGGGAATTTAATGAGTGTGAAAAAGGATCATTGCCTTTTACGGCCAATAACGGCTCCTGCGTACGGCCATGCGACTTTGACAGTGATGGTGATCTGGATTTGTTTGTAGGTTCAAGATCTATACCCGGGATATATGGATTATCGCCCAATCAGTTATTACTTGAAAACGATGGACATGGCCATTTTAAGGATGTGACAGATAAAAGAATGAAACGACAAAAGAAGATTGGTATGGTGACTGATGCATGCTGGGTGGATTTCGACCAGGATGGTGATAAAGATCTGATCCTGGTTGGTGAATGGATGAAGGTCTGCATTTTGATGAATAATAAGGGATTTTTTACTGACGTGACCCGTAAATCCGGTATGGCGGAAACCTCAGGATGGTGGAATTGTATACGTGCTGCTGACGTTGACGGGGATGGTGATTTGGATTTAATTGGGGGTAATTTAGGACTGAATTCCATACTTAAGGCTTCAGTAAAGGAACCTGTCAAGATGTACCTGAATGATTTTGATGACAATGGATCGCTTGATCATGTAATCTGCACATATCAGGATGGCATCAGTTACCCCGTAGCCTCCCTGGATGAGATAATAAGTCAAATGCCTTTTTTGGGGAAAAAGTTCACAAGTTATTCTGATTTTGGAGGGAAAACAGCAAAAGATATTTTTGGTAAGAAAACATTGAACCATTCCATTTTAAAAAGTGCTGTTTTGTTTGAAAGTTGTCTTTTTCTCAACAATGGAGATGGAACTTTTGAAATAAATAAGCTTCCCATGATGGCTCAGTTTTCCCCGGTTCGCGATATTCTTGTTCGTGATCTCGATATGGACGGGAAGATGGACCTCGTCCTGGCTGGGAACGATTATACCGTAAGACCCTCGATGGGTCGCTATGATGCCAGTTATGGGTGGTGCCTGTTGGGAGATACAAATAACAGATATAATGCACTAATGCCCACTATGAGTGGACTTAAGATAACCGGCGATGCAAGAAAGATTCTCCCAATTAAGGTATCGGGAAAACAATATCTTATAGCTGCAGTAAATGACGGAGATCTGCAAATATTTGAATTTCTGAAGTAAGGCGATTCCCATTTGGAAAAGAAATGTCAGCAGTGCCGGCAGTTTAGATAATAAATTACTTTTGAATCATTTATCGCGAATGCCTCTGGAGCATAGGGTTTTAGGTGTTAGGAAAAACCTTAAAAACCCTGTTAAGAAGATTTTAAAATAAAATTAAAATAAAATTAAAAAATCATTAAAAATATTTTATATTTGGTAAGCCTTATTATTCTTGAAAAAATGCCGCTATTGGGTAGAATTTGACCTTTTATGAAATGTATTCCATACGATTATATTAATAAAGATTTACCAAAAATTAACTAACTTAATAATCTCAACTATGTCAACTTTGCAAAATTTTGCACTTTTTTGGAGGAGAAGTCTGCTTTCTCTTCTACTTTTTAGCATTGCGGTTACTTTAGCCTTTGCTCAACAAAGAACTATTAAAGGGAAAGTGACTTCTGAAACTGAGGGAGCACTTCCGGGGGTTAACATTGTAATTCAGGGAACCACAACGGGAATTACGACCGATATAAACGGGAATTTCACCCTTTCAGTTCCCGGCCCTGAAGCTGTGCTGGTTTTCTCGTTTATTGGCTATACTCCTATGCAAGTGACAGTAGGTAACCAGACTACTATCGACGTTGTTCTTGAACCTACAACAAGCACACTCACTGAAGTTGTGGTTATTGGTTATGGCACTCAGAGGAAAAGAGAGGTCACAAGTTCAATTGCCAGCGTGAAATCTGATGAGTTCAACCAGGGAAGTGTAAACAGTCCTGTGGCTTTGATCCAGGGTAAGGTTGCAGGTTTATCTATCAGTAAACCAGGTGGTAACCCAAACGGTGGTTATAACATACGATTGAGGGGACTAAGCACTATTGGAGCTAATACAGGACCTTTAGTGGTTGTTGATGGTGTGATTGGCGGATCTCTTGATAATGTGGATCCAAATGATATTGAATCAATAAACGTATTAAAGGATGGCTCTGCTGCAGCTATATATGGGACAAGGGGTTCGAGTGGTGTTATACTTGTTCAGACCAAAAAAGGAAGAAAGGGCACAGCTGTAATTGACTACAATGCTTATTTCAGTGCTGAAATGATTGCAAAGCATACTAATGTCATGAATGCAGCTGAATGGAGGGCAATGTCGAAAGAAACAGGTCTGGGAACGGACTTCGGAAATAATACTGACTGGTTTAAGGAAACAACTCAGACAGGTTATTCGCAGGTACATAACCTTTCTTTGTCGGGCGGGTCAGATAAAACTACTTACAGGGCTTCGCTCAACTACCGTGATGCTGATGGTGTAATGCGCACTTCCGGATTTAAACAGCTTAACGGGAGAGTTAACATAACACAAAAAGCAATAAATGACAGGCTTACAGTTGATTTGAACCTGGGAGCTACAAATAAGACTGCAAATTACGGTTTTTCAGATGCTTTTAAGTTTGCCACAATTTTCAATCCAACAGCTCCGATAAAAAGTGATCTTCCGGCATATGCAAAATGGGACGGATATTTTAATCAGACTCTATTCGATTATTTTAACCCGGTACAGATCCTGGAGCAAAATAAAAATGATGGAGAAGATAAACTTCTTAATGTTTCATTAAAAGGAACCTATGAAATTATCAAAGGTCTGAAAATTGATGCTTTTTATTCCAGACAAAGCAGTACAACTTCAAGGAGTGTATATTATGACAAGAATAGTTTTTGGGTTGGATCCAACACACATGGAATGACTGACAAAAATGCAAATTTTGCCAATAGTCAGCTTTTTGAATCGACTTTAAATTATACTGGTGCAATAAGTTCTGCTGTTAATGTGACCGCCCTGGGTGGATATTCTTACCAGGATTTTGTATATTCTGGTTTTAATGTTCATGGTGGCAATTATCTTACAGACTCGTTTACTTACAATAATCTTGGCGCCGCCCTTGATTTCAGTAATGGCATTGGAACCGCCGGCAGTTATAAAAACTCAAACAAACTGATCGCATTTTTCGGACGTGTCAATCTGGATTTCAAACAGTTGATTTTTATGACTGCAAGTGCAAGGTATGAAGGTTCGTCACGCTTTGGGGCAGACAATAAATGGGGATTGTTCCCTGCCATTGGTGCTGGCATAGACCTGGCCAAAGTGATTAAATTCGATCTTATTGACAACCTTAAAGTGCGTGCAAATTATGGTGTTACAGGAAACCAGCCCAGAGAGAGTTATATTTCATTACTTCGTATGGGTCCTTCCGGCAATTTCTTCTATAATGGGAAATTTGGTCCTGCTTATCAACCGATCAGTAATGCTAATACGGATCTTAAATGGGAAAAGAAAGCTGAAATAGATCTTGGTTTTGATTTTTCATTACTCAAATCCAAGATTACAGGTTCATTTGACTTTTATACCAGAACCACCACCGATTTGTTATTCCAATATGAAGTACCGGTTCCGCCAAACCTCTATAGTACAGCCTGGGTGAATCTTGGCGAGATAAAAAGCAGCGGTCTGGAATTGTCGCTTGACTGGAATGTCGTTCAGAAAGGAGATTTCTCTTACAGTATAAGTTTTACTCCTTCTTATAATCTTGCGAACACATTGGTTTCACTCTCAGGCACATATAACGGAGCTGAGTTGAAATATGGAGTACGTGATATTGAGAACATGGGTTCACCAGGACAAAACCAGGTACCGTTGATCAGAGCAGAGGAAGGTAAGCCTATTGGTCAGATCCAGGCATATCAGTTCGTGGAAATTGACAAAAATGGTAACCTTGTCCTTAAAGATATTAATGGTGATGGGAAAATTAATCCCACTGACCGGGTAATTTGTGGAAACGGTTTACCAAAATTCCTATTTGGTTTTGGCAATAGCATTACTTATAAAAACATTGATTTTAATGTCTTTTTCCGGGGTGTATTCGGACATTACCTCATCAATTCTTTCCGTGCTTTCTATGAGGTGCCAAAGGTAATCGGATCATATAACCTGCCTAAGACGGCCACAGATATGAGAAACCCTGTTTCCAAAACACTTCTGAACAATTCTTCAGGTGTTTTTAACAGTAGTCATGTTGAAAAGGCTGATTTTGTTGCTCTTGATAACATGAGTCTGGGCTATTCCTTTAATATGTCAAAAAGTTCAGCATTTAGTAAAATAAGGATATACGCTGCTGGTAATAATTTATTCTATATTACCAAATATAAAGGTGTGGATCCAAACCCCAGATACGGGGATGATTCAGAAAATCTGAGTACCGAAGGTAGCTTCAGTGCTAATCCGCTTGCACCTGGTATCGACAGAAGAGCTTATTGGTCGAGGACCAGAATAGTGTCCATTGGTGCAAACATTGTTTTTTAACATTGAAAATGAAAAATATATGAAAACCAAAGAAAGAAATAAAATGAAAAAATCACTATTTCTCATTATAGGTTTGTATCTCGTGGCAGCTGTAAGTCAGTCATGTACCAAACTCGATGAAGAACTATTTAGTCAGGTTGCTCCTTCCAATTTCTTCAAGACAGAAGAAGAGTTTATATCGGCATTAGGCGCTGCATATACTCAGTTCGGAAATTATGCTGCAGATACGCCACAGCAACTGCAGGAGATGACGACGGATGAAATGACTGCACCAACACGTGGACAGGACTGGGACGATGGCGGCAACTGGAGAAGGCTGCATTTGCATTCATGGACCAAAGAAGATGGTGTAATGAGCAACGCATGGAATTTCGGATTTAATGGTGTAAATACTGCAAACCGGTTGATTTATCAATTCCAGACTCTGGTAACAGGCGGACAGGTTACTCAGGCTGTTGCTGATGCATATATTGCTGAACTGCAGACAGTGAGAGGTTGGTTTTACTGGCAATTACTTGATATGTACGGAAATGTTCCGCTTGTAACTGATTTTGCCAAAGCAGTAGCAACGCCTAAAACTGAATCCAGAGCTAATGTGTACGCTTTTGTCGTTGGAGATCTGGAGGCAGCTGTTCCAAAACTTTCAAAAGCTGTTGACGGCACTACTTATGGACGTATGAATTACTGGGCAGGGAAAACTTTATTAGCCAAATTATACCTGAATGCAAAGGTTTATACAGGCACTGCGCAATATGACAAAGTGATTGCTGCATGCGATGAGGTGATCAACTCGGGTAAATATTCACTGGAAAGTAACTATTTTGCGAATTTCAATGTAAACAATTCCGGATCGAAAGAATTCATTTTTGCTATACCTTATGATAAGGTATTCTTCCAGGGATTTAATCTCGTTATGCAGACACTGAGTTATCTCAACCAGCAAACATATAACCTGGCTGCTCAGCCATGGAATGGTTTCTGTTCGCTGGAGGAATTTTACAATTCTTACGATAATGCAGATATACGAAAAGGCGAAGCTGGAACCCTTATAAAACCTGCAACCAAACGGGGCAACTTTATCGCAGGTTATCAGTACTCAAGTGCCGGAACAGTTTTACTGGACGATGGATTTGAGGCCCCAAATCTTACCCGTTTACCGGCTCCGCTACTTGGAGATCCCGATGGAAAACCTTTTAATTTCGGAAGTATAGGATCAACTCAACCGCAGATCAATGAACTCGGTCCTCAGGCATTGCGTCAGGCAGGTGTAAGAATCGGTAAATGGGAATTTGAAATGGGAGGATTGCAAAACATGAGCAACGATTATGCTGTATTCCGTTATGCAGATGTTCTTTTGATGAAAGCAGAAGCACTATGGCGTAAGAGCAATAATAATCCTACAGATGCTGCTGCATTAACACTTGTTAACCAGATCAGAAGCCGAGCCGGTGTGCCTGCTTTAACCACGTTGGATGGTAAGTTGAGTTTTGATCTGGCAGGTGCAGTTGTTCCTGGCGGAGAATTATTCAATGAAATGGGTCGTGAGTTGGCCTTTGAGAAAAGCAGACGACAGTCTATGATCCGTTGGGGAGTTTATACTGACGTTACAAAATGGGCTCTTCCACATTATAATGCTGGTGATGTTATTGTTTCCGGAGCACACACTAATCTGTTCCCGGTTCACAAAGATAAAATTGCTGCTAACCCAAATCTCACCCAGAACCCAGGTTATTAGAAATATTATTTAAACAAACTATTTTTAGAGGGCAGGCATTTGTTAAATTTGTCTGCTCTCTTCTTTTAGAGATTGTTATTCAATACTATGAACATCTTTCTTGAACAATTAAATGGTTGCTCATAACTTTTCTTATTACCCACTACAAAACCTTTACAAGTTCAGAGGTTTCTTAGGATGCTTGTCATTGGTGATATTAGTACTTTTTTGCTCATGTAAACATGGACGTGATGATTTACATAACCCTTTATTTTCGCTTCTTGACCAAAAGCAAACTCATATTGGTTTTATTAACCAGCTGGAATATACTGAAGAATTAAACACTTATACATACAGAAATTTTTATAATGGTGCTGGAGTAGGTGTGGGAGACTTTAACAATGATGGTTTACCTGATATCTATTTTTGCGGTAACCTTGTGGAAAATAAACTATACATCAACAAAGGAAATTTTGTCTTTGAGGATGTCACTGAACGGGCAGGAGTGGCATGCCAGGGAGCATGGTCAACGGGAGTAAGCATTGCTGATGTTAACGGTGATGGATGGCTTGATATTTATGTATGCAAATCGGGTAATCCGAAAAGTGAACACAGGCACAATGAATTGTTTATAAATAACGGTGATCTGACATTTTCAGAAAAAGCTGCTGAGTACGGACTTGCAGATATGGGATTGTCGAACCATGCATCGTTTTTTGATTATGACCGCGACGGAGATCTGGATTGTTATCTTCTTAACAATTCCTTTCAATCGGTTAGTGAATATGATATCAAACCAGGGCAGCGGATGATTCGCGATACACTGGGAAGTAATAAATTATACCGGAATGATGACGGCCATTTTACTGATGTCAGTGAAAAAGCCGGTATATATGGGAGTAAGATTGGATTTGGACTTGGAGTGAGCGTCGGAGATGTGAACCATGATGGATGGATGGATATATATGTTTCGAATGATTTTTTTGAACGCGATTACCTTTATATTAATAATAAGAACGGCACATTTACAGAATCGCTCGAAGACCAGATTCGTGAGATAAGTGCTGGCGCCATGGGAGCAGATATAGCAGATATAAACAATGATACATGGCCTGAGATCTTTGCCACGGAGATGACTCCCCAGGGGAACACACGCCTAAAGACTAAAGCACTGTTTGACAGCTGGGAAACATACCTGAAGAAATTTACCAGTGGCTATTATCATCAGTTTGCAAGGAATGTGCTCCAGCTTAATAACAGGAACGGATCTTTCAGTGAAATAGGAAGGCTGAGCGGAGTAAGTGCAACCGACTGGAGTTGGGGCGCTTTGATTTTTGATCTTGACAATGATGGATGGAAAGATATTTTTGTTGCCAATGGAATCTATAAGGATTTACTTGACCGTGACTATCTCGATTTTTATTCAGATCCAACTGCCATGCGGTCTATGATAAAAACTGAGGAAAAAGCTATCCTGAGGATGATAGACATGATGCCATCTGTAAAGGTTCCGAATTATGCATTTCATAACAACAGGGACCTCACCTTTACAAACTTATCTGGATTATGGGGCCTAAACACACCTTCATTTTCAAATGGAGCTGCCTATAGTGACCTTGATAACGATGGAGATATGGATCTGGTGGTAAACAATGTTAATATGCCGTCTTTTATTTACAGGAATGAAACAAACGGGAGGCCGGAAACTAATTTTCTTATGATAACCTTACTGGGTTCCGGGAAAAACTCAGCTGCTATTGGTAGCAGTGTTACGCTCTATTACGATGGGAAAATGAATTATCAGGAACTTGTGCCCATGCGAGGTTTCCAGTCTACTGTCGATAACCGGCTTCATTTTGGAATAGGGGCCGCTTCATCTATTGATTCCTTGTTAGTGAACTGGCCCGATGGCAGTTGTACGGTTTTGCATGATGTAGCTGTAAATCAGTTTTTAAAATTGGATCAAAAAGATGCGGTTAAAAAAATATTGACCACGTCAGAGAAGAAACAAGCTCCCGTTTTCCGGAAAACAGAAGCGCCTGGAGGTCTTGACTTTAAGCATAACGAGAACAATTTCAATGATTTTGAACGCGACAGACTGCTGTTTCAAATGTTATCCAATGAAGGTCCTCATATGGCTGTTGGTGATGTGAACGGTGATGGTTATGATGACTTGTTTATTTGTGGTGCAAAAGATTATCCGGGGGCTTTGTTTATACAGGATGCAAGAGGAAATTTCAAAAAAACAAATGAGAAATTGTTTGAGGCGGACAGAATATCGGAAGACACGGATTGTGCTTTTTTTGATGCTGATGATGATGGCGACCCGGACTTATATGTGGCCAGCGGAGGCAATGAATTTCCCGCGAGTTCATCGGCTTTGAACGATCGATTGTATATAAACAATGGTAAAGGAGAATTTATCAGATCGGGGCAGATTTTACCTGCTGGGAAATATGAGAGCACTTCCTGTGTGCAACCTGCAGATTTTGACAAAGATGGTGATATTGACCTGTTTGTCGGCATTCGTTTACGCCCGTTTGCTTATGGTGTGCCTGGAAATGGTTATTTGCTGAATAATGAAGGACATGGTAATTTTTCAGATATAACAGGAAAAGCCGCACCTGGATTGACAGAAATTGGTATGATTACGGATATGACATGGGCGGATGTAGAAAATGATGGAGATTTGGACATGTTGATAGTAGGCGACTGGATGCCTGTGAAGATCTTTATTAATGATCATGGGTTCTTTACAGATCAGTCTGAAAAGTTTGGGTTATCAAATACGGAAGGCTGGTGGCATACGATTACTGCAAAAGATTTAGACGGAGACGGAAATGTGGACTTTATACTTGGAAATCATGGACTGAATTCACGTTTTAAAGCTTCAGAAAAGAAGCCTGTTACCATGTACGTGAATGATTTTGATCTGAATGGTACCATCGAGCAGATCATCTGTTCTTACAATGGTGATAAATCGTACCCGGTAGTAATGAAAGATGATCTTGTAAAACAAATTCCTTCCCTTAAACAAAAATATATGAAGTTTGATGATTATAAGGAGGCAACCATTGAGGATATTTTTTCACCTGAAGTTTTACAGCGGGCAGTTAAATTAAATGTACGATACATGGAAAGTTGCGTCTTGATAAATACAGGTCACGGATCTTTCCATCTTACTCCCCTATCCCTTGAAGCTCAATTCTCTCCTGTTTATGCAATATCTGCAGATGATTTTGACCATGATGGAATATGTGATATCATCATTGGAGGAAATCAGTACAGAGCCAAGCCTGAAACAGGAATTTATGACGCCAGTTATGGCCTCTTTTTAAAAGGGGACTCTGATGGAACATGGAAGTCTGTTTCCCCCGGAATATCGGGTTTTTGCATTAAAGGAGAAATACGTGATCTGAAGATTGTCAATATTAAAGGAAGCCGCATAATTATAGTTGCAAGAAATAATGATAATTTACAATTTTATAAATATTGACAGAAAACTATGAAGACAATAATTTTATGGCTCATGCCACTCCTGATTTCAGTATGTGTCATTTCCGGATGTTCACCAAAAGTTAAGTACGACAAGATGTTGAAGCAGGAGCTTGCCAGGGGAGTAAGATATGATTCATTGTTCATGGGGTTGTACCTTGGGATGCCTGAAAAAGAATTCTATACGCGTTGCTGGGTGCTTAACCAGCAAGGTCTGATCAGACAAGGTGCACGGAATACGACGGTTGAATATCAAATAAAAAATGAATTGAAATATCCGGGTATTATGGATTTTTATCCGGAATTTGTGCAGAGCAAAATATATGAGATGCCAGTACGGTTTTCTTACAACGGATGGGCCCCATGGAATGAAAAGTTATCTTCCGATAGTCTCCAGATTGATGTTCTGAATTGGTTCAGGAAGATGTATGGAGAGGGATTTATTGAAGTGAAGCATCCTGACAGAGGGATTGCTTATATTAAGGTGAACGGGAACAGACGTATCTCAATATTTAAAGAAGGTGATTTGTACGTCTGGGCTATATATACAGACATGCTGGTAAAAAAGGAGATAAACGATACCACCTCCAAAATAGGAGATATTCAAAAAGATATTTCCAAAAAGTTAGAAAAAAAGGATGATTAGATCAGTGAATTCAAACAGAGCTTTAATAAAGTTTATCTGGCTTTTGATACCATTGTTCTTTTATGCTTGTGGAAAACAGTCAGATGAGAAGTCAGAGAATAAAATATTTACACTTATGCCTGTTGATGTAACACATGCTGATTTTATAAATCATCTGGATTACGATGCGCAGCTTAAAAATAAGTTCAATATATACACGTTCCGCAATTTCTACAATGGAGCAGGTGTGGCTTTAGGGGACGTGAATAATGATGGCCTTATCGATATTTTTATGGCCTCCAATATGGGCACTAATGT
>Ga0315294_10008086_pt1 | contig 11554 bp, 9 predicted proteins | sample YL17G13_40_MG_FD_203626 | JGI IMG/M metagenome (GOLD analysis project Ga0315294, IMG submission 203626) | Sediment microbial communities from Yellowstone Lake, YNP, Wyoming, USA - YL17G13_40 | ecosystem: Environmental > Aquatic > Freshwater > Lake > Sediment | place: USA: Wyoming | collected... | reverse complement strand
ATCAATACCCAATTCATCCAAATGTTTTTGGTAAACCGATATTCTTGCGTTTCCAGGTTCGGTTTGTTCAATTTTTGAATTACCTAAATTTTTTGATACTGGTGGTTGTACCTGTAAATATGCCTTAAACTCTACCGGAGTTTTAAATTGTACCCCATCAGAACTTACCTCACCATATACATCGTCTTTCTTTGTTTTATATCTATCAACACGATATAATACCATTGTGAAATTCATATCAGAATTTAACCATTCCTCGCCCATTTGGATCTCCAAATTGTAATCTTCGGATCCAAAAAATTTGCCTAACCTCGTAATTGGAACTTTCTTTGCCATATTATTGATAAATATACATTTATTTGTTATTTTTAATAAAAAGTTATCATTGGAAAGTTCCGCAATTTTTGAACAGAAGGCGTTAGAGATATTAAATACTTACGAGGGGGGGAATAACTATATCCTTAAGTTAAAACAACAACAACAAAACAATAAGAAGTTTTATCCCACAAGATCACAATCAGATTATATAATTACATATCATACCGAGACCCCAAAAATAGCAAGAAGATGGGTTGATTTAGACCCATACTTCGCAAAGAAATTTGCCGATGAAAAATTATTTAGGGAAGTACCCGATAAAATATGGGTTGAGAAATTATTGATTGAGAAAGAAAAGTCGTATCATATTTGGGGTAAGTTTTTTGAGAGTGAGGAGATTCATGATATATGGATGCCAAAAGGTGCGTTAATTAAAACCCACACAACAGAAAAAGTTGACATTGATTATACAAAATATTCTCATCGTCCCCCACTTACACACCAAATAGAGGCAATTGAGAAACTTGCGGGTAGCAAAAGATTTATATTGGCTGACGATATGGGACTTGGAAAAACGACCTCAACGATTATTGCGGCATTAGAAACGGGGGCTAAGAAAGTTTTAATTATTTGTCCTGCTTCACTAAAATTAAATTGGGAAAGGGAGATACGTAATTACACAGATAAGAGTGTTTATATATGTGAGGGCAAACATTTTTCATCCGAAGAGGACTTTGTAATTATTAATTATGATATCATAAAAAACTTTCACGATATAAAGGACAAAGAAAATTCACAGATTGTTAACGCTAATTTTGACCTTGTTATTATAGATGAGGTTCATTATATAAAAAATGCACAATCTCTGAGAACTAAACTAATTAATAGCTTTGTTAAAGATGTTAAGAGATTATGGTTATTGACTGGAACCCCAATTACCTCTCGCCCAATAGATTACTTTAATTTATTAAGTTTGGTTGAATCTCCCGTTGCTCAGAATTGGATGGCATATGTCATTAGATTTTGTGAGGGTTATCAATTTAGAGCGGGTCAAAGAAAGGTTTGGAATGTGTCAGGAGCGTCAAATTTGGAGGAACTAAGAGACCGAACATCAAAACAAATATTGCGTAGATTAAAAACTGATGTATTGGACTTACCTGACAAATTAATTAATCCTGTGTATCTGAGATTAAAATCAAAGATGTATGAGGAATTAATGGGTGAGTATTACGATTGGTATAACAATAAAAAGGAGGAGTCATCGTCATTAACAATACAATTTTCAAAGTTAATGAAGGTTAGACAGACAATAGCCGATGAGAAAGTATCATCAACAATAGAACTAGCCGAAAATATTATTGAGCAAGGTAAAAAGGTTATCATATTTAGTAACTTCACAGAACCATTAAAGAGAATTCACGAACATTTTGGAAAACAATCCGTATATTTGGACGGGTCAACCTCAAAATTCGGAAGACAAAAAGCGGTTGATGATTTTCAGGATAACGAAAAGATAATGGTGTTTTGTGGTAACATTAAAGCGGCAGGTGTCGGTATTACATTAACATCGGCAGAGGTTGTTATTATGAATGATTTATCATTTGTTCCGTCTGACCATAGCCAGGCGGAGGATAGAGCATATCGTTACGGACAAAAGAATAATGTATTAGTATATTACCCCATTTTTGAAAATACGATAGAGGGTGTTATATATGATATGTTAATTAAAAAGAAAGGAATTTTTGAAACAGTTATGGGTGACAATATCAACAGAGGGGATTTGGTTGAGGAGATGCTCAATTCAATCAACAATATTGGGTAATTTAAAGATTACCGGATATTTATAGTTAATTACATAAATCATATGTAATTTTAAAATATGAAAAAAATAGAAAACAAAATCAAAATATTAACAGAGAAGATAAAGGATCAAAACGACACAAAAAACGAAGTACTTTTTTTAAATGAAATGAAAAAAATAGGAATAGAGAAACTACCCTACTCCTACTCAGCCTTAAAACAGTTCATAGATCCTGAAACAATGTCTTACCATTATAATCAACATTATAAGGGTTATGTTGATAAACTAAATGACGCACTTAGTAAGAAAAATTACGGTGACTTAGATTTAGAACAAATTGTCAGAACAATTAATAAGTTTGACAAGACAATTAGAAATAACGCAGGAGGTGCTTTCAATCACGCTCTTTTTTGGAAGATGTTATCCCCAACCGAACAGAAATGTGGTGGTAAGATATTAGCAAAAATCAAAAAAGATTTTAAATCGTTTAGAGAATTTAAAACCGAATTTGAGACTAAATCAAAAACTAATTTTGGTAGTGGATGGGTATGGTTGGTTTTAACCAAGAGAGGGTCTCTTAAAATTATGACGACCCCTAACCAAGATAATCCACTTATGAATATTATTGATAGTGGTGGTTATCCTTTATTGGGGTTAGATTTATGGGAACACGCCTATTATTTAAAATACAGAAACAAAAAAGACGAATACATTAAGAACTTTTGGAAAGCAGTTAATTGGGAATTCGTAAATAAATTATTTGAAATGAAGGTATTTTCAAAAATTAATGAAACAACTATGTTAAGACAGGTTATTACTGAGTCAGTATCGGAATCTTGTTCAAAGTCAGACAATGAATCAATTAGGTTTATATTCAATGTCAATCCCATAATAAAACAAATATACAGAGCGGGAATTGATTCGGCACTTAAAAGTGTTTTTAGTGAGAATTATTATGAAAGGGGTGAAGCCGGTGGTGGTGAAATGTCAGGTGTTTATAATTTAGAAGGGGAAGGTAGATCTGTTTTAAATAAAATGAATACCAACTACTCTTGTTTTTGTATTCTAATGAAGGATATAAATAAGTTATTGTCTTCTTTAAACCAACCAACATTAGATTTGATTGGTCAAACCCCTAAGAAACAAATTGAGGAAGTTAATAGAATGGTCAGCATTATTGACCAATTTAAATTCAGAATATTCGCAACCAAATCAAAAACATTTCAAAATATATTATCCACCTTATCTCAAAATAATAAACTTGGTGATGAAAGAGAGGATAAGACCGTCGTTAATTTAAAAAAGATATTCGGTGATAAGAATGTTATCAAAGTTGGTAAGTTAGGTGATAAGGATGATATGATTGGTGGTATTGATGCTGAGATAATAATTGATGGTAAAAAAAATACCGCACAAATTAAACCATTTAAATATTTTACAAGTAAGGATGGTAAATATACCATTTTTGGAACCGGAAATGTTAAATCATATAAAACCGATTTATTAATATTCATAAAATATAACAATGATATGTTAATATTTGATAACAATAAAACTAAAATAGTTGGCGGTAATTTTGTTTTTGACGAAAGTTCATTAATTTATCCAAAATAAAGATATTTATAGAAAACTATTTTTATGGCAACTATACCAGAACCGGAAAGAACCAAAATATTTACACAAGTTAAACACCTTTTGGGTGCTCCCGTTAGATCGGTTGAGATTGAAGATGAACAGATGGATTCTTTAATGGACTTCTCAATACAGGATTACGGGCAGTATGTTCAGGATTGGTTAATTGAATCACAATGGACATCTTTATATAACTTAAATTTGGATACTCAATCTCTATCAAGAGCGTTGATTACCAAAAGTTTAGATTGGGAAACTAGATACACATTTGCTTATTCCAAAATTGTTGGGTTACAGGCTGGTGGTGATTGGGTATTAAAAAAGGATTATATTGAATTGGTTAGACACCAACAAATATATGAAATACCTGCGGGTAGAGAAATAAATGAATTATTGTGGTTTACTCCATCAACACTTAATAATGTGTTTTTTGATCCTTGGTCATTCGGTGGATTAGGTTCAGGTGGATTAGGTGGTTCAGGGGGATTCGCTCAAATGGGAACTGCCGGTGGTTCATATTTTATGACACCTGTATTTGATATGTTACTTAGAATGCAGGAGGTTAATATCCAAAGAAGAATTATTGCCGGAGATTTAACATATAGAATAACCGCACTTCCTGGTGGTAAGAAAGCAATTCACTTAATGCAAACACCAGGTGGTAAGTTTGACTTTGGTAACGCACAAATGACACAAGGGAAGATTTGGTATTGGTATTATGAGACGGAAGGTGCTGATAGAGACAAATGTTTAAAGGATAATCCCGATATTATTAAATTACCATCTGATGTTCCGTTTGATGAATTATCTTGGGCGGATTTAAATAACCCCTCCAAACAATGGGTGAGAAGATGGTTTGTTGCTTATGTTAAAGAAACATTAGCAAGAATTAGAGGTAAATATAGTGGTAATCTTAAAACACCTGATTCTGAATTAACCTTAGATTATACGTCGTTAGCAACAGAAGCGAAAGACGAAAAAACTAAATTAATAGAGGAATTAATTGGTGCTGAGGGTAGATTAACAAGATTAAAACCTGAAAAGGTTATGGAGAGGGAAGCGTTAATGTCTGAAAACCTAAATAAACAATTAAAATTCAGAGCGTTCCCAAGACCTTTATATGTGATTTAATATGGCTATAGTTAGGTCAATACCAAGAGAAAAGGTAGTTGGTGGTAGGATTGTAAGAACCTCAGAAGTTGTTGTAATATCGGAAGATAGTTACTCAACAAATGGGGAGAGTTTAATTGTTGTGAAAGATGTTGATTTTTGTAAAATAAAATTAAACTCAGTAACCACAGACCATACAAGAATTAAATCACTAACAAACACTTTAATTATACCAGATTTTGGTAAGGTAGATGGTGTGTATGATGAAATGACTTTAAAATCTGAGTCCTGCGCCGAGTTTTATTTCGTTTTGGATACTTGGTATATCACATCAAGTGATGGGTTAAAAATGTCTTAGACAAATTCTTCCCACCCCTCTTCTGCTAGTTCATACATATAATCAGGTGAAACCCCAATCCTATCCCAAAATTTAACTTCACCTTCCGACATTGACATAACCTCCTCCAAGTCATCTTGGTCACCAATATCAATTGGTTGTCCGTTAATTAATTCACACTGAACTTTAGTGAATATACCTCTACTTTCAGGATCCGTTACTAATAATTGCTCTCTCACCTCATCTTTAAACACAACCAATAAAGGTTCAATCTTCTTATTGAATGTGGTAATTGCTCTCGGAACATTATATTCTCCCAACATATCAGGATTATTCTCCAATTCATTGGCATCCAATAGGTAACAATTAATAATAACACCATCACCCTTTTTTTGGACATCCCCGTGAGATGACTTGGTACCATTATTAACATAATAGATAACGTCACCCAAGTTAACTTTAATGTTATTTTGTATTGCCAATTCAAGGTATGCCATTCTACTCATAGCATGACCTGCCTTAGTTTTAGAATTAACCCTAACTTTATAATCGTCAATAGACATTTTTACCTTCGCTCTTTGGGCAATCTTTTTAAGAGGTATCTCTTGGTTAAATATCTTTTGTAGATATTCATAATACCACTCAATAAATTCCTGACCATTACCTTCAAGTAACATCTTAACACCCTTGTCAAGGAAGTCCTCAATGTATATCGGAAGTTTCTTTGATTTAATGGAGTTACCTGTTAACTTAACTTTACCATTGTTTTCCAATGTTGCGTAATTCTTACGAGAAAGATTTATACAGGACTTCCAAGTTCCATCACAATCCAATCCCATCTCACCTTTCATAAACAAATCATTATATTCAGCAACATCAGCATCATAACCAAGATATTCTTTACCCTCTTTAACCAACCAATTAAGACCTTTGCCGATATAAACCCTGTCATCCACTCCACCATCAGGTAACGAGAAGTTAACCCCGTCTGTGTCCATTACAAGTGGTGTATACCCTTTCTTCATAAAGAAACTAATCATCTGACGAAGATATTGTCTTCCCGTACAGGTAATCCTTTCTCCCTGATTAATATCACCCCAATTAAATACCAACGGAGCACTTAACGATCCGAAGAAGGCGTTAATGAAAATCTTAATCGGTAACTGCTTTCTGTCATACGATAATGACTTTTTCTTATCAATCTTTTTGTATTCGGAAGATAAGTTCTTATACATAATACGAGTACTTCTGAAATATGCCAAAAGTCCTTTCATTACTCCCGTTACATCACATTCGGGAAATACATCGTGAACCAACTGAATGGATGGATATAGGGATGAAAAGTCCAACTTAAGAACATCCTTTGAGTATCCTACTTTTAGTAGTCGTGATAACCCTCCAACGAATTCTCTCTTTGATTCTTTTTGGGGTATGGCTAATTTATGTTTATAAGACCAAGCGAGCATTATCATTCTCCATAATGTTGCCGTTCCCATTGTTGATACCCTCTCATATGTTGTTGGTACCATTGACGCTAGAAGAAACGTCCCTTGGTTGAATTCGTCATCCACCAACAGAGTTTCCTCCAAGTCATCGTCAAGGTATCTCTCAACAATTTCATCACCTTCTACTTTTATGTATGTACCGGGAAATCGTTCATCCAAATCATCAAACGCAGGATTATCCGCCCTCTTATATTTTCCGTTTTTAATGTTTAACCAATATTCATCCTTCTTGGCGTACATCTCACCAATGTTCTCGTGAGAGATATATACACGATCTTCGGCCTCGGCATCAATGTATTGTGTAATATACTTTAGACCTGCGGATTTGATGTTGGAATTGATTGCTTGAGCTCGTCTAACTGAGTGAATAATATCAATAATATTATAACCCCACATCCCAACCTGATTGTATTTCTCAACCTCGTTGGCGAGTTTTAACATATTCTCCCGTTGCGTAATTGTTTGTTCAGGATTCAGTGTCTTACAGGTTCTTTTGATATCAATGTTTAATGCTTTACATCTTTCAAATATCCAAACCCAGTCGAAGTTCGCGGAGTTATACCCACCAATAATGGATGGTTTAATTTCATCAATAACTCTGAAAAACTCAATTAGCCCTTCTCTTTCTTGTTCTTCGTTGGAACATTCGATTACTCTCTGTAATCCTTTATTGGTTTTAATCCCAATCATAAATATACGACCATCCTTTGGTTCAAGTGCGGTCGTCTCCAAGTCAAATACAAACCTGGTGATATCGTTATATTCTTCAAACCCCTTAAATAATCGTTTTTCTTTTGAGATTAGGTATTGTTCAACGGGGGGTAACATTAGGATTAAATCTCTTGTACTTTCACCCCAAGGATCAATACCTCCGTCCCTGAAAAATTGTATTAATTCTCTATATCCTTTAAGTGACTTAACCATAAATTTAAGTCCTTTTTCCAATCTATCGTTTGGATTTCCATCTTCATCTGTGGTACGTAACTTATCAATGATAATTCCATACTTGGACATCGCTTGTTTTTGTTCCTCTTTTGAGTTCTTGTAGAAGTTTCTATCCTTTAAATCTCCTACCCAACAAAAAGCAGTAAAACTTTCTTTCTTAATAACCTTACCTTGTCCGGGAATTTCTTTTATCTTAAATACTGAGTTTGTTCTGTAATCAAACTCTACGGCGACTATGTATTGTTCGGGGTCACCACCTTCTAGGAAGGATTTAATTTCTTCTTGGTCTAACATTTTTTTAATATATTTGGTTTATTCGCTACCGTATTAAACGGCATTTACCTTATTGATTTCAATGATAATTACAAAACAAGGTTAAGTCAAATTTAAAAATACGGATATTTATTATATATAAGAGATTTAATTAGGAAAACGCTTAGAGAATATCACCAATCTGTTTTAGTTTATGAATTAACCATATCTTCAAATATCTTAGATGAGAGTTTTATTAGGATTTTAGGTGACGAGTCAGATAAAACGGATTTATTAACAAACTATCATTCCGAAGAAGCAATTGGTAATCGTAGTAAATTACAAAGAGTTGATATTAATTCTATTGATAGAACTATAAGCGATTTTGAGGAAGAGTTCATCTATTTTGCCAAAGATGTCATATCATATTGTAATGAAACTAAAAGAGATAAATGCGGATTTATTTTTATTGATACACCAAATGGTTTTGAATTTCACGTTTGGTTAAATTTTAAAAGTAACAATAAAATAGAAGTAGTGATAAATACATCAATTTATCATCCCAACCATTTACCCAATAGAAGAAACGACCCTATAATGTTGGTAGACAGAGGTGGCAGACTTTATTTACCAAAACCAATTAAAAAACCCCACTCTGTTTAGAGTAGGGTTAGTCAATTTTCTCCATCCGGTTGAGGTTATTGAACCTGAATTACCACGCTGAATTCCCTAGCGGTTGGGTTTAAGGATTTCCCAACATTCCCATGTCACCATCTTTCAATGTATTCGGATTTCGTCCTCCTTTTCGACATATGTTCAACGACACCTTGAACATTACAAAGATATGAAAATTTTTTGGATTACCAAATCTTTTTTAAAAATTAATCACAACACGGGAATGAGATTGTGTAGTTATCGTCAAAAGACACATCATCAATAGCAAAACTATCCGTAATATTAACATATAACTTATCGTTAATAGGTAGATAGATAACCCCATCGTCATTGATTATCATAAACTCCGCCGAGAATCTACCCTCTTTGTTGGTATCTCTTTTGGTGAATTGATAATAAGCATAATACTCCGTGTCACCTTCATTGTTTATCTCACCAACAACAATTGCGGGTTTAGTTGATAGTTTAGGTGTTTGCGTTTCGGTATTAATCATAGAGAAGTATACAGAAGAATCCAACATATCAGTACTTCCTTTTTCAAAATCACTCCTACCGTCTTTAACAACTTTAACTTTTAAGGTGGGTAAAGTTGCGTTTTTCTTAATGAACCATTCCATATTTTATATTATATTTCGTTAATATCATCAGCACCTTGGCTATCCAAAACATTAATAAATAATTGTTCTCTTATAGGTAAAATTAAAGTTCCCGATTCATTTCTTAATGTAAATTGACCCTCAAATCTACCAACCATATTCGTGTATTTCTTTTGGAATTTAAAGTAGATATAATATTCAACTGGTGTATTTGGGTCAAGAAATGTTTTTTCAACAAATCCTGCCGGCTCCATATGTATCTTAATAACACCGGTTTCAGAATCAACCATTGAGAAGAAAAGGGTTGATGTCTCAATAAAATCCATAAAACTTTGGTAGTCACTTCGTCCGTCTTTGACCACAGAAAGTTTAAGAACCGGTAAGGAGCTACCTTTTTTTATATTAAAATCCATAACATATAAATACTTGATAAATGGAAAATATTTTTTATTTATTATTAGTTATGGTGAAACTTTAACAATAAACTATATATTTATATAATATGGCAAGACCAACAAAATTAGAAGAGGATAGAAAGGTTAAATTTGGAATAAGTTTAGACCGAGATTTATTTGATAGAATGGTCAAAGAACGAATCAAAAAATCAACATTACTAAATAAATTATTAAAAGAGTATTATGGAAACAAAGATATGTAGTAAGTGCGGAGTAGAAAAAGAGGTTTGTGAATTTAATAAACGGAAAAACCGTAAGGGTGATGAAATACCTCGTGGTTTTTGTAAAAAATGCCATTCATTAATCTCAATTAATTATAATAAATTAAACCCCGATAAAAATAAAACTCATAGGGTTACTTGGTATAAAAAAAATTCTAAGGACTTAATTGTAAAACTTAGGGAAAGAAGGCACACCGACTTATTATATAAATTAAGAATTGGGATAAGAACCAGACTTAAAATGGCAATAAAATATAACTCAAAAGGGGGTAGTGTAATTGAATTACTCGGAATTGATATTGTAGGGTTAAAATCATATTTAGAAAGTAAATTTATTGGTAATATGTCTTGGGACAATTATGGTTTATACGGTTGGCATATTGACCATATAATACCTTTATCTTCAGCAAAAACAGAAGATGAATTTTATAAATTATGTCATTACACTAACCTACAACCGCTTTGGGCTAAGGATAATTGGAAAAAAGGTAATAAATTTTGATTTAACATTCTTTTCTTAAAGACGCATCATAGTGTTCAAACCTATGGTGTTCGGTTGGTGTCATTAATAGAATTGCTGGTTTTATATTACCTTTAACTGTTTCTTGAAAAATAAACGACATAAGGGTTTGTTCGTGCGGTGATGCAAACTTGGTATCAATAAAACATTTCCTATTACCATCCTTAGACATTATCTGAACCCAATTGCAATAAAAAATTTCACCCGTCGCATAAGGCAATCCCTCAAATGATTGGATAGTTTCATATTTAGTTCTTGGAGCATTAGGATCCAATCCTTGTACAGGTAATTTTTGATTATTTGGCCATTGTACTTGTCTGAATGATTGTGGGACATTATACCAAGCCCACTGCGTACCATTATCTCCAAAGAACTCGGAGTAGTTCATCTTAATGAAGTCAAACTTTTCTTTATTCATTAACTTGATTAACTTGTCATATATATTGGCCGAGTATCTACTAAATCCATTTCTACAATAACCCGTCTTATCATCACTGAAGAACATGTCATCCTCAAAGAAATAATAGTATTTATGGTTACTATCATTAAAATGTTCGGCAATCCATTGTCTTCCTCCTGTAATACCAATATTGTCTTTCTTAATATGTTCAAAACCGTAGGCGGTACATAGAGCAATATATTGATCTGTTGTACTTAAATCGGTTGAGTTATTTAATAGATATTTCTTTGGTTTGTTAATGAAGTTTTTATCATAAGACATCATTGAATGTATCAATGTCTTAAACTGATTTGGTGAGTTAAATCCTATGACGTATAAAGCAGTTTCTTCCATTGGAAGTGATTCATTAATTATTCTCTCTAACTTAGGTATCTCTGCCGGTCGGTCATCATATGAATTATTCTTAACATCCTCGAAGAACTTACCAATTAAACCTGTGTATTCTATACCAAAAGTGTCAATTAACTGGGGATAAAGATAAGTCATTATAGTGAATAATGATTCTTCAGTACCCATTAAATTATTATTTAATGTATCCTGAAGTAATCCATAATAAATTGTGTTTACCTCAGATATAGAATCTTTTTTACCTCCGAAGAATCCCGCTCTGGCCACTTTATTAACATTTTCCTTTGCGTATCTACAGATATCCTCAAACTTAAACCCGTGAATCTCCGTATTGGTTTCATAAGGAAATGTAATGAACATAAACTTATTGGTTAGATTT
>Ga0315294_10008085_pt1 | contig 11554 bp, 5 predicted proteins | sample YL17G13_40_MG_FD_203626 | JGI IMG/M metagenome (GOLD analysis project Ga0315294, IMG submission 203626) | Sediment microbial communities from Yellowstone Lake, YNP, Wyoming, USA - YL17G13_40 | ecosystem: Environmental > Aquatic > Freshwater > Lake > Sediment | place: USA: Wyoming | collected... | reverse complement strand
CGAAGATTCCGACGGGCGAGATCGAGGTCCGCGTGACGGGGGCCGAGGTCCTGGCGAAGAGCGATTCGCCGCCCATCACCATCGCCGACGATTGCGACGCCGGCGAGGACGTCCGTCTGCGCTACCGGTACCTGGACCTCAGGCGTCCGTGCATGCAGCGGAACCTGCTGGTGCGGCACGAGATCATCCAGGCGATGCGCCGCACGCTCGAAGGCGAGCGGTTCATTGAGGTCGAGACGCCGCTCCTGACGAAGTCCACGCCGGAGGGGGCCCGCGACTTCCTCGTCCCGAGCCGCATCAACCCCGGCAGGTTCTACGCCCTGCCCCAGTCGCCGCAACTCTTCAAACAACTCCTGATGGTCTCGGGCTTCGACCGGTACTACCAGATCGCGCGGTGCCTGCGGGACGAGGACCTGCGGGCCGACCGCCAGCCGGAGTTCACGCAGTTGGATATCGAGATGGCATTTATCGCGGAGGACGACGTCCTGGGTGTGACGGAGCGGGTGGTGGCGGCGGTCGTGAAGGCTGTCAAGGGCATCGACGTGGCGACGCCGTTCCCGCGCCTCTCGTTTGCCGAGGCCATGCGCGATTACGGCTCCGACAAGCCGGACCGCCGGTTCGAGATGCGCTTGAAGGACGTGGCCGAGGTCGCGCGGGTGAGCGAGTTCCGCATCTTTCGCCAGGCGGCCGAGGCGGGCGGCCACGTGCGCGGCCTCAAGGTGCCGGGCGGTCCCGGCTCCGCCCGGGCAAAGCCCGGCTTCGCCGAGGCGACGCCCGGCCCCAACGGGGCAGGCGCGCCGGGACTCACGCGCAAGGACATCGACACTCTGACCGCGTTCGCGGCCGACTTTGGCGCCAAGGGGCTCGCCTGGATGCGCGTCGAGGCGGAAGGCCTGACGGGACCAATCGCCAAGTTCTTTAAGCCTGACCAGTTGTCGGCGATGCAAAAAACGTTTGCCGCCAAGGAAGGCGACCTCCTCCTTTTCGTCGCGGACGCGCCGGCCGTCGTCGCCGCCAGTCTCGGAGCGCTTCGGGTCCACCTGGGCCATCGGCTGGGACTGGTGCCGCAAGAGGAACTTAACTTCTGCTGGGTCACCGACTTTCCGCTGTTCGAGTGGGACGTCGAAGAGAAGCGGCACGTGGCGATCCACCATCCGTTCACGAGCCCCCGGCCCGAGGACATGGACCGACTCGAGAGCGAGACGCTTTCCGTCCGTGCGCGGGCGTACGACCTCGTGCTGAACGGCGTGGAACTCGGCGGCGGGAGCATCCGTATCCATCGGCCGGACGTCCAGGAACGCGTCTTCCGCCTGCTCGGCATCGGGAAGGCGGAGGCCGAGGAAAAGTTCGGCTTCCTCCTGGAGGCGCTGCGGTACGGCGCGCCGCCGCACGGCGGGATCGCGCTCGGCATCGACCGGTTCGTTCGGCTCCTGGTGGGCGCGTCGAGCATCCGCGAGGTGATCGCGTTCCCCAAGACGCAGCGCGCCCAGTGCATGATGAGCGGCGCCCCGGGGACGGTGGACGAGAAGCAATTGCGGGACCTGCACATCCGCCTGCGACCGGAGGCGAAAGGCGAGGCCGCCGGCACCCCGGCGACGCCCCCGACGCCGTTGGACTAACCCGGATATTTCATCAGTTTTTTCCGGTTTCCAATGGCGCGAAGGCCTTTCTGTTGGTATAGAGGGATTTGCGATGTCTCTCGACCCAACAAGAAAGGCCATTCGCAATGACAGAGTGTAGCAGACGACCACGTGAGGAACAGGGCTTAGCCAAGGCCTGTCCCGGTGAACATGTTCCAGCCCTGATATGCAAACCGGGCCCAGGCTGTCGAGGCCAGCGACCAGCCATTGACCAGGCTATACTCGCCCGTGCCCACATTCCGGACCGGGGCCGCCACTAGGCCGAGGCCGTCCGTGTTGGCCGCTCGCAACTGCACTTCGCAAAGTTGCCCGATCAGGTAGTCCGCTAGGTCGTGGTCTGTCTGGCCAGCGTTCGCCGCCGCGGTCACCGCATCGAAGGCTGTCTGTTCCGGGGCCGTCAGCCCCGAGCGGTCCGGCAGGACCGCCAGGACAGCCGCATCCCCCAGTTTCCGGGCCACTAGGATCATGTAGGCCGTCGCCTCCGAGCCGATCCCATCGCGGCGGCTCGTCAGCCTCTCGTCTAAGACCGCCCTAAATCCCGGATCGAAGCCCGTGTACGTCTGCCCGTTCGCATCACGGGATGTGGCCCAGAATTCCAGGAAGTCGAAGGCCACGTCGCGGTTGTCGCCGCGGCCCAGTGTGCTCCACGCCCCCGTGTCGATGGGCACCAGATCCATGTTGATATCGTCGCCCGTCCACGTGCCGGCTCTGAAGTACGACCAGTTGTCCCCAATCCACGCGAGCGTCGCAAAACTCGGGTTAGTTCCGTACATGGCCGCGCGGAACTGCTCGGCGCGGTCGCGCCATGCCTGCCACTGGGCCTTCAGCGCCGCATCGGTTTCCGTGGAGGCCGCCCGTTCGAATGCCGTCGCCAAGTCGATGTTGTGCTCGCACGCACGAACGGACTGGACCGCCGCATCCTGCATCGAGAACCCGCCTAGCAGGCCGGAGTTTTCTCGATTGCGACCGACATACAGAAGCAATTCCCGGGCGGTCCGCAGGTAATCCGCAGCGCGGGTCGTATCGCCGCTTGCTGCAGCCACATCGGTGGCATGCAGAAGGGCCATCGCCACGTAGGCTTGGTTTCCACTGCTGGTGTTGTTAGAGGCGGGCCGGATCGTGGAGACAAGCCCCGCCAGGTAGGCGTCCCGCAGTGGCGCGGGCCGCAGGGTCGTGTACGTCGAGTCAAACGCCACATTCGCGTTCATGGGGTCCCTGTCCTGAATGAGTACAAGCGCGTCAGCGATCTGGAACGCCCGGGCCTTCGACTCGGCGTCGGGCGAACCGCCCGAGAGGAGCGCCTCGATGGCCAGCGAGTTGTCGTAGATGAACGCGACGTTCTGGACGAACTTGTACGTCGGGTCGGTAGTGCTCCCGAAACTGGCCATGAGGCCCGGCTGGAGGCGGCTCGTCGGCCCCGTCCACGTTCCCAGGCCGGACGTGACGAAATGGTTCTTCAGACTCGCCAGCGTCATCGAAGCCAGCACGTTGCCCGGCACGAGCGGCCCGTCGCTCGAGACGTGGTCACAGAGCGATCGCGGCCATTGCCGCAGCGGATGGGCCGTGACGCGGGACATGGCGTTGGCCCCCTCGACGGCGATCAGGCCGACCGGCGAGCCGCCCTGCACCTCCCGCAGCAACGGACTCGAGGTGCTGATCGACGCCACGTCGGGCAGATCCAGAGGCACAAGGATACGGCCGAGCGTAAGCGCGCCGGTCGATCCAGCAATCTGCCACTGGCCCCCGCGGACCGACCCGTCGATTCGGGCACTGCCCAATGTCTTCTGCCACGCATTGCCGCCCGCGAGGCCGGTTAGCGTCAGGTTCGCGCCGAAGTCGCCCGCCAGCGTGCTGCCCCGTCCACCGCCCTGGACTGAGAGCGAACTGAGCGTGGCCCCTTCCAACTTCCCCGCCTGCCACCGCTTGGCCGTCACCGAACCCAGGACACCGGTGATGACAATGTCGGCCGAGGCGACATCGCTCAGGTTTAGCGTCATGGCGCTGCCCGCCTCGAGCGCCCAACCATCGACCGTGCCCGTGACGGTCACCGTGCCCACCTTGCCCGTGATGTCCCACGTCCCACCAGTGATGCCGCCGAGGAAGGAGGCGGTCCCGAGAGCGGACTGGGTGGCGGTCACGCCGCCGCCCAGTAGCCACAGATCGGCGCCGAAGGCCCTCTTCATTACCAGCGTTGTCACCGACTGGAGGACAACGTCGCCCTTAACCGTCCCACCGATGTCGACCGCGAGAACCAGGCCGGAACCGATGTAAAGGCTCGTCGCATCGTTCAAGAGGCCGTCGCCGTCGACGTCGGCGGCGAAGACGAGGTTGCCCAGTTGGATGCCGTTGAGGTTGGCACCCGACAGGCCGCCCTTGAGGGTAATCCTTCCGACGGGGCCATCGGAGCCGATAAAGGCCAGGTCGCCGATCGTTCCGGTGCGCGAGTCGGTGATGGAACCGACGCTACGGGCGCCGGTAATAACAAGGCCCAGGCCGGCCATGGAGCGCGTACCGGCCAGCGTAATCGAGGTGATCGTGCTGTTCGTTCCGAAAGTGACGCGGATGTCGGCGGGATTAAAGTCGGCCTGACCGGTGACCTGGTAGGCGAGGACTTCGACGTTGCCCGAGCGCCACCGGGTCACGGGCTCGTCCATGCGCAAGGCCACGGCCCCCTGGAATGTTCCAGCTCGCTGGTCCACGTATTGGGCAGAGGCGGACGTACCCGTGTCGAGGAAATCGTCCTGGACCACACGCACGGTCAAACGGTTGCTGGCGTCTCGCACGGCCGAGGTGTCATGCTGGACCCACGAGTCGTCGGTCAGCTTTTGCGGGTTGCTCCAGGCACTATCGCTGCCGACGACGTAAAGGTCATTCTGCCGACCATCGTTCCCCACGTACACCATCGACACGGTGCCAACGGCGTCCGCAGCCAGGCTCGGCGAACTGATCATCGCATAGCCGCTGAGGAGCCGGGTGGCAGACGACCATTGGCTTCCATCGTAGAGGCGTCGGTATAACGCATAGCCATCATCTTCGATGGCGACCCAGTAGGCCTCGATGGTGCCGTCGGGCAGGCGTATGGCTTGAGCCCATTGATTGAACGAACCGCCGTCGGCGACGAGCGTACCCACTTGCCATGCGCTGCCGTCCCAAACCGCGTAAGCGACACCCGTTGTGGGATTCGGTTCCCGGCTGGCCACATAGTCCCCGTCGGCGTCGAACATCCACACGACGACCGGCCGACCGTTACCCAGATAAGTGACTTGGCCTCCCCACTCGGCGTAACTGTTGGAGGACAGGTCTTGAGGCTGTGACCAACTGCTTCCGTCCCAGCAAGAGAACACAATGTCGAGATTGTCGGCTGAGACCCCTGTATCGTCGGGTGTTCCGCGCTCCCACACCATCAGGCCTTCGTTCGTCTGAGGTGAAAAGGCGATACTTGGCGCCGCGATCTCGCAAGAGACCAGCCACCTCGGCATATCCGTTTCGAACGGCGGCTTGAAGGGGCGTCAGCCCATCATCGTCGGGCGCGCGATCTCTCGGCTCATGCTTACCCCCCTACTGTGGGCGGCTTCTTATGAACAGGAACCAATGCATTCGTGAAACCAGCGTGCACTGAAGTGGACCGATTTGACCGGCCACATCCTGGGGATACGCCTCGGCCCCCCCCAGGCGTAGGTACGACCACATGGTCCGTTCCGGCATGCGTCATCTTCCCTGCCTCCGGGCTACCGTTATTGACCAGAGGACATTAAGTATAATCTATTTACCCGCCGTGTCAAATAATATCTTCCAGAACATTGCCGGGCAAGGAGAGGTTGTCCGCTCGTGCGCCCTCGTAGGGAGTCGCATCAGAAGTATCGGGTTGCATATCGTCAGCGTAAATGGCACAATGAAGCCGTTGGCGGAAGTGAGGTTTTTCGGTCCGGTCGGTTCCCTTCGGTCCGGGCACTCCCTTGTTGTGACGCCGGCGACGCGCCAGCGTCTTTTCTTCGAGTTCCTGCCGACGGTTCAAGATGCGCTCCCGTCGGCCGTAGTATACATCATCCGGCGTGACGTTGCCAAGGGCTCATAACCCCAGGCTCGCAGGTTCAAATCTCGGGCGCGCTCGCTACCGCTACACGCAATGAGGGAAGCCTTCTGGGAGAGATGGGGCGCAGCGGCGTAAACCGCGGTGGGAGGTGACGTTGCAACACCACCGCAAAGCCTGCTACCTCTGGGGCCAAGAACCCGGAGGTCAACGACGGCTCGGCCGGCTGCGGGCGACCAGCGGCCGGACGGCACTGGCAGGCCCGGTTTTCGCGGCGTCGGCCAGGGGTTCCCGAAGTCTGCCAGCCATCACGCCGCCTGCCAATAGTGGCTCTTGAGCAGCCTGCCCAGGCGCTCGCGGCACAGGACCGGCCCTTCCATGAGGGGGAGCTCCGTCTCGCCGATCCGCTGGTTCAACCAGCCGCCATGTCGCGAGGTTCGTGCCGGACGTCCGGCTACGCCCGACGCTTCATAAGGGCATGCCAGAAGCCGCCCCCGCTCCCTGTTTCCTCCAACATCTCGATCACCTCGAAATCTCTGCCGAACAGCCCGAGGATGTCCTCTCGCGTGAAGTACCGCCGGTAAGCTCCTTGGGTAATATGCCACGGTCGGCGGCTTCCCTCAAAGAGGCGAAATCGGGGGCTAAAAACGGAAAGCACGTAGAATCCGCCCATCTTGAGGACTCGCAGGATGTTGGTCCTGTAAGCCGCCCAGGTGAACTTCCGCTGGTGATGCAGGCACCCGTAGTCCAGCACCACGTCAAAGCTTGCCTTTGGAAACGGCAGGTTAAGGGCGTTCCCTTGGAGGAAGGTTATCCCCTTCGCCCGGCGCGCCGCAGCCGTGAGCCGTCGGCGTTCCGAGTTCCGCATTCCGAGTTCCGCGTTGTGTTCCCGCCCGAACAAACGGCGAACCCAATTCCCCTGGACCAGTACAGTGGACGCTTTCACTCGAATTATTTCGTGTCAAGCATCCAGTTACGACTAGACGACGAATAGCCACTAAACGGGTGATACTTAGTTGGCCCTTCGAACCATAAACAAAATACTGCACCGTTTTTGTACACCCCATAGCCCCAAACCTGACTGCCCGCAGTCGGCGGATCAATCTTCGATAAGTACTCTGGCACCAGTTCACCCAAATCCGTGGGATAGGCGCCGTGGTCTTTTTTGTATGCATCGATTGCCGCAACGATTGCATTGCCTCGGCGCTGACTCTCGGCAACGGCGTCCGCAGACCAATCGGCGCATCCCTGGCACACTGCCCCACAAACAACAACCAACGCAAGACAAGATGTAATACGTGAAAGTTTCCTAGTCATTTTACACCCCCTTGAACCTGTCGTGTTCTGCTTATGCCGAACGCAACGTCTGATCCTGCTTGCTTGTCGGGCCGTATTCTCATCTGCACGTGCTCATGCAGGTTTCTGTTTCGCGGTATTGGGAGGATTAACACGCGGATCATCCTCATGAGTAACAAGGTCTCCTTTTTTCAGCGCATTCTCGACCTTCTGTTTGATTTCATCCCAGTCATCCGATTCCTTTCCGATGCGCCTTCCAACCTCGTTATTATACTGGTCTACTCGGCTATCAGGGGTGTCCTCTTGCCCTTCTTCGTGGCTGTCCATGATTTTCTTGGCAACTCCTTCACCAAAGACCTTTGTCAGGGCAGCTGATCCGGCAGCATGCCTCTTGGCGTTGGCAATTCCCGCCGCTTCCGAGGGGGTGCTGCCCTGTTCGATTGACTCTGCTCTGGCCGCTTCTCCATAATCGAATGCCACCTTTGCAATTGCTCCTGCGACAAGCGTGCGGCGAGCAGCCTCAATCGGATTCTGCCCCTCCTCGCGAAAGGCTTTGTACCCCGCGAAAGCCTCACGAACCAAAAGGCCCGAGGAGTCTGTAGTGCCCAGGGGCCCGCTCCGGCAGTACTCATAGAGACTCATGCCGTCGGCATAGCCGAGGGGATCGCGCTGCATCCAGCAGCCCAGGTTGGGATGGTACGTGCGGTTGCGGACGGAGTAGAGGCCGGTCTCGTTGTCGAAGAAGTAGCCGCCGAAGCGGATGGGGTTCTTCTTCGAGGCGGACCAAGCCACCGTCGTCGACCAGTTGTCGCTGTAGACCGCCGTCGCCTTGCCGTAGGGGTCGTACACGTAGCGCTCGGCGACGTCGCCGTCGTCCTCCACGAGCGTCGTTACGTTCATGTTGGCGTCCGTGAGGTAATAGAGCCGTTCGTCGGTTCCGCTCTCGGTGCAGTCGCCGTCGGAGTCCTTGTCCTCATCCCGGAGGACCGGGGCGTCGATGTACCGGGCGCTCCAGACGTACTGGATCTCCGCATTGGCCCCGTCCGGAGCGTCGTTTTCGCTGGTGGTCTTTCGCGTCTCCAGGATCTGCCAGCCGGCGTTGTAATAGAAGTGTCGGTAGTGGTCCACGCCGTTGGGCTCCGCGGGCGCCTGGGCGTCGATGTGGGCCTTGACGCGACGATTTCGGCCGTCGTACTCGTACTTGGCCATCAGCGTATCCGTCCCCGCGTCGTAGTCGCCGTTGGTGTTGACGTCGACGTAGACGAGCGCCAGCCGGTTCCAGGCATCATACTTCGAGGCGAAGGTGCTTGTCAAGGCCGTCGGCTTCGGAACCGTCGTCATGTTGCCGCGGGCGTCGTAGGCCGGGTCGGCCCAGGGAGTGTGATTTCAACGCAGAGGGCGCAGAGCACGCAGAGGACGGCGGAGCCGTGGGGAACAACGGACTTGCCTCTGCCCCTTCGACAGGCTCAGGGCTACGGCGGGTAAACTTTGGACCTTGGACTTGGGACTTTGGACCGCCTTCGTGCCGCGAAGCGGCTTTTCCCCCGCTGGAACAACGCACCTTTTCACGGCGCACGTGGACCACTACACCGCCCAGAACACCGCGCGCCATCTTACCACGGTGCACAAGCGTTTTCATCGTACCAAGTTGTTCACATCAATCCCACAATACCAAAACAAGATGCGTAACGTGATAATCTCTGGTAACCACATTATAGCCAATCCTATCAGTAGTAGGAGACCAAGTCCGATGGCGAGAACACGATGCCACACTCCGAGCCGCCCGAGCAGTCTGGCCTTCCTTTTTGTCGGCAAGACGAACCAGACGGCCCATGCCCCAATCGTAATTGCTGATGAGCAGAGGTGAACCGGTATCCAAAACCACGCGGGATCCTCGAACGCGCGGTAAGCAATAATACCCCATGTCTCTGTCATGGCATTACTCCAGTAGCTTCGTGCCCAACTCCACAGCTGCATCGGCAGGACTTGTGGCGGGTGTCGGCACTCCTCCCTGCATGCTCGTAGGGGCCTCGGAAGCAATGTCCTTGGAAAGCTCAAGAATCCTTTGCTTGAGATACTTTATGTGCTCTTGCAGGATCGCAATTGCTCGTGGGTCGAGGCACTCTCCTCGCGCGTACTCTTGCATCAGTTGATTCTGCGCAAATTCCAATTTCTGGTTGCAATCCGCTATCAGCTCGGCTTTTAGGAAAAATTCATGTACCCAGTTCACAGCCCAACCCACAAAACTCCCAATGGCGGCCGTCACCAGCCCTACTGTAACAGGTTCCTCTCCACCAGGGTCTATAAAACACTGCGGAGAGCTGTTCCCATATTCGTAGAGATTCATTTCATCAGTGTAGGCAACCAGCGGCCAAGTCTTCGAAAGCAACATTCGTTGTGCATCTCTCCGGCCTGCAGTAAATACAACTTGCCCCAGCGGATCGCGCTGCATCCAGAGGCCCAGGTGGGGATGGTACGTGCGGTTGCGGACGGAGTACAGGCCGGTTTCCCAGTCGTGGTAGTAGCCGGCAAAGAGGATGTTGTTGTCGTAGGAGGAAGTGTTGCGCGTCTCCGACCAGTCGTCGTCGTAGATTGTCACTTTCCCATACGGGTCATACACGTACCGCTCAAGAACCGTGCCGTCCGTCCCCACCAAAGCGGTGACGTTCATGTTCGCGTCGTTCGCAAAGTAGAGCCTCTCATCGTCACACAGATTGTCCGAGTCGGTGTTTTTGTCTCTCAGCACGGGGGCGTTCCGTCGCCCGCGAAACCGTTCTCGCCGTTCATGCGGAGTATCGACTTCACCGCCCCGGCGACCACGCTGCGACTCCTCGTTTTGCCGCAAAACTCCGCCGCCCCCGCCACGGCGTAGTCGAAGACGGAGCCGGGCTGCCTTCAGCCGAAAATCTCCGCCAGAATTAGGTACCGCGTCCCCCGAATTCCTCGACATCTATGGTATCAGCATAAGGCAAGACACACCAACTGCACCGTCGCGCCACGATTAGAAAGTCCGACTTGCGATAGTCTTCAATCCCGACCGGGGCTTCGGACCAAGGTGAAAAGTCGAGGTAGATGTTGCCAGCCATGAATCCAATGTTCATCTTGAAGATAACCACGCATGTTTTCCCGAAGCCTTCGCGGAGAACAAGATCTGTTACTCCTAACATCTCGAATCGAATATTGACCCAATTAGAGAGTTTGTCAGCCTCCGTGTCTTGTGCAGACAAGATTACAGAAGCGATTTTTTCGCTTGGTCCGAAGCGAAACGTGACAACCCGCACAAGCGCGTCGTGCAAGTCATTGAACCGTTTCAGAAAATGTGGAACAGTCTTCGGCGTCAACTCTATCATAAGTGCCTCCTTAGAAAGCCCCTACTTGGATACGTCGGTCCAACCCGATGGCAGATCCGCCGCCGGAGTGTGCGCCGCTCCAGGTCCGTGGCCGGCCTCTGGATGGCCCGGGGGGAAGGTGTGGCCGTGGTCTGGAACACCATCCTTGAAATCGACATGACCTACTACATCGCCGTTTTCGTTGTAGATCGCGGTCTGCTTGGGCTGACCCGTTTGCGGGTCGACTTGCGTGTATTTTGTATTTGGCGGTCCCTTTAAGCCGGGTTTCTCGGTTCCCTTGACGTGAGTTCCTTCACAGGGCTTTTCGGTATTCGCTCCGCCTCCATCGCCTGCGCGATAGAGGACCCATAGCCCATGCCCGGCTACGCCGACGCCCGCCAACGTCTCCACCGCTCCGACCACGACCGCGGGGACAGCCACCCCTTCTAGCGCAAGCGACCCGCCCCCTGTTGCCGGGGCGCCCGCAACACCCACACCCCCGAGGACCCCGCCGCCCGCCATCAAAGGGATGCCTTCTGCTACGGCGAGTCCTCCTGCAATCACCTCGGCTGTCGCCTGGACTATCCCGATGTCTCTCCCCAACTCCCGGCCGCGCGCCTCCGCCTCCGACTCGGGATTCCTAAGCTCGAAGCCGAACTCGTGTGCAACCTCTTTAACCGGCAGGACCGTATCCAGATATCCAATCGTTGCCCCCCCGACAAAATCGAGGGTCGCAGTGGCCGCATCCTTAATCCGATTTCCTGCGTCGCTCAGCCACCCGCATCCCGACGGATCAAAGGCACCAAGCGGGTTTCCGCCCACGTACTCATACAAACTCATCCCATCCCAATACCCGCCGTCGCGGATGATCCAGCCGAGATGGGTATGGTAATAGCGATTGCGGACGTGGTAAAGCCCCGTCTCGTTGTCACGGTAGTAACCGCAGAAGAGAATGTTGTTGTCGTAGGAAGAAGCGTTGCGGGTCTCGGACCAGTCGTCGTCATAAACCGTGACCTTGCCGTACGGATCGTAAACGTAGCGCTCAAGCACCGTCCCATCGTCGCCGACCAAGGCCGTCACATTCATGTTCGCGTCGTTTGTGAAGTAGAGGCGCTGGTCATCACAGAGATCATCTTCGTCCGTATTTTTGTCGCGCAGCACAGGTGCGTCCACGTACCGCACCGACCAGACGTACTGATACTCGGGTTGAAGCGTCTCGGGCCCGGTGTTTTCGCTGGTCGAGAGCCGCGTCTCGAGAA
>Ga0315294_10008083_pt1 | contig 11555 bp, 7 predicted proteins | sample YL17G13_40_MG_FD_203626 | JGI IMG/M metagenome (GOLD analysis project Ga0315294, IMG submission 203626) | Sediment microbial communities from Yellowstone Lake, YNP, Wyoming, USA - YL17G13_40 | ecosystem: Environmental > Aquatic > Freshwater > Lake > Sediment | place: USA: Wyoming | collected... | reverse complement strand
CCCCGAACTGGCGCCCATCACCATCGGCGACAAACCCGACCCTTCCGGCGCCCCTGCCGGCTGGCACGCGCTTCCCGCGACTGAGACTCGACCGCTGGTCGTGGAGCAACCCGCAGCGAGCCAGGCAAAGGCGCTGCTGCTGGGCGACCCGGGGCCCGCGGCGGCCGCATCATACCTGGTGGACCTGCCGGCATCCACTGCCATGTGCGCGCTCGGCGCGGACATCGAGACCGACGGCGCCGTCAGATGCGCGATCTCGTGGTTCGGCCCGCGCGGCTGGATCAAGGATGACGCCGGCACCCTGTACCCGGGGGACGGCGGCATGAAGCAGGTCGTCATCACCGGGCAGCCCCCGGCCGACGCGAGGCGCGTGCGGGGCACCTTCACGCTGGTGAGCGGGGAGTGGGCCCTGGTGCGGCCGCGCCGCCTGGTGGCGGTCACCGCGCCGCAGGCTGCACGGGCCGTAGTGTACGTCAACCAGGTCGGCTATGAGCCAGGTGCGCGCAAGGCCGCCGTCGTCGCCAGCACCATCTTCCCGGCGCGCCTGGAGGATGCTCGCTTCTTGGTGATGGACGAGTCGGGCGCCCAGGTGTCAGCAGGGAGGCTGGTTCCCCTCGGGCGCGTGCACGAGGGGCAGCCCGACGATTGGGGAGACTATTACTGGCTCGCCGATTTCTCGGATGTGGGCGCGAGCGGGCGATTCCGCGTGACCGCGAACGTGGGCGGCCGGACTGCGGTCTCATATCCGTTCGGTATCGAGCGCGGCGCGCTCTTCAGGCAGACGGCTGAGCTGGCGTATCGCTTCCTTTACTACCAGCGCTGCGGGACGGAGGTGCCGGGCTGGCACGGGGCCTGTCACCTCGACGACGCGCGGCTGCCGGACGGCTCGCACGCGGACCTGACGGGCGGCTGGCACGATGCAGGGGACTACAACAAGTGGATGTACCCGGAGGGGCCGCCTCTCGTTCTCTACGGGCTGGCCAGCGCGTACGCCGCGCACCCAGGGTACTTCGACGCCATCGACCGCGACGGCAACGGCCGCGCGGACATCGCGGACGAGATGCTGTGGGGCGCGGACTGGCTGGCGCGCATGCGCAACCCGCACAGCGGCGGCATTTACGGCTCGGTGACCACCGGCTGGGGCTACTGGGGCCCGCCGGAGCGAGAGACCGACAACATCGCGGGCACCGCGGACGACCGACCGGTGGCGGATGAGCAGCCTGCCGCCGCCCTCACCGCGGCCGCCCTGGCCAAGGTTGCACAGTGCGTGCCGTGGATGGGCGCGCGGTCTGGAGACCGCGCGAAGTCCTCGCGACTTCAGGAGAAGTCGCGCCCGTTCGAGCGCGCGGCGGTGCAACTGGAGGCATACTCCCGAGAGCGCGAAGGGCTGAGCCCGGATCGCTTGTTGGCGTGCCTGGAGCTGTGGCGGTTGACCGGCCGCGACGAATACCTGGAGCAGGCGCGGGCGTGCGCCGATCAGATCGCGCAAGGCGCAGGCGCCGGCCGGCAGGGCCGCAGCCTGGCGGCGCTGGCGCTGTTCGTGGCCTGCGCGCCCGATGCGCGCGGGAATGACAAGTACCGCCGCGCCATCGAGGATTCCGTGGCCTGGCTCAAGGCGAGGCAGGCGCAGCCCTTCGCCGCCGCGGCGGGTCGCGGGGACGCCGACGACATGGGGAACGCCGAGCGCCTCGGCGCCTGGGGCCGCAACATGACGCTGACCTCCAACGCCTGGGCCGCACTGGCATGCGCGCGGGCGACGGGTTCGCGCGAGCCGGCCGACAGCGCGCTCGCCGAGCTCGACTGGTTCTTCGGCCTCAATCCGCTGGGGTTGTGCATGCTGCACGGCGCCGGCTCGGCCAACCCGCGTGGATACCACCACCGCTACTTCGATCATCCGGCGCATCGCGATGGCGCGGTGCCGGGGGCGATCCCCAACGGCGTCGCGCGGCGGGGCAACCGCCCCGACCTCGACCTGCCGTTCTTCGACGAGGTCAACCGCGACCCGACAAGCTCGGAGCCGTGGATTCCCTACACCGGCTACTACCTGTGCGCCCTGGGGTTGATGGAGGCGGGGGATTAACGGGTAGGCGGCTGCCGGGGCGTCAGCGGATGCGGGGCGGGACGGGCGGTCGTTGACCGCGGGCGCCGCAGCGGGATGCGCGGCGTGCGGCGAGTGCTCGGGCAGGAGACGAGCTCCTGCCCTACGGGCTGATGGAGGCGCGCGACTAGCGGCGAGGGGGATGCGCGACCCCGGTGCCCGTCGCCCCGGTGTCCCGGTTCAGCGGGAATTGGACAAGCGCCGGTTTTGGCAAGTGAGTACGGCCGGTTGTCGTTTGGTTTCAAATGTGCGTTTCTGGAGGCACGGGCGGTCTTATCGTCCGCCACGAAACCTGAGGCTACGGAGGTATTCGAGGTAATCCGTGTAAAGCTCCTGGGCCTGCGCAACGGGCTTCTCAGCCACGCTGCCCGGAGGCTGCAGAAAGCCGTGGTAAGCGTATCCGGTCAGCATCTCGGCATGACGGCACTCAATGTCGATTTGCCGCTTAACGCGAGCGAAGGGCGCTGGATAACTACCGCCATACCCTTGGCTGCCGTCCATCTCCCAAATCTCAAGATCCGACCAGAAGTGCTTGCCGGCGTTCGCGTGCCACGCGGCGTATTTCCCGTAGATGTCGTCAAGCATGGCAATGCGCCTCTCCGGGCGGTACGTGTATTTGTAGGGCACGTAGCCCGCGCCGACAGCGTCCTGGTAGGCAAAGATGTCCACGGCGCTGCTCGCGAGTAGCTCGGGCGTGATAACGGGCGTGCCCGCCGGCCCGACCATGACTGGCTTTTCCGGCACCAATCCATGGCAATACCGGGCGAGCGGGTCGTAATAGGCGCTCGCGCGGGCGAGATCGTTCATCTCATGCGTGAGGTACCAGCCATAAAAGGATCGGTGCGCACCGTACTTTTGCCAGAGTTCGCGCGCCACATTCTTGGCGACATCGAGTGCTTTGGCGTTCCGCAAGTCCCAATCCGGCTCGTCGAATTCCCAGAGCAGAGGACTATCGCCGCTCCTGGCCAGCCCGAGGAAGACATGCATGCCGTGCATATCGGCTTCGGAAAGGAAAGCGCCCACCATATCGAAGCCACAATCTCCCCCCTTCGAAGTGCGCTGGACATCCGCGTCGAAGAACTCGATGCCGGATGGATAGAAGAACTGTCCAAAGTACTCCACGTAAGCGATAATCAGTATGCGGACCCCAAGCCGGTCCATCGCGGCAACGCTGTCTTTTATGGCCAGCCGCAACGTCTCCGGTTTCGTGTCCGCCGCGCCGAGGAGGACGGCGATGGGTTCAATCCACATTCCCTGCAAATATGGCAGCGCCCGCGTTGTCCAATCGACAATTTCGACGGGCCATGTTCCCGTGCATTCTCCGGACGGCGTCTTCAACTTGTAGCGAATCTCGTGCGTTCCGGCAGGTGCGTTGGCGGTGTACCAGACCCGGGTCAGCCCTTTTTCGCGTGCGGGGACGGCAACCGTTTGCTCTCCGATCATTGAATCGGAGGATTCGGCGTCCAGGAAAAAGGCCACGCGTGCAAGCATCTCAGTATCCGTGGAATTCTGCACCGCGAGGCGAAGTTCGAGCCGCACACCCCGCGCCACCGGCCCTGGCGGGATGACCGCGAAGGACGGCTCGCCTGCGGCCTGAGCTAGTGCGCCGGCTGCGGAGACCAGCGCAAACAGCATCGTATGAGACAGTCGCAATGATGCTCCTCCGGGTGGCGTCGCGGCCGCAAGCCCGGCGCGGGGACAACCACCACCCTTAACGGACGAAGAACATGCGCACTGCCTTCTCGGCCAGTGACAGCACGGGCTGCGGATAGGCCAGGACGAGGATGGCCGCGGTGCAGATGAGCAGCGTCAGCGCCGCCGGCCGCGGGATGGGGATCGGCGAGGTGTCAACGGGATCGAAGATGTAAGCCTGCTTGATGACCATCAGGTAGTAATACAAAGAGATCACGGTCGTGAGCACGCCCAGGGTCACCAGCCACCATAGGCCCGCGCCGATGCCCGCGGCGAAGACGTAGAGCTTGGCCCAGAACCCCGCGAGCGGCGGGATTCCTCCCAACGACAGGAGCAGCAACAGCAGCGCGAAGCCCAGGGCGGGCGAGCGGCGGCTCAAGCCGGAGTAGCCCGCGATGTCCTCGCGCCCGGTGGCCTGCGCCACGACGGTGACCACGGTGAAGGCGCCGATGTTGGTGAAGGTGTACTGCAGCAGGTAGAACAGCGTGCTCGCCGCCCCCAGCGGGGTCACCGCGGCAAAGCCGACCAGCAGGTATCCCGCCTGCGCTATGCCCGAGTAGGCGAGCATGCGCTTGATGTTAGTCTGGGGGATAGCCACCAGGTTGCCGTAGAACATGCTGGCGAACGACAGCCCGGCAAGCACCATCGCCCACTGCGGCGCCGTTGCCAGCAGCGGCCCCAGGAACACCCTGCCGACCACGGCGAACCCCGCGCATTTCGACGCGACCGACAGATAGGCGGTCACCGGGGTCGGCGCGCCGTGGTAAACGTCCGGCGCCCACATGTGGAACGGCACCGCCACCATCTTGAAGCTGAAGCCGGCGATGACGAACGCCATGCCCAACGCCAGCGCGGAATCGGGCACGGCCCATCCGCCGCCGATGGAGCGCGACGCCTCGAACAGGCTTCGGCGCAGGTCGGCGAAGACGGTGGTGCCGAGCGTGCCGTAGATGAGGCTGATGCCATAGAGCAGGGTGGCGGACGATGCGGCGCCGATGATCATGAACTTGAGCCCCGCCTCGCCGCTGCGCGGCTCACGTTTGAGGTAGCCGGCGAGAGGATAAAGGCTGATGGTGCCCAGCTCCAGGCCGAGGTAGAGGGTCATGAGGTCTCCCGCCGCGGCCATGAGCATGAAGCCGGTGGTGGAGAACAGCAGCAGGGTGTAGTATTCCCCGGGGCGGCGCACCTCGCGCTCGACGAAGTCCGCCGACATCAGCGCCACCAGCAGCACCGCCGCGAGGAAGATGAGGCGGAAGAAGCCCGCGTAGGCGTCGGCGATGAAGAGCCCGCCCAGGGTCACGCCGACGGCGTCGCGGCGCAGGAACGCCACCAGCAGAATGGCGGCGGCGCCGACCGCGGTCATGATGCCCAAACGGCGCCCGCCCAAGCGCGGCCATATCAGGTCCGCGCCGAGCACGGCCAGGGCGAGCCCGCACGCGGCTATCTCCGGTATCAGCAGTGACAGGTCTATGGGCATGGCTTAAGGCACGAAGCTCCGGACGGCAGTATCTATGAGGCTGATCATCGGCCCCGGGAGTACGCCGAGCAAGATGAGCAGCGCCGCCAGCACCACCAGCGCCACCCATTCGGTGGTGCGCGCGTCGGGCAGGCCCTCGTAGTGCTCCTTGAAGGGCCCGAGGAAGACGCGCTGCAGCACGCGCAGGACGTAGGTCGCGGTGACGACGATGCCGAACACGGCGAAGATGGCAAGGTAAGTGAAGATGCCGCCGGCGCGCCAGGCGCCGAGGAACACGAGCAGCTCGGCCACGAAACCGCTGGTGCCGGGGACGCCGAATGAAGCGAGCCCGCCGATGGTGAACGCCGCCGCGATGCCCGGCATACGCGAGGCGAACCCGCCCATGGAGGGCATGTCTCGCGTGTGCGCCTTCTCGTACACCAGTCCGACCAGGGCGAAGAACAGCCCGGTCATGATGCCGTGGGAGAACATCTGGAACACCGACCCGTTGAGGCCGACGGCGTTGAGGGTCGCAATGCCCAGCATCACCACACCCATGTGGCTGACGCTGGAATAAGCGATGACATACTTGAGGTCGGTCTGGCCCATGGCGGACATGGCGCCGTAGAGGATGTTGACGACGGCGATGCCGCCCACCAGGGGGGCCCAGAACTGCGCGCCCGCCGGCAGCAGGCCGACGCCGATGCGCAGCACGCCGTATGCGCCGAGCTTCATCAGCACGCCGGCGTGGAGCATGCTGACGGCGGTGGGCGCGGAGGCGTGGCCGTCGGGCGACCAGGTGTGGAGCGGCCAGATGCCGGCGAGGATGCCGAAGCCGACGTACAGCAGCACGAAGATGATGCGCTGCAGGCCGAGGTTGAACCCGCCGCTGCGCGACAGCTCGATGAAGTCGAAGGTATGGCGCGGCGTGTCCGCATAGAAGTAAATGCCGAACAGGCCGACGAGCACGAAGGCGCTGCCCACCAGCAGGTAGAGGGTCAGCTTGAGCGCGGCGTATTCCTTGGGGCCGGTGCCCCAGATGCCGATGAGCAGGTACATGGGGAGCACGGCGATCTCGTAGAAGAGGAAGAAGAAGAACAGGTCCATCGCCACGAAGACGCCGAAGACGCCGGTGACGAGCGCGAACAGGGCGGCGTAGAACTCCTTGGTGCGATGCTCGACGGTCCACGAGGCGAACGACCCGGTGGAGATGATGAAGGCGGTCAGCACCACCAGGGAAATGCCGATGCCGTCCACCCCCAGGTGGTAGGACAGGCCAAGCTGGGGCACCCACGCAACTTTCTCGATGAACTGGATGCCGCCCGCCCCGCGGTCGTAGGCGAAGAATAGATACCCTGCGATGAGCACGGTAGCGCCGCTGGCGACGGCGGCGGTCAGGCGCACCGCCAGCTTGGCCGCGCGCGGCAGCGCCATCATGATGACCGACGCCGCTGCCGGGGACGCCAGCAGCAGCGTTAGCACATGCGCCTGAATCCAGTGGATTGCGTTGTCCATTTCGCTACGGGCCCGTCGCCAGCGCAGGCCCAACGTATATGCCGAGGTAAGCTAGCACGAATCCCGCCGCCGCGACCGCCGCCAGCAGCACCAGCACGTAGAGCTGGAGTTGTCCCGTCTCCGCCTGCCGCAGCCAGCGCCCGCCCACGCCGGTCAGCCACGCCGCACCATCCACGAAACCGTTGACCACGTGGCGGTCAACCCAGGCGAAGACGCGAGAGGCCGCCAGCACACCCCGCGCCACCACGCCGTGGTAGAAATCGTCCATCCACCACTTGCGCTGGACGAAGCGGTAGATCGCAAGCGCGGGCGCGCTCGTGACTGCGGCGACCCGGTTCCTGCCGTTCCCGTAGATGGCCCACGAGGTGGCAATGCCTGTGAGCGCGAGCCCCAGCGACACCCACACCAGCCATTGCGCCTCGCCGTGGGGGGCCTCGCCCTCGCCCATGAAACGATTGAGCAGCATGCCGGTCGAGCCGTGATTGAGCAAGCCGGCGAACACCGCCAGCGTCGCCAGCACCACCAAGGGCAGGAGCATCACCCACGGTGATTCATGGGCGTGCGCGTGCCCGTGCTCGTCGCGCTCGTCCCGCTCGCCGCGCGGCTTGCCGGTGAAGATGACGGCCCACAGGCGCGTCATGTAGAAGGCGGTGAGGAAGACGACCACCAGCCCCAGGCCGAGCAGCACTTCCCTGCCGCCCACGCCCAGGGCCGACGCCAGGCCGGAGGAGGTCGCCACCGACGCCAGCACGTAATCCTTGCTGTAGAACCCGCTCAAGGGCCACACCCCGGACAGCGCCAGCGCGCCGATGGCGGCGGTGGCGGCGGTCCACTTCATCGCCCGCCCCAGGCCGCCCATTTCCCACATGTCGCCCTCGCCCACGGAATGGATGACGCTGCCGGCGCACAGAAACAGCAGGGCCTTGAAGAAAGCGTGGGTGGTGAGGTGGAACATGCCCGCCGCTACACTGCCGGCGCCCAGCGCCAGCATCATGTAGCCGAGCTGGCTGATGGTCGAGTAGGCCAGCACGCGCTTGATGTCGGACTGGGTGACCGCGATGGTCGCGGCCAGGAATGCGGTGAACGCGCCGATGCAGGCCACCACCACCAGCGCCGACCCCGAGGCGTGGAAGACGAAGAACGCGCGCGCCACCAGGTACACCCCCGCCGCGACCATAGTCGCGGCGTGAATCAGCGCGCTGACCGGGGTGGGGCCCTCCATCGCGTCGGGTAGCCAGACGTGGAGCGGGAACTGGGCGCTCTTGCCCACCGCGCCGGAGAAGATGAGCAGCGCCACCACGGTGACGAACACCGACTGGCCGAAGAAGAACGGAGTCAGCCCGCCGGTCTCGATCAGGCGCTGGAGCTGCATGAAATTGAAGGTTGCGCCGGCATGAGACAGGGCAATGATGCCGAGCAGGAAGCCGACATCGCCGAAGCGGGTAACGATGAAGGCCTTCTTGGCGGCGTTGGCGGCGCTGGCGGTCTGGTAGTAATAGCCGATCAGCAGATAGGAGCACAGGCCGACGAGCTCCCAGAAGACGTAGATCTCGAGGAAATTGTTGGCGACCACCAGCCCGAGCATGGAGAAGCTGAACAGCGACATGAACGCGAAGTAGCGGCCGTAGCCGCGGTCGCCGCGCATGTAGCCGATGGAGTAGATCTGCACCAGCAGGCTCACCAGGCTGACCACCACCAGCATGAGCGCGCTCAGCGGGTCGAGCAGGGTGCCGACCTCGAGGGTCAGGCCCGCGCCGGTGGCGCTGTCGGGGTGAATCGCGAGCCAGGTTGCGCGCTGCTCCAGGGGCGCCAGCGCGGGGTAATGCCATAACTCCAGCGCCGCCTGCAGCGACAGCGCGAGCGCGGCGACCAAGCTGGCGATGAGCACGTAGGCTGAAAAGCGGGCGCGCTGCGGGCGCAGGAACAGCGCGGCGATGATGAGGAAGCTCGCCAGCGGCAGGGCGGGTATTATCCAGATTGGAGTCATGGTGCGTGTAGCTTATTACCCAAAGGCCATGAGATCATTGCGGTCTCTTCCCGTGCGATGTAGCATTGGTCCCAGGGCGAAGACTAAGCGGTGAACCACCAGAACCTCTACTTGCCGGACGTCAACTCTCTTCGAACAACGTTAACTCAATCAGGCGGTCTCGCTGGCCAATTCGTTTGCCTTCAAGCGGCCGAAGATCAACAACAGCTCCAAGCTGCATGAAAACCTCCATGAACCTGTCGAAGTCCGCGCCCCAATAGACCATAGCGCATGCCATTGGAGCGCCTTTTCCCTCCTCCCTGCCGTTCACCAAGAACCGGAGGCGGGTGTCGTAGAGAAAGCACACCGCGGTTGCCTTGCCCCAAACGCACCTCTTCCAGTGGCCCGTGTTGGTGGCGACGGGGACGAGAGCCAAGACTTCTGCTCCATAAGACTTGTGGGCCTCAGCACACTTTTGGAGCCAGTGCCTGATAGTCGTACCCCTCTGCCTATCCGCGCCGTATGGCGGATTCACATATATGGTTGGGAAATCCCAGGTCTCTTTCAGCCCGTCGTGTTGGGGGAGACAATACTCGGTCTTTGCGTTGACGATAGAGCATTTGTTAGAACACGGATCCAACGAAATCTCAGGCCCAAATACGCGCCGCACCGCGTCAACATATTTCTGTGGGGTGCACCAGTCTTGGCTGAGCGAGTTGATCCGTCTTCCTGCGGTCACTTGTGAATCTCCTCCCACTTCTTCTCGGCAAGGCGATGAAGCTCGTCGCAGAGGAGTTGAAGGCCCTTCCTCCGTGGACCGATCACGTTAAACCAAGATTCTACTTTCGCGAGGTTAGCCGTGAAATAGGCTTGAAGAAGCTGGTCTGCTTCCAGTGCAATTCGCACCTTCGTAAACCGATTGGCCCCGCTCCTACCCACGTAGCTCGCGAGAAATGCATCACGGACAGGTCGGTAATTTCGTGAGGGATGAAGGATCAAATCATTGATAAACTCGGCTAGCCCTTCGTCGGTCAGAAAAAGCAACCAGTCGTATGACCGGGCGAGTACCGTTAGCTCCTTGTTGTGGTTGTCTGATGTAAACCAGTTACCGTGATTGCTCACAATCCCGACCGTAAGGATGAAGCGGCCAAGAAGTTCAGGATCGGCAGAATCGATGATCTCCCGGAGGAAATGGTCGTAGTTCTTACACGTGATCTTCCCGCTGGCGGATACAAACACACCGCCGATCTCACCCGACGCGAGCCGGATTCTCTGCAACGAGGAGACACTGCGAGCGACGCACGCGCCTTGCTTCGCCTTCTCGATGGTCTGGGGCCCTTTGCGTGTCCCTTCCTCCACTCCAACGCGCTTGCATTCAACGAGTGCAAATGGCCTGTAGAAAAGACGGCTGACCGCCACCATGATCTCTTGCGGCGAGAACGCCGTCACGGCTGCCACGAGGAAGAATTTCCCGTGGTCGGCAATGGTGCAGGCGTTACGCAGCACCAAGTCCGACGACAGAAGTTGATGTGTCTTCTCCCCGCTGGAACCGATTAGAATGCCGTTTTCGGATAGGGCCCTCGCGAGTTTCCTGACCGACAGCGGCAGGTCCTTCGCAGAAAAGGCAAGATCGGTGACGGGCCACGACGGATGGAGGGAGTATTCGACGTTGTGGGTAATGTCTTCGGCGGAATACTCCGGCAGGCGCCGCTCAATGGCCATGAACGGCTGAAGCTGCCATGTTTTGAGGAGATAGAAGGTAATGACTTCGACCAGTGTCCCGAGGGCTCGGCCAGCTGCCTTCTTCCTGTCCTTTGCGTAGTGGAAGACTGACTCGCTCAACGTCTTCTGCAAATCGTCTACCGATGGATATGACACCTGGTTTACCCTCTACTGGCCAGCTCTTGATTATAGCTCAGAAACAGCGGTCGCGCTCATCCCTTCAGGGTATTGACGCGGTCGACCTCGACCGTGCCGAAAGTGCGATAGATGTTGAGCACCAGCGCCAGCCCCACGGCGGCCTCGGCGGCGGCGACGGTGATGATGATGAGCACGAACACCTGGCCCTCCAAGCGGGCCGGGTCAATGTAGCGCCAGAAGGCCACGAAGTTGATGTTTGCGGCGTTGAGCATCAGCTCCACGCCCATCAACACGGCCACCGCGTTGCGGCGCGCAAGCACACCGAAGGCGCCGACGGCGAACAGCAGCGCCGCCACGATGAGATAGTGATGCAGCTGCAGGTACGATTGCATCATGATGTCGGCTCGCTCGGCTCGGACCGCGCGATGACGATGGCCCCGATGATGGCCGCCAGCAGCAGCACCGACGCCACCTCGAACGGCAGCAGATAGGTGCGCAGCAGCGCCTCGCCGATGGCCGCGGTGTCCGCGCGCGCCGCAGCCAGTTGCAGCGGCCACGGGAAGGCGACGACGATGCTCAGCGTGACCCCTGCCACCAGCGCCGCCGCGGCCAGCGCCCACACGGCCTGACGGTTGTGCGGGGCCGCCAGCGCCCCGCCCGCGTCTCGCGTCAGCATGAGCACGAACAGCAGCAGCAGCATGATCGCGCCCGCGTAGATCAGCACCTGGATCGCCGCCAGGAAGTAGGCCCCCAGCAGCACGAACAGCCCGGCCACCCCCAGGAAGCACGGCAGCAGCCAGAAAGCCGCCCGCACCAGGTTGCGCGCCGCCACCACCGCCACTCCCGCTACGAGCACGGTCGCGGCGGCCAGCAAGAACAGCACCAGCTCAACGGTGGGGGTCACGGCGCGTCCTCCCTGCATCTGTCATCCTGAGCCGGGCCAAGACCCTTCGCTTGCGCTCTGGGTG
>Ga0315294_10008082_pt1 | contig 11557 bp, 15 predicted proteins | sample YL17G13_40_MG_FD_203626 | JGI IMG/M metagenome (GOLD analysis project Ga0315294, IMG submission 203626) | Sediment microbial communities from Yellowstone Lake, YNP, Wyoming, USA - YL17G13_40 | ecosystem: Environmental > Aquatic > Freshwater > Lake > Sediment | place: USA: Wyoming | collected... | reverse complement strand
AGTAACGATTGTATGCTATCCTTCATTAATTTACAGTCTTCTATATGGTTTGGTGTAGCCATATATCCAAAGCGCATCTTATCAGATAGTATTTCTTTTATTCCTAACTGCTTAATACTTGGGTCAATTGCATTTTGTAATACACTTATACCACTATATGTAAACCGTTTTATTTGCTCTTTTAAGTAAGGTGTAGTAGTAGTAATGTGGTCAGCTAATACAAAAGACTTAATAATCTTTTCACTTAAATTATACTTCTTATAATCATAGTAACTTGAATTGTGTTTAGGTACTTGCCAATGGTCATCAATATCTAACAATACAACACAACCCATAGACTTAACTGTGTTAACGTATTCTTCATTGGGTAAATCCCTTTGAAATATTACTAACTGAAAGTCTTTATAGTATTCTTTTGGCTTACCGTTTAACTCTTGACCTGTTGTGTAGGTAATTTCAAACTCAGGAAAGTTTTTAGATAAGTGTTCGTGTGGCATTGATTGCCTGTAATAACTTACTCCACTTACTTCAGGAATCATTACAACTAATAATCGGTAGTTCTGCATAGTGTTACGCTTTAACAACATTGAAAGCGTGTAACCCTTTCTTATCTTCCTTAATATCGTATGTCACGTTATCCCCTTCTTTAGGTTGACCTTTTACATTTGTAATATGAAGGAATATATCTTTGCTTGTTTCATCGTCTATAATAAAACCGTACCCTTTTAATTGGTTGAAGAATTTAATTTTACCTGTCATAATCAATTGTTAATTAATGCAAATTTAATTAAAAAAAAGTAGCCCTCCATATTTCAGAAAGGCTACCGTTCAAATAATTATTAACACTTTACTAACTACTATATGTTTTTCTGAACATACTTGTAGATACCTGTATCAGTATTTGAAGTGTAAGCTGCAATGTAAGCAAACTCTGCTGATATACGGAACTCATAAGTAGGGTCAGCCTCGCCACCTGTTGTTACTGCTGAATTATCAGCACAAGATTTGCGTACTTTTAATTCCCAAGTAAGTCCTGGTACAAAAGGGTCATTGATTGTAGTCCACATTTCAGTTCCAAAGTCCTCTCCTATTCTTGATACTTTGTTAATCCAAGGAACGATACCTACTGTTCCTGGTACAAAGATAAAAGAAGCAGTTGTTGATGCTGTTGGTCTTGATATGCTGTTTGTAGCAAAGTGAGTGAAACCATCCATTTGCCATTGCAAGTTAGTAGCGTTACCCATACCTTGTGCGCCTGTACGAAGTACTTGCTCACGACCTGCTGCCATATGCACGTTAAACAATTGACCGTTAAAGTTATTCTCCAACAATTCTGCTGCAATACTTGAATAAAAGTAATTGTAGTTAGCTGCCGATACGTTCATTTGGTTTAATGCACCAAACCAAGTATTCAAAGAACCGTTATTAATTGCTGACTGATTTGCCACCAAGTTAGTAATAGCTTTTTGCTCTAAGTTTAAGTGTAACTTTATGAATGTTTGCTCCAAGTTGTTACGGAATGCTTCTTGAAAATTAATCTCGTTTCCTGCAAACATCAAAGATGACATTTTAAAGCCTTTTGATACTATTTGGAAAGTTGGAGTAATTAAAGCAGAATCCCCTACCTCAGTTGCACCACAAGCACGAGCCGAATCAACAGTAGTTGTTAACTGTTTTACAACAGGAATAGCAACTGGTTGTGCTGTTGAGTTCTTTAAACTTGAAATTGTAGAAGCACCTCCATTAATTAAGTCAGGTGTTGATGCAAAATAAGCATTTAATGCTCCTGTTAACGGTGGTCGTAATTCATTCTTGTTAATCCTTGCTGCCATTGAGGCTTCCGCTTGTACACGGATTGTAAGCAAGTCTGTTGCTGTGAAATTTGCCATTGTTTATCTATTTAAAATCAGGGTTTAACTTATAAACCTCTAGCATTATTGATGTCGCCTCTTGTGAGGTTGGACTAACACCTTTGTTTCGTAAGTAGTTTTCTAGGTCAACTTTGTTTTTTATGTTGCCTACTTCACTTCCTGATTGGTTATTATTTTTGGAAGATGCTGCACCTCGACCTCCCTCAGAGCCTTTCAAGCTAACGTAACCTTTAGCAAAGTTTGTAATCACTACTTCTATTGGTAACGGATTTTGAAGGCTATCAACCATCTTTACCCCTGTTGAGTTGTCGTAAACTACTGAACGACCATCCTCATTTTCTATTCGGTACTTCTGCATTGCTTTATCAATCACTAACTCACGCTGACCGTTTATAACCGAATCAGGTGCATCAATGTTTAAAGAACTAACAACTCTTTCAATAGCACCTTTTACAGCAGCTTGTTTAATTGTTGTTTCATTCTTACTTATTAAATCGGCAATCTCTTTATCCTTGCTTTGTGCAAGTATTTGTAACTGTTCTTTTTCTTTTTTTAATTCTTTTACTGCTTCAGGCTCACTCTTACCCGAATCGCCTTTAGCCTTTTCTACTAATACACTTAACACATCGTCAATAGTTTTTATCTCGTTATTCTCAATGTTGTGTGTACGCTTTAAATTCTTAACAGTCATTTCCCTTTCTGCTTTTTTCCCATTCTCATAACCACCTATAAGAACACCGTTAACCATCTTACCCTCCTTTTGTACGTTGTCTATTAACGTATTGTAATCATTCTCTAAGAATACCTTTATTGATGTTGGTATAATCTCATCTACTTTAGCATCGGCTGTTGTTAATGCTGTTTTTAATGCTTCGATGTCTACTTTTAGTACCGTTGCTATATGTTCTACTGCTGTTGCGTTTAGTTCCATTGTTTATTTTGTTAGTTTATTAATTAATGTTTCACGTTTCATATTGCCAAATCCTGTAATGTTATTATCCTTTGCCAATTCTTTTAACTGGTCATCGGTTAACCCATTTAAGTAGTCATCAGGTTTTTGTTCAAGACTTACTTTACCTTTTTCAAGTTCAGTTATTCTTGCCATTAACTCTTTTACTAACTCGGCATCACTCTTTATACGTTCAGGCTCTTTTGGTAAATCCAAAACACCCCCATTTTTAATAAACTCTTTTACTGCTGTAATCTCTGCCCCTCCTGTTACATACTCTTTTAATATATCTCCTTCACTTGGGCAAGGTATATGTTCAATATACTTCCAATTCAGACCCTTTGTTTCACTCATTTGCTTCCAATCTTGTAAGCTAAATGCACATACATCGGGCTGTTCTAAATCGCCTTTTGTCATTGTGTTTCCTTTTGTGTCTATGCGTATTGCTTTGACATACGTTTTTTTTAATTCAGTCATAACTTTTGTAACTTAATTGATAGTTGTAGTCGGTAGTTTGTTCAGTCGGTAGGCAACCATAATAAATATGGTTTGGAATTGCAAATATAATAATTTATTCAATAGGTTGTATTATTGGTTCAATAATTGGTTTTGTTTCATCAACCTTTGCCTTATTATACTCTGCTAACTTTTTAGCTATATCTGTTGTACTTGAAAGCGATATACTGTTTCCTTCACGTTCAAACAATTCAATATAATCATTGAAGTATATTTTTAAAAATAAATCGCTTTGGCTTACTCCTAAATCTTTTACTTCTTTTGCTGATAGATGTATAAATGGCTCTAACTCGTTTAGCTTTAATTGTCTTTGTAGTTCCATTTGGTCGTTACCAAACTTAACATAAATAAGTTCTTCAATGTAAGCATCTAGTAAGTGAGTAGGTAGGTTTGCTGTTCTTGCAGCTTCATATAACCTCTCTATTTCATCAGCAGTTCTTACAAAATACCTTCTACCATAATTAATAGCTGAATCAATGTAATCACTACCGTAACGAATCAATGCTAAAGTATCAGTCAAAAACTTTTCAACCTCTTGTGCATTATCACTTACTATATTTAGTTTATCGTGTACACTTTGTACATCGTGAATTACACCTGTTGCTGTTTTATCGCTTGACCCTGTGCCTACTGAATCATCAGCAGTCCAAATAGCCTTAGATATATGTATTCTTAACCAATCGCTTTCTGTTCTTTGTTCTGATAAAGTAGCAATATCAGGTTGTACATAACCTGCAACTGGTAATACATCGGGTTCGCCTTGTGTTGGTGTTGGAATGATTATCACATCACTAACATCTGATTTCATTGAATAGCCTGTACCGTTACACCCTGAACAATTCATTGTTTGTGACAAAGAATTATCGTCAAAGTATCTAGGATTTGATAACATACCACTTCCTGAACATACCTTGCACCCTTGTTGGCGCATATACTTAATCGGGAATCCGTGTAGCTTCTTGCTTATGGTGTGGATAGAACTATCTAACAAATATTCATCTGCTAATCCTATTGACTGCCATACATAAGATGTTCTTGCTTCGCTTATTGAATCTTTTTGATTTGATACTGCAATAGCAGGAACATAACCAAACTTATTTTTAAGTTGCTTATCTAACACTTCAGATATATTACCATCTTCACGTTTATAGATACGGTCTAACTCAGCATCAATTACTCTAAAATATTCTATACCTGAATTGTGTAACACATTTTCATATTCCATTGCCTCGTGTTCCCATTTAAGTATAACATACTCAATATTATTACCTTCAAACTCAATATCGTGAATATCATTAATAGACTTAAAGCAAATATAAGGATTTAGTTCTTCCTCTGATTCGCTTGGTAATTCTACCATCATTAGTCCTGTTGAATCGTAATTAACCTTTTCAAGCCAATAACGCATCCATTGTGACATATTCATTCCATCGCCTAAATCTGACATTAAGTAATTCTTAAAGTCTGACTTTTGGTTTTCTAGTTTGAAGTTATAATAACGAGAGAAACCTTGTGCAGAAAATGCCTTACTAAATGGTGCTAACTCTTTACCATAAATAGGTACAGTAGCAGGTTTGGCAAGTCGCTTCCTTAAATTGTGTTGCGCTTCGTTTTCGTATTGTTCCATACGAGCAAGGAAGTCATCAACACCGACTCCCTTTATATGAAGTCGGTGTGACTTAAATAATTGTTTTGCCCTATCTATTAAAGCCTTACTGTAAGGCTTTTCTATAAGGCTCTTAATCTTTGCATCATCAAGAACCATTATAGGTAGTATTAAGGGTTTGTTTTTGTTTTAAGGAAAGTAGTCAAATAACCAATACTGTCATCCTTAGAATACCAAGATACTGCATTAGTACTTTTTGATTTACCTTGTCCAATACCTGCGTGTTCAAGTCCACCCCAAACAAATGATGCAGATGGATAACCAGCAATACCTCCAAACAAATAACCCGTTTCTGTTAAATACCAAAAGTTGTATTGGTCAATACATCTTAAGTTATTAATAGCTGTAATTAATGCAGCGTTCCATCTTTTTATTTCAAAAGTAATAGAGTGTTTACGAGCAACTAATTCATCGCCACCGTAAGGTGCTTCTTCAGTTTCTACTTCAGCAGCAGGTTTAATACCAACGTGCAAGTCACCCAAAGCTACAATTCTATCAACAGAGTTTGCTCCTGTTGCAGCGTAACCCATCCTGGTAGTCCAGTTGGATTCTACAATTAAAGAACTAACATCAGGAAATCCTGCTCCTGTTGTTTTCATAAGAAAGACTTTTACAATCTTCTTACCATAATCTACATCTCCACAATTAGGAATGACTGTATCGCCTATTCCATTTGTGCAACTAAAAGTATCGCAAATTGCCATTTTTAAAGGTTTTAAAAGGTTATTATTATAGTTTATAATCTATAACCTTTTTTGTAACGGAGAGGCAAAACTCCAAGAATGATATTGCAAATATAAATAATTAATCAATACAAATTAAAAAATCTTTTTTGTAGCAAATAATTCAAAGTATTCTCTGTATGCTATCATATCTGAATAGTCAGGTGAACGACCTAATATATCCTTTACTAAATCTTTTGATATGATTGCTTTTTTACCATCACTATCAACGCTTTTCTGTTTTACTTGCTCTAATTCTTCAATGATATGTTCCTTTATTTGTGTATCGGTACATTTTAACCAGTACTCAGCTTTGTTCATTCGTTCTGCCATACGATAATAGCATTGTGATTTAAGATTAATATATTGTTCGCCTTTGGCTGCTGTTGAATTATTTACAAAGCCTTTGCATTTTAATATGTCTTTTACTCCACCACCTACTCCATCTTCATCTACCAAAACTTGACTTGTAGGAATAAACCAAACACCTTGCAATTCTCTTATCTTTTCGGCTGTGTCTGTTATACTTGATTTTCTTAACACGACAACCTTCTCAAGTATAAACCCTGACCACACACCTATAACTGTTTTATCCTTACCGAATCTTGCTATATCAGCTACTATGTACCTTGTGCCATTCTTTACAAAATGATTGTTAAACGAATCAATTATACTGTCATAGGTTATTAACTGGCTTGAATCGTCTGAGTACTCCCAATCGCCTAGTAATAAACGCTGCCTTGTTACTTTATCTGTTATGCTTCTTAACTGATTAATGTAATCTTCATCTACCTTGTTGTTATCTGTAACAAGGGCTTGTAAGAATTTATACCCTTCTATCAACGTACCCTCTCTATTAGGTTTAAAGAATGAATAATAAAGCCAGTTCTTTATTGGGTTACAAGTCATTAGTATTTTAGGCATAATTCCATTGGCTTGATTGTTCTGCCTACCTATTCTTGATTTAAGAATGTCAAACGCTAAAGAATCAATCTCTCCTGCTTCATCAATAAATGCACCTGTTAATTCCAACGAACCTAAGTCTTGAAACATCGGGTCACTAGGTTTCTTTACTAAATCCATTAAGACAATCTCGCTTCCTGTTTGTAAAAATGATATTACTCCCGATTGAGCATTGTAATTATAGTGAATGTCACGTTTAATGTTGTATTCAGAGCATATTTTAAAGAAAGTATTTAAGGTTGTAGCCTTTAATTGCTTTAACTCTTTACGAGCCATTAAATAACGAACATTTTTATATCCTAAGCATTGAGCAATTAGCCATTGACAGCCAAGAAAGGATTTACCACCTCCTGCACCACCTCCAAACAATAAAAAACTTGTAGTATTATCCCCTAATAATTGCCAAGCCTCGTATTGTTTTTCTGTTGGTGTTATTTCTAAGACCATTTTAATCTGAGTATTGACACCATTGGTCTAGGATAATAATTTTTTTAATCTTTTGGCACTAAAATAAGCTCAAAAAGGTCGCCTTGTGTAGTACATAATTCAACTTTATCGTACTTGCCGATAAATTCTTCTTTAATCGTTTCAACAAACTCAGCTACATTATAAGGCGCATACCCATCTGTTAATTTAACCCTATATGAAGTGCCATTGTCTACACGAATAACAACCTTTCCAAATTTTTCTAATTCTTTTAAGTTCATTTTATTTATCTTTAGTTTCAGGTGGCAATATTACCACCCCTGTTATGTCGTTTATTTGAATATCGGCTTTTACTTCCATTGCTGCTGGGATAAGTTTAGCTGTTAACCTATAAAACTCATTAGGGTTTTCCTTACCCCACGTTAACAGATTAGCGTGTTTTGTTTCTTGCATTTCATCAAATGCAGCTTGGAACACCTCTTTAACGCTTCGGGTTATTTTACTAATTGCCCCCTTTGGTTTATATCCTTTGTGTCCTTTTTGAAAAGAACCTGATGTTTTTGCCATAATAACTCATAACTTATGACAAATATACTAAATTATTTTAATTTAATTAATTTCTTGTAGTGAATCATTTTTTCTTTTATTTGAGTAATTGTCATTTCAAGTCGCTTGTGTCTATCATTCTCAATTCGTTCAACTTCTTTTAAGCCTATTCTTTTAATTAATTCTATTCGATATGGTATTGAGTTGCCTCTGAGGTAAGTATTGCACTTAGAGCATTGTTTGTGTACGTTTGCTTCATCAAAGCGTAAGTACTGATAAGTAGTTGCAATGTAATGTCCAGCGTGAAACTCCTCTGCTTTAAATGTTCCACAACTTATGCAAGGTAAATGCTTATCCCTTAAGCGAATGTATGTATTAAAAACCACTTGTAAAAGTTTGATGTAGTCCTTATGGCTCATTAACTTTTCTTTTCTCTCTTTGATGTCCTGCTTCATTGCCTTGTCAATCTTCTTTTTGTTTTGTTCACCTACCCAAGTGCTAAAGGCTTTTATACATTCATCGTGTACCATACAGTACTTTTGATTGAACCAACGGGCTATGAATTTATCTTTACAGGTCTTACAGGTAGGCATAGTTACATATTTTGTTCCCATTCGGCTAACCCGTTTGGAAGGGATTTGAACTCTTCTTTTGTTTCGTTTAATTCGCTAAATAAGTTTATACCTGCATCCCATTTCAACCATATCTCGCCTGTGTCACCCATTCGATTCTTTACAAAGTTAAGTTGTATTTGACCGTTTAGACTTTCGCCTTTCTCATTTACAGGGTCTTTAGCGTACTTACTTGGATTGAATAATAGTATTATCATATCAGCATCGGCTTCAATTGCTCCGCTTCCTTTTAAGTCACTCATTGCAGGTTTCTTATTCTCCCTACTTTCCACTTGTCTGTTCAATTGGCTCAAAATTATTACTGGTACATTCATTTCCTTTGCCAAAAGTTTTAACCCCCTTGTTGTTTGCGCTATCTTGCTTTCGTCTAAATCATTTTTACCGTTACTTTCCATATTCATTAACTGCAAATAGTCAACAATAACTAAATCGGGTGTGCTTCTTTTAACCCTTGAACGTATCATTGTTAAGTTAATTGGTGCGGTGTGGTCTATTAGTATAGTCATTGCAGATACTTTCTCGTAAGCTGCGTGTACGTTGTTTATTTCGGTATTACTTACTGCTCCGCTTCTTATCTGTGACATATTCACTCCGCTATACATTGCAAGTTCCCTCATTCCTGTTTGCTCAATACTCATTTCTTGTTGGAAAAAATAAGGTATAACTCCGTTTTTCGCTGCTTTATGTGTTATTGATAAAGCTAAAGCGGTTTTCCCATTGCCAGGTCTTGCGCCTATCACAATCAAATCCCCTTTTTGAAAACCTCCTGTAAACTTATCAATTGAGTTTATGCCTGTTGTTATTCCTGTAACACCATCATTTACTAATCCATCCTTAAACATCTTAAATGTTTTCTCCATTCTGCTTTTTGCATCAATCTCAATGGTGTTATCGTAACCAACTGACTTTTCAATACCTTTTTGCAAGTCGCTGATTACTTGATTAGGGCTTACAAAGTCATCATAGCATTGACTTAATGCTGTTTGGCAAATAGTAAGCATTCGCCTCTTAACTGCATAGCCGATTAATGTTTCTGCATATTCTTCAAATCGGCTTGAATAAGTAGCTTTGTTTATTAATTGGTTTGTAATGTGTATAATTTCTTTGTAATCTATACCCTTTTCGTTTAATTTAACATCACTTGACACACTCACTAGGTTAATTACCTTATTTAATTTATTAAGTCGCTGTAATGCTTTAAAAATGATTTTGTTATTTTCAACATAAAAACAATCTTCCGATAAAAGTTCAGATACTTTGTGGAATTGGTTGCCTTCAATTACTAATCCGCCAAGTAAAGATTCTTCCAAGTTTACATCCTGTGGTATTTGTTTGCTATCTATCATACTTTTGCAGGTTTACCCGATGGAACTATGAATGGTTTATTTTCTTGTTGTTCTTGCTTTGATTTTTTTAACTCAAAGAATCCTGCATAATTATTTGCCATTGCTTCGTGTATTATTTTTGTAGCCTCAATTATATTGTCGTTTGATAGCTTTACTAATTTATTATAACATTGTTCAATTGACTTTTCAGAAGCGTATGTTTCTTTCCTTTGTTTTTTGTATTCAAACCATTCATTCATTATATTTTTAAAAGGGTCTTTTATAAATATATAATTTTCATTTTCATTTTCCATATGATTATCATATGATTTTTTAACCTTCTTTTTATATTTAAGTTTCTTATTTTCAATACCTTTCAATCTGTTTTCAGACCTTGATTTACTGAAATTTGTACGCTTATTATGCTCAAAACGCATCCTTTCATTATAAAAACCTGTGTCTGTTTTAATGAATTTATCAAACACTTCTTTATCATATGATGTACATATGTTTAACATATCTTTTTCACTTAACTCTCCTTTTTGATGCTGGATACACAAAAGGGTTATATACTTTCCTTTTTGCTCATTTGTCATAAGTATTGTGCCTGTTAAAAAATCCGATGTATAAAACAAAACCGCAGGGTCTTTTGCCATTACTTTAGTATTACAATGTTATCATTCAAAATAATACTTCTTTGCTTTTGTAATTCAATAATTTTATCCATTATAGGCTCGTAATCAGTAACCTCTTTTAAACTTTCTGTAAGGTCTTTAATCGCCTCGTTAATCGGGATTAATTCTAGGTACTTTGTTTCTATGTAGTTCATAATAAAAAAACTAAACCCCATACAAAATAAGGCTCAACGCTAATTAAGGCACTTAAAATGTAGGGGTTGTTTTTAAAAAGACTTTTCATATTAGCGTTGATTGGTTGCAAATATAACTAATTGTTTTTAATCGGCAAAATTTATTTTAGTGACCAAGTATAATTTTTCCTACCATAAGCCCCAAGTTTCATTTCGGAGTTCTTGGTTAATAATCCTTTTGTTACCATATTTGTTAACCCTCTTTTAACTGAGCCTATTAACATTGTTTTATTGCTTCGTGATAGTCTAAATTCAACCTCGTAAGGTGTTAGCTTATCGCCTGGGTTAAACACGCTTACAATGTCTGTTTCTTGACCTTTGGCTATGCTTTCGTAATTCATTAACAACTGACCGCTTTCCGCAGTAGTGTTAAAAAAACTGTTTTCTCTATTCATTAGTTCTAGTTCTAGTAAGTAGTACATAATTGTTTTAGTTGTTTGCATTGTGGTACTTGGTTGCCCTTTCCCACACTCGCAAAAGTTAGTTTTAAGTAAATATAAATCTTAAATTTTTTACATTGATTACAATGTGACCATTATTATCAATTCTTGCAGGGCTAATAAATTCATTTTCTACTAGCTTAACCCTTTCAGATTTATAATGACCCTGTAAAGTTATTTCAGAATCACAAAAACTTACTACATAAAACCAGTCAAGGTCTATTCTTTTTTTCCTAGCTACAAATGGCAGCCATCTTAATTGTGCTTTTCTTTTCATTTTGCGAGTTTTTAATTATTAATTTTTTACAATAGTAGTTTAAACATTTAATTAAACAATACTTTATTTTTTAAATAAATATAAGTTGCTGATAATCAAACCAATAAAATTAGTTAAATATTTCTATTTGTTCGTTTGGATGTGGAAGTACAACGTGAAATTCATCGGCTGCATAAGCAATGAACTTATCTATAAATTCGATTAGTTCAGCCTTTGACATCTCACTTGTGCCTTTTATTCTTTGACCGATACACTCGCCAGTATTAACATTGTAAACATCTACAAGCACAAATTTAGCCTTAATCAGTTCTTTTACTTCTTCCATTCTAAAGGTGTTGCCTAGTTCGTTAAGAGCA
>Ga0315294_10008081_pt1 | contig 11558 bp, 7 predicted proteins | sample YL17G13_40_MG_FD_203626 | JGI IMG/M metagenome (GOLD analysis project Ga0315294, IMG submission 203626) | Sediment microbial communities from Yellowstone Lake, YNP, Wyoming, USA - YL17G13_40 | ecosystem: Environmental > Aquatic > Freshwater > Lake > Sediment | place: USA: Wyoming | collected... | reverse complement strand
CAGGTCTCCGACGGCGGGCGGCAGTCCGCCCCGGTCGGCAGGGCGCAGGCGCTCGAGCAGAGCCCGGTGCCCGTGGTGCCGCAGCTCGAGGTGCACGCCACCGTGGCCCCTTGGATGCACGGTTGGCCGTTGTCGGTCACCGTGTCGCAGTCGTCGTCCCGCCCGTTGCAGGTTTCCGCCGGCGCCGGACAGACGGCCGGCAGCGTGCAGTCCGACCCGCACATCGCCCGCCCGGTGGAGCGGCAGGTCGTCGTGCAGTCGCTCTCCATGCCGCGACGGCAGGCGAACGTCTCGTCGGTCAGCCCGTCGCAGTCCTCGTCCACGTCGTTGCACAGCTCGACCACGGCCGTGGCGCAGGGCGCCCAGTGGCAGCTCGAATCGCAGGTCTGCGTGCCGGGCAGGCTGCACGGCGTCATGCAGTCCAGGGTGGACGTCCCCTCGCAGTCCTCGCCGGTCTCGACCGTGCCGTTGCCGCAGACCGCCCCGGTGTCCGTCTCGCCATCGACCTCGCCGTCGAGCTCGCCATCGTCCTGCAGTCCGTCGACCTCCACGTCGGCGTCGCCGTCCGGCCCGCCGTCGTCCCCGAGGTCGGGGCCGTCGCCATCGACGTCCACCGGAACGTCCGGGACGTCGCTGCCCGCGTCCCACGGGTCGAACGTGACCAGGGCCTCGCAGCCGGACAGCAGCACCGCCACGAGCAGGCCGAGGAGCCGGACCGGACGCATCATCCCGCCCTCACCATTCCGTCGCGCCACGCTGAGCCACTCCCGTCGCGGCCGACTCGGCCAGCGGCCGCACGTCCGCCTCCGCCCCCTCGCCGCCCGAGAAATCGGTGAAGAGCAACAGGGTCAGCGCGCCGAGCGCCACCGCACCGGCCGCGCCGAACAGGGCGTCGGTCGCCACGCGGAGCGGGTCGCCGCTGGACTTGATCTCGTCCCGCCGCGCCGACGACGTGGCCGGGTCGTCGTACTCGTCCTTGAGCGACAGCACGTAGCCGCCCGTCGCCGCCCCACCCACGGCGAGCGCGCCCGCCGTGCCCGCCGTGAGCCAGAACCACAGCGGATCGATGCCTGACGAAGCGCCCAGCCGGACGTCCACCACCATCGTGCGCCCGACCGCGATCTCGATCGTGTCCTCCCACGAACGCCCCTCGGCATCCTCGACGCGCACGGCGCGCGACCCCGCGGCGACCGGAACACCCTCCAGCGGCGTCGCCCCGACCCGCTCGCCGTCGACGAACACCACGCCCGGCGGGTCCGAGCGCACGACGAGCGCACCCGCCGAACCGGGCGGCGGTGCCGCGCCGGTCGTCGCGAGGCCGAACTCCACGGTGGCGGTCTCGCCCTCCACGACGTCGATCCAGCGCGTGGCCGAATCGTAGCCGTCGAGCCGCGCTTCCACACGATGCGGTCCGACCGAAACGTCGACCTGCAGCGGCGTCATCCCGGACGCCTCGCCGTCGACCCGGATCGCCGCGCCGCTCGGCGTGGAGCGGAGGCTGAGGCGGCCGGTCGCCGCCGTGGTCGGTACCGTGCCGATCTGCCCCTGGATCTCGGTGATCCGCGCGCCGATCGCGACGCGCTCCCCCTCCGGGACGTTCTCGCCCCCTTCCCGCAGGACCTGCTGGTAGAGCTCCAGCGCCGCGGCAGGACGGCCGAGCGCCTCCTGGCACATCGCCATCCCGTACAGGCTCGCCCAGCTCGGATAGAGCTGGTAGGACGCGGCAAGCTCCTGCAGCGCCTCCAGCGGCTTCCCTTCCTGCAGCAACCCGCGGCCGCGCAGGTACCGCTCCCGGGCGGTCTGCCGAAGCGGGTCGTTGTCCGAGTCCTCCGTCGTCTGCGCGGCGGCCGCGACGGGCGCAAGCAGGCCGCCGAAGCACAGGACGGCGACCAGCACGTGCCGCCCCCACGCGACGCCCCCAAGAAACGGCAAGCGGCTCATCAGAACGGCGCCTCCTGCGGCAGACGTCGTCCGTTGGCGAACGGATCGTCGGGCAACCGTCCGGCCGCGTCGACGACGACGTGCGGCGTGTCACGCGCGGAGTCCCGGGGTGCCGGGCCCGCATCCACCACGACCGGAGACGCGTCGGGCCGGACGGTCGTTCCGCCCGTGTCCCGCGGCCCCGTGCGGCCCGTGTCGCGTGGGCCCCAGCGACCGGCATCGCGCACGGTCGACACGGCGCCCGCGTCGGGCGCGGCGGCTCCGGCGTCGACGGCCCCGGAGCCCGCGTCCGTGAGGTCCATCATCGTCGTGGCCATCGGCACCAGCTCCACGCGCACGACCTTGTGCCCGTCCGGACGGACCTTGCCGCGATACGTCTCGTAGCCCTGCGCGGCCACGACCACTTCGACGTCCGCGTCGGAAAACGGCACGTCCCCCTCCGGCGGATCGCCGGCCAGGGCGACCGCGCCGACCTTGACGATGGAGTCGGGAGGCGGGCCGAGCACCGTGAGGTGGACCAGCTTGCCGGCAGCCGCGTCGGACGGCGGGCCGGCTTCGGGCACGGCGGCCGGCGCGGCGGTCGCGGCATCCGGAGGCGGTCGGGACCCGGCGGAGGACTCCCGGTTGCGGCCGAGGACCGCGACCAGCGCCACGACGAGGGCGGCGGTGAGCGCCACGGCGGCGACCGCCACGGGCAGCCAGCGGCGCGGGGCCCTGGGCCGTCCCATGCTGACCGCGGAGCGTCCCATGACCGTGGAGCTGGCCGTCTCGCCTTCCGGCCGCGCCGATGGCTGGATCAGCACGGTCTCCTGCCCCTCCAGAAGGTCCTCCTCGACGGACAGCAGCGCCTGCTGCATCTCCCGGGCGGACGCGTACCGCTCGTCCGGGTTGCGCCGGATCGCCCGCGCCACGACCGCGTTCAGCGAGTCGGGAATGTTCACGTTGAACGTCCTGGGCGGCGGGCAGTCGCCGGGCTGGTCCCGCTCCGCGTACCGCTCGACCCACAGCATCTGGGAGGCGTTCTCGCGGTACGGGAAGCGGCCGCAGAGCATGCGGTAGAGCATGATCCCGCAGGCGTAGAGGTCGGAGCGGGCATCGAGCTGACGGCCGACGAACAGCTCGGGCGCCACGTAGGCGGGCTTGCCCATCAACGTCCCGTCCTGGGTGACGTTCACCGCGTTCTCCTCGCCGGCCATCGGCCGGGCAAGGCCGAAATCGAGGATCTTGACGCGGAACTTGCCGCCGGGCTGGGGCTCGAGGAACACGTTCGACGGGCCCAGATCGCGATGGATGACGCCGACGGCATGAGCGGCGGCGAGCCCGTCGAGGACCTGCAGGACGATCTCGAGCGACATCGACATCGGCAGGACGGGCTTGCGCTTGAGCAGCCGGTCGAGCCCCTCGCCGTCGAGCAGCTCCATCACCAGGAAGGGCGGGTCGCTGGCGCCCGGAGTCGGCAGGCTCCACTCGAAGACGTCCACCACGTTGGGGTGGCGGATCGAGCGCAAGGCGTTGATCTCGCGTTCGAAGCGGACGACGTAGGTCTGGTCCGCCACGAGATGATCCTGCATGAACTTGACCGCGAACGCCTGGTGGGTCGCGAGCTTCTCGGCGACGTACACGGAGCCCATTCCGCCGGCGCCGAGCGGCTTGTCCAACCGATAACCCTTGACGACCTTCTGGGTGCTCACGAATTCACAACCTGCCGTGTGGCAGAATACCCGGATCGTCCATCGGTCGCAAGGGGTTCCCCGGGCCCGCGGCGCCCGAAACGACCCGTGGGACGGCCACGATGCATCCCGTCGGCCGTGCGCGCATCCCCCTAGAGGCGGCCCAAGGCCGCGAGTCTCGCTGAAGCAGCACAAGTTCGCAGGCCGAGGGCGCCGGTAGGCCGCCAAGCCGAGCAAGTTGGTCGTCGGCAGGGCGGCGGGGCGGTGGTCTGCCGATTTTTTCGTCGCGCGCGGCGACAGGAGCACCGTCGGGTGGGGTGGTGGGCGTGAGGGGGCCGATGCCTTGGCGAGGACGGCCCGACTCACACCACTAAGGAGGTGGTCGGATGGTGAAGCGACGGAGGCGCGCGGTCAAGAAACTGTTGTTGAGCCGGGGGGAGGTGGTGGCCTTCGGCGGAGTGCAGGACAGGCGGAAGCGCCGCGGGAGGCGGTGGGCGCTGGCCCCGATCCTGGCGGCGATCGTCCTGGGCATCATGGCCAAGGCGCGCAGCATCCGGGAGGTGGAGGACAAGACCGAGGACATGGGGTCGCTGCGCTCGCGGTTCGGCATCCGGCGGCGGGTCCCTCGTTCGACGATCGGACGGGTGGCTGCGCGGGCGGTGGCGCCGAGCGAGTTGCAGGCGCACCTGGGCCGGACGATCCGCGCGGAGCAGCGGCGCAAGACTCTGGTGCCGACGGAACTGCCGGTCGGCTGTGTGGCGCTGGACGGCAAGGGGATCCGGTCGGTCCACCGCAAGGCGGTCAACGCCGACTGCCAGGAGGTGCATCCCCAGGACGGGGTGCCGTACTACAAGTACCTGGTCTTCCGGGCGGTCCTGATGTCGTCGCATCCGAAGCTCTGCATCGGGCAGGAGACGGTGCCGGGGACGACCAACGAGATGGGCTGCTTCGCAAAGTTCTTCGGCTGGCTGTTGGAGTGGTTCGGACGCAGCGGGTTGTTCGAGGTGGTGTTCACCGACTCGGGATCGACCTCGAAGGACAACGCGGCGCTGGTGCACCAAGCGAACAAGGGCTACGTGCTGGGCCTCAAGGAGAACCAGCCGGAGTTGCTGCGCGAGACGAAGCGGCTGCTCGTGCCGCAACTGCAGGGCCAGTCGCCCGAGGCCGAAACCGCGGGATGGGAGAAGGATCACCGTGGCCGCTGGATCAAGCGGCAGATGTGGCGGACCTTCGAAATCGCCGGCTACCTGGACTGGCCGCACCTGCAGCAGGCCATCGTCGTGCGCACGCTCCAGCGCGTCGGCGACCCCAAACACGCGCCGTGCAAGACGGCGGTCGTCGAGGATCGCTACTTCGTGTCGAATCTCGCCGCCGGGCACCGGCTCAAGGGCGAACACATGCTCCGCGCCATCCGCCAGTACTGGCAGGTCGAGGAGCATAACCGGGTCATGGACGTGGAGTTGGAGGAAGACGACCTGCCGTACACGCAGGTCGGTGACGGCGTGCCGGTCACCACCCTGCTGCGCGTCCTGGCGGCGAACCTCCTGGCCCTGTTGCGGGACGTCCACCTGCGCGCGGCGGAGAACCGGCAGCTGCCGTGGCGACGCGTCCGCGACCTGGTGTGGCAGGCGCTCGTCGCCGACGACCCGGAGGCCGACGAACTCGACTTGGCGGAGACGGCCGCCGCAAGCTGATCCCGGCATCGGCGACCCGCGCCCACCACCCCGGGCGTCGCCGAACCGAGTCCCTCAACCTCGCGGCACCCCGCGCAGGCCCCACTCACCTCGTCGGCATCCCAAACAGCGCCCCTGGCGCGCATCACGGCGCCCCGCGCCAGCAGCCGCGGCCTTGGGCCGCCTCTAGCGCGGCCGCGGCCTGCGGCTTGCGGTTCGCCGCGATGCGGGTACGATGAGCGTTCGAGGAGGTGTTGACCCATGCGGCACGTCTCGTTCGCCCTGGCCGTCGCCGTCGCCGGAGTGCTGGCCGCCCCGTCCTGCTCGCCGACCGCGGACGATGAGCCGGGCACCGACGTCCCGCGGGACGGCACCGACGACGGGAGCGGCGACGTGCCCACGGCCTGCGATCCCGCCGCGTGCGACGCCTTCTGCCTCGGCGGGGGTGCGCTGGGCGGCGTCTGCCGTTCGAACTTCTGCACCTGCCTGGGCGGTGCCGATGCCGACGCCGACGGGGACGCGGACGCCGACGCCGATGCCGATGCCGATGCCGACGCCGACGCCGATGCCGATGCCGACACCGCGGACGCGGTGGACGCGTCGCGTACGTACACCTGCCTCGAAGGCTGCCGGAACGGGAGCGAGGTCTGCGACGATCAGGGTTTCACGGTGCCGTCGCCGTACGTGCCGATGGCGCTGGTCTGCATGAGCGGCCGGGGCGGGACGATCTACGTCTCGCGCAACACGGGTCCGCCGTGTACGGACGGCGTGACGCGCTGCCAGGGCTGGGAGCAGGCCGGCCTCAACGCCTGGGACTACCTCGACTACGTGGTGCAGTTCCCGTGCACCGAGGACGGGGTGACCCACAACATCGATCTCTCGGCCTACGCGGGAACGGGCTTGCACGTCGGCGTGCACGACGATCCCGCGATCGGCCGGGACACGATGATGACCGAGGTCTGCATCGCGACGTGGGATTGAGGTGCGCGACCGGGGGCGTCCGCGTCAGGGCAGCGTGGCGGACGTGACGTTCCAGGTGATTTGGCGGGCGCCCAGGTCGTAGATCGTCTCGCGGTCGAACGTTCGGGTCTGCGCATTCCAGGTGTAGCGGCGCAGCTCGCCCTGCTTGTCGGCGGCGACGTAGATCTCGGCGGTCCCGTTGCCGTCGAGGTCCGCGACGAGCGTGGCGTGTTCGAATCCGGAGGAGTCGGCATCGATCAGCTCCGTCGTTCCCGCTTCGCGCTCCGGACGGCGGATCAGCCACAGGCCCGCGCTCTTCGTCGCGGCGACCAGCTCGTTCGTGCCGTCCCCATCGACATCGCCCCACGTGAGGAAGCGGCACATGCAGTCCGGCAGCGTCATCGGCGCGCGCTCGGTAAAGCCCTCGCCGTCCGGCTCGTAGAGCACGATGCGCAGGGGCGTCATGTCCGGATCCTGCGTGCAGTCCTTGCCGGCCACGGTCTTGGCCTCGAGCACGGCATACAGCGCGGCTTTCCCGTCGCCGTCCAGATCGGCGACGAGGATCTCCTTCGCGTGTGCGGCCTCGGACCGCATGACTTCCGTGCGCTGGTAGGTCGTGCCGTCCCAGCGGTACATGTCGATGCTGCCGCCCTGCTGCTCGGCCTTGCTCGTGTTCGGCTCGCTCGGCGTGGTGAAGAACTGGTTCCTGCCCTCGCCGTAGATGTCGCCGATCTCCACCTCGTGGACGAACAGCCCCGGCCGGCGGTCCAGCTCGGTCACCTGCCAGGCGCCGTCGACCCGGGTCAGGACGCCGACCACACCCTGGTCGTGGGTCGCGACGACGATCTCCGGCCGGCCGTCCTGGTTGACGTCGCCGAGCTCCATGTCGCGCAGGCGATCGATCGAGCCGCCGAAGGTCGGATGCCACAGCGTCGTCGCGGTCCAGGTCCCGCCGGTTCTGCGCCAGACCTTGAGGTAGGCGCCCATGGCACCGATGGTGAGCAGCGCGGGGCCCTGGCCGTCGGGGTCGAACGCCATCGCCTTGTGGAACACATTGGAGTCCGGATCTTCGATCCGCTCGGGCTTCCATTCCGCGCCGCTCGGGCGGAGGATGATCAGGGCCGCCGGGCCCGGCCTGGAGGCCGTCGCCCCATCCGCATTGCGCTGCTCGACGAACTGCGCCTGCGTGAGCAGCAGCACCGGAGCCGAGCCCGGCGCGGCATCGGCGGCGGGTGCGACCGGAGCGTCGGGCGGCGGCGGGGTGACCGCCGTGGGACCCCCTCCGGTCTCCGCGGCCGGCGGCGTCACGGTCACCTGCCGCTCCTCGCCCTTGCGCTTGCAGGCGCCGGCTGCGGCCAGCAGCACCACGGCGATTCCGATCGTCTTCCGCATCGTCTGCCTCCCGTCCCCCCGGGTCGGCCGGAGATACCACGACCGGCGGCCGGGTGTCGAAAACGGGTCGCACTCGCCCGCCTCCGATGCACGGCTTCCCATCGCGGCCGCCTCCCGCTATCGTCCCGGTCCATGGAACGAGAACTGAGCTGCAGGCACTGCCAGACCCAGAACCGGCTCGAGGTGGAGGAGGCGCTGCGCAACCCGGCGAAGGCGCGTTGCGGTCGGTGCAAGGGCGCCCTGTTCCTCGGTGCGGACGACGTCTACACGGGGCTCGACCCGCGCGCCTACGAGCACCCGCTCGACCGCCAGGCGCTCGACGCCCTGCGCCGCGTCCCGGGCACCGGCACGTTCCTCCGCTTCCTGCTCAAGCACGGCCTCGACCGGACCTACCGCCTGCTGATGAAGCAGAACTTCCTCGAGGTGCGCCCGGACCGGGTGCAGTCGATCCACCGGCTCGTGGCGGAGACGTCCAAGGCGCTGGATCTGGGCTCGGAGCCCGAGACGTACATCGTGCAGCACCCGCTGCCCAACGCCTGGACCACGGGGGTCGAGCGGTACCAGCTGTGCCTCACGACCGGGCTGATCGAGCTCTTGGACGAGGCGGAGCTGCGCGCGGTGATCGCGCACGAGGTGGGCCACATGCAGGCCGGCCACGTGCTGTACAAGACGGCGGCCGCGATCCTGTACTACGTGATCGGCACGCTGCTCTCCCGCACCACGTCGCTCGCCGGTCCGATCCTGATGGGCATGTACTTCGCCTTCCGCAAGTGGGAGCGCTGCTCCGAGCTGACCGCCGACCGGGCGGAGCTGCTGGTCACGCACGACTACCACACCTGCCTCAAGACGCACCTCAAGCTGGCCTCCGGCTCGCCGAAGACGATTCCCGCGCTGGACATCGAGCACCTGCTGGCGCAGGCCAAGGAGGTCCAGGAGCTGTCGGACCAGAGCTGGCTGGACCAGATCATCATCGATTGGCAGCAGGCGGGCATGACCCACCCGTTCCTCGTCTGGCGCGCCAAGCACATCGATGCGTGGGCGCATTCGGGCGAGGCGTGGGAGATCCTCGCCGGCAACTACCTGCACCGTACCGGTCCCAAGACCACGGTCGTCGAACAGGACATCCCCGAGGAGAAGCAGGGGAAGTTCAAGAAGCTGTTCGACGACTTCAAGAAGATCTTCGAGTAGGGCTACGGCGCGTACCACACGGGGGAGCTCCAGGCGCGCTCCCGGATCACGTGCGACACGGCGGGATCGGTGCACGGTGCCGGCCGCTCGGCGGGATCGAGGGCCAGGCAGTCCCGGGCGCTCCAGCGACAGGTCGGGTTCTCCAGCACGCGCGCGTACCAGAACGCGTGTTGCGCCGGGTCGAACGCCGGGTCGGTCCAGACCGCGCACAGCCGCTCGGCGCCCGCGCCCGACGGCACGCAGGTTGTCGGATCGACGTCGGCACCGTTGTCCCGGTCGCCGGCCACGTCGAATACCTGCTCGTGCGCCGTGCCGTCCGCGTCGATCCAGCCCCTGACGATCTGGACCACCTGCAGCGGCGTGCCCGGCGTGCCGGCGGGGCCGGGATCCGCCTCCGCCCGGACGACGAAGACCGGCGAGACCGCCCCCGCGGCCGGGGCAGGCAGCATGCCGCCCATCGGAACGCCGCCGGCGTAGCCCACGGCGGCGAGGTCCTCGCGTGCGCACAGGTCCGTCGGGTAGTCCCAGCCGCCGAAGAAGCGCACGACGATGCGCGGTCCGGTGGTCGCGAACGTCTCCCGGCGTCGGAGCGCGGCGAAGATCGCGTCGCGGCTGCGCTCCTCGGCCCAGACGCCGGCCAGCCCGCCGGGGTTGTTGACCAGACCTTCGTGCGTCACCGTGCCGCTGCCGAGCCGTTTCAACGGCGTGTCATCGACGAGGCCCACGTGGCCGGGGAAGCCGGCCTCGGCCACGTTGCCCGGCGTGCCGTTGTGCGTGTCGGTGCTGCCGATGAAGCCGAGCCGATACGGGTTCACGCCGAGGCGCAGCTGCTCCTGCAGGCCGAGCTTGAGCACGTTGCGCACGTAGTCGAGCCGCGACACGCAGCCGGCGCCGATGACGCCGCCCGAACCCACTCCGTCGCCGCAGTCGTCGAACTCCGCCCCGCGGATCTGCTCGAAGTCGCAGATCGGGTCGGGCAGCCCGAGCACCCCGGCGAAGCCGTTCTTGCACTCCTGGTTACCCTTGTGCTGGAAGATCTCGAACACCGGCTCCAGCCGCGCGCGCAGTGCGGCCACCTCGCGCTGCGCATCGACCCCCTCGGCCTCCCCGTAGTCGAGCGCGAACAGCCGCCCGTTGCTCCAGTTCGCGTTGTGCGGGACGACGATCACGTCGCAGCCGATGCCGGCATCGAGGCACGTGCCGGCCAGCTCGGTCCACAGCTCAACCGGCGTCGGCTGCTCGAAGCGCGACGGCGGGAGCACGGGCACGGCGCCGGTGCGGAAGACGATGTTGCGATGCAGATTGCTGACCATCGGCGTCGCCGTGTACTCGTAGCCGACGAACGAGACGAACCCGCAGGCCGCGCTGCGATCGTAGGCGGCTTCGGCCGCCGCCTGGATCTCGCCCCACACCTCCTGGGCTGCCGCACGGCAAGCCGCGCCGTCCGTGCCGCAGATCGCCGCCGACCGCTCCGGAGGGAAGCGCGCGAGCATCAACCCGAACGCGGCGACCGCGTCCTCGCCGCCCGCCCGGAACGCGGTGCACTCGGGCGTATCGTAGGGCGGGGAGCCGGGCGTGAGGCACAGCCGCACCTCGCCGACCAGGTCGAAGTGGTCGGTGAGCGCGGCGAAGTCGAGCGGCCGGTCCAGGTGTGCGGTGCGGGTGCCGTTGCCGTCCGCGTCGAGCGGAGGGAGCAGGACCGGCTCGCCGCGCGCGAAGGCGAACGCGTGTGCGGGGTCGACACGCAGGTCGTAGCCCCAGGCGTCGAACGACAGCTGCGTGTGGGCGTGCAGGTCGCCGAAGTACGCGTTGCGCAGCGGGTTGCGCTCGGCACACGGCGCGCGCTCCTCGGTGTACGTCCAGCCGGCGTCGTCCCCGTCGTCGGCGTCCGCGGCGTCCTCGGGCGTCGCCTCGTCCGGTGCATCGTCCGCGTCGCGGGCCTCGGCGTCGTGCGCGTCGTCCGGAGGGGTGTCGGCCGGGCCGCCGCCGGTGCCGTCGCAGCCGAAGAGCAGCAGGAGCAGGGGGAGCATCGGAACGGGAGGTCGCATGCGAGCGATCCATCCCCTTGGGGGCCGGGAGGTCAAGGCGGAAGTCGCAGGAACGCGCCGGGGCGTGCGGGTTCGCGCGGTCCTCGGATCGCGGGAGGCGGCGGGGGGAACCCGTTCCCCTGCCTGTCGTTTTCGGGGAGATCCCGCCCGGCCGGTTTGGTGTATTGTCCGACCGGCCGGGGGATTTCCGGCGTGGAGGTGACCGATGAGCGGCAGGTTCGTGGTGCTGGTGGTGGTGTGCGTGGTGGCGTTCGCGACGGCGGCTTGCAAGAAGAAGTCGACGGAAGCGTCGGCGAACGAACCCGCGAAGACGACGACGGTGGATTCGCCGAAGGCGACCGAGGTGCCGCCGCCGTCCACTTCGGCGGGCACGCAGGTGCAGGGCACGCCCGTCCAGCCCGCAACGAACACCGTCACGCCGGCCGAGCCGCTGCAGGTCGAGACGAAGGACATCCTGTCGCGCGAGCCGGTGACGCAGGCCGCGCAGGTCCGGCACATCCTGATCGGCTGGGCCGACATCGCCGGCCCGCGCAGCGACCGCCGTGCGCTCGATCGCACCCAGGAGGACGCGGACAAGCTGGCGCTCGAGCTGCTGAAGAAGGTGCGGGACGGGATGAACATGGAAGCGCTGATGGCCGAGTACTCGGAGGATCCGGGCAGCGCACAGACGGGGGAGCCCTACCCGG
>Ga0315294_10008080_pt1 | contig 11559 bp, 4 predicted proteins | sample YL17G13_40_MG_FD_203626 | JGI IMG/M metagenome (GOLD analysis project Ga0315294, IMG submission 203626) | Sediment microbial communities from Yellowstone Lake, YNP, Wyoming, USA - YL17G13_40 | ecosystem: Environmental > Aquatic > Freshwater > Lake > Sediment | place: USA: Wyoming | collected... | reverse complement strand
TATCCTGCATGTCCATCTCGACCGCCGCAGAAAGTTCCTTGCGACGACGGTACTGCGGGCATTCGGGTACTCGTCAGACACAGACATCCTCAAGGCGTTCGGCGGCGTGGAGAAGCACGACCTGACGCGGCAGGCGCAGTTGAAAGAGCTCGTCGGCCAGGTCATCGCGAAATCGATCATTGATAAGGATACCAATATCACCATCGGCGAGGCAGGAGAGAAGCTGACCGATGATATGGCTGAGAGGGTCTGGGCCTCGTCTATCCGGCATCTTGAGCTCATACCGAAGACCTATACGGAACTCCTCAATACGCTGAAAAAAGACCACATCAAGACAAAGGAAGATGCGGTCATGGATATATATAGGAAGCTCCGGCCCGGAGACCCTCCGACGCCCGAGTTTGCCGCAAGCCTTGTGGGGAAGCTGTTTTTTGACCAAAAGCGCTATGACCTCGGTCAGGTCGGCAGATACATGCTCAACCGTAAGCTCGGCATGAAAGCGCCGCTCGGCGAACGTTTGATCACGCCGGAGACCCTTATACAAACGATCATCAAATTGATCTCGGTCAAGAGGGGTGAAGGCTCGATCGACGATATCGACCATCTGGGAAACAGGCGCATCCGCTGCGTGGGCGAGCTCCTTTTGAATCAGCTCAGGATAGGTCTTGTCCGCGTCGACAGGACCTGCAGAGAGCGTATGAACCTCTACGATCTGGCAAACGTCATGCCGCACAATCTTATCAATGCGAAACTCATCTCGAGCGTCATCAGAGACTTCTTCGGCCGCAGTCAGTTGTCACAATTCATGGACCAGACCAATCCCTTGGCTGAACTGACCCACAAGAGACGCTTGAGCGCGCTCGGGCCCGGAGGCTTGAATAGAGAACGTGCAGGTTTTGAGGTGCGCGACGTCCACTACTCCCATTACGGCAGGATGTGCCCGATCGAGACGCCGGAAGGCCCGAACATCGGCCTCATCTCATCGCTATCAACCTATGCGCGGTTGAACGATTTCGGTTTTATCGAGACGCCCTACAGGAAGGTCGATAACGGCCATGTGACCGATAAGATAGATTATCTCTCCGCAGATGTCGAAGACCTTTATGTCATCGCCCAGGCAAACTCAAAACTCGATGCGAGAGGGCATTTCTCCGAAGAGAAGGTCTTCTGCCGTTATAAGGACGATTTCATCAAGTCGAGCCCGAAAGAGATCCAGTACATGGATGTATCGCCCCGGCAGCTCGTGAGCGTTGCCGCAAGCCTCATCCCGTTCCTCGAGCATGATGACGCCAACCGCGCGCTCATGGGATCGAACATGCAGCGCCAGGCGGTGCCGCTCCTCGAAACCGAGGCCCCGCTCGTCGGGACCGGCATGGAGTACAGGACCGCGAAAGATTCCGGCGCCGTGATCGTGTCGAAGAACGCAGGCACCGTGTCGTACGTGGATAGCGACGAGATAGTCGTGAGCGGCAAGGTATACAGGCTCATGAAGTTCGAGCGTTCAAACGCAAATACGTGCGTGAATCAGCGGCCGATCGTCAAGCTTGGACAGTCAGTGAAAGAGGGAGACGTCATCGCCGACGGAGCGGCAACGAAAGAAGGCGAGATCGCATTGGGAAAGAATATCCTTGTTGCATTCATGCCGTGGCGTGGATATAACTTCGAGGACGCGATACTCATTTCAGAGAAATTGGTGAGCGAAGACAAGCTCACGTCGATCCATATAGAAGAGTTTGAAGTAGAGGCGCGCGATACGCGGCTGGGGAACGAGGAGATCACGCGTGACATACCGAATGTCAGCGAAGAGGCCCTGAGGAACCTTGATGAAAGCGGCATCGTCCGCGTCGGCGCTGAAGTGGAGCCGGGCGACATTCTCGTCGGCAAAGTCACGCCAAAGTCGGAGACAGAGCTTTCGCCTGAAGAGAAGCTTCTGCGCGCGATCTTCGGCGAAAAGGCAGGCGATGTGCGCGATACGTCTCTCATTGCTTCTCCGGGCGTGGAAGGAATTGTTGTCGATGTGAGCGTCTTTGCCCGCCGCGAGTCACGGTCAAAGACCAAGGAAGAGCGGACGAAAGAGATGAAGGAGATCAAGGCGGTCGAAGAGAACTTCGAGGCGCAGATCTCAAAGATACGCGAAGAGAAGTACCGCAAGATGCACAAGCTCCTCGTCGGCCAGAGGCTCGCATCGAGCCTTCTCGACCAGGAATCCGGCAGGGTCATCATGGCGCAGGGCAGGACCGTGCGGGTGAAAGACCTGAAGAAGATAGTGGAAAAGAGCGATCTCGACGGGATCAAATTCAATAACAACCCGTCTCTTGAGCAGGAAGTGGCGCGGGTGACGCGATTCCTCGATACGCAGATGGAAGAGCTCACCTTTGAGCTTGAGAGGGAGATCGACAGGATCAAGCGCGGCGACGAACTTCCCCCGGGAGTTCTTAAGAAAGTCAAAGTATACATCGCGAGCAAGAAGAAGATCTCCGTAGGAGATAAGATGGCGGGAAGGCACGGCAATAAGGGCGTTATCGCCAAGATCATGCCGGAAGAGGATATGCCGTTCCTTGCGGACGGGACTCCCGTCGAAGTCGTGCTCAACCCCCTCGGTGTCCCGAGCCGTATGAATGTCGGCCAGATACTCGAGACGCATCTGGGCTGGGCGGCAAAGTTACTTGGCTTCAGCGTGGCAAGCCCCGTCTTCGACGGCGCGACCGAGAAAGAGATAAAAGAGGAAATGAAGAAGGCCGGCATTGCGCCCGAAGGCAAGGTGAGCGTCTACGACGGATTGACGGGAAAACCGTTCGACCAGAAGGTCACTGTCGGGTACATCTACATGATGAAGCTCGCGCACCTGGTCGATGATAAGATACACGCACGTTCGATAGGGCCTTATTCGCTGGTCACGCAGCAGCCGCTTGGCGGCAAGGCGCAGTTCGGCGGCCAGAGGTTCGGTGAGATGGAGGTGTGGGCGCTCGAGGCGTACGGGGCCGCATTTACGCTGCAGGAACTCCTCACCGTAAAGAGCGATGACGTCATCGGCCGCACGAAGATCTACGAGTCGATCGTAAAGGGAGAGCATGCGCTTCAGCCGGGAACACCTGAATCGTTCAACGTTTTGATCAAAGAACTGCAGTCTTTGTGCCTCGATATCAAGTTAGAGAAGAAGGCGCAAGACGACAAAAAAGAAAAGGCAAAATAAGGTTCTGTATGATAGACGAAGTCAATCTCTTTAACGCGATCACGATCAAGGTGGCGTCGCCCGATTCGATCAAGTCATGGTCGAAGGGCGAAGTGAAGAAGCCCGAGACGATCAATTATCGGACTCTGAAGCCTGAAAAAGACGGGCTCTTCTGCGAGCGCATATTCGGGCCGACAAAGGACTATGAATGCAATTGCGGCAAATACAAGCGGATCAAGCATAAGGGCATTGTCTGCGACCGCTGCGGCGTCGAAGTGACGCGATCGAGCGTCAGGCGCGAGAGGATGGGCCACATAGAGCTTGCCTGTCCCGTGTCGCATGTCTGGTTCTTTAAGGTGATGCCGTCGCGGATCGGCGCGCTCCTGGGATTGAGCGGCAGGGAGCTTGAGAAGATCCTCTATTATGAAGAGTATATCGTCATCGACCCCGGAGAGACGCCGTTGAAGAAGATGGACCTGATCTCGGAAGACAGATATAAGGAATTCAGGGAGAAGTTCGGGCAAAAGTTCATCGCGAAGATGGGCGCGGAAGCGGTGCGCGATCTTTTGAAAGACGTTGAGCTCGATAAGCTTGCCACGAAGATAAAGCGGGAGATCAAGGATTCGAAGTCGGAAAATACGCATAAGAAGAGCACCAAACTTCTGCGTATCATCGAGGCGTTCAAGTCGTCGGGCAATAAACCTGAATGGATGGTCCTTTCGATGCTGCCGGTCATTCCGCCGGACTTAAGGCCGCTTGTACCGCTTGACGGAGGAAGGTTCGCAACAAGCGATCTGAACGATCTGTACCGACGGGTTATTAACAGGAATAATAGGCTCAAGAAGCTGATCGAGCTCAAGGCGCCCGAGATCATCATACGGAATGAAAAGAGGATGCTCCAGGAGGCGGTCGATGCGCTCTTCGATAACGGCAGGCATGGCCGCGCGGTCCTCGGTCCCGGCAACAGGCCCTTGAAGTCTTTGAGTGACATGTTAAAAGGAAAGCAGGGACGCTTCAGGCAGAATCTACTGGGCAAGCGCGTCGATTATTCCGGCAGAAGCGTCATTGTCATCGGACCCGAACTCAAATTATCGGAATGCGGATTGCCGAAAAAAATGGCGCTGGAGCTCTTCGAACCGTTTATCATAAAGAAGCTGAAAGAGAAGGGATTTGTCCATACCATCAAGAGCGCCAAGAAGATGGTCGAGAAGTCGAAGCTCGAAGTGTGGGATATCCTCGAAGACGTGATCAAGGAGCATCCTGTCATGCTCAACAGGGCGCCTACGCTCCACCGGTTAAGCATTCAGGCGTTCCAGCCGGTTCTCGTCGAAGGCAAGGCTATCCGCATCCATCCTCTCGTCTGCACCGCTTTCAATGCGGACTTTGACGGAGACCAGATGGCGGTACACGTGCCGTTGTCGGTCGAGGCGCAGATGGAGGCGAGGCTCCTCATGATGGCATCGAACAATATATTTTCTCCTGCCGACGGAAGGCCGATCTCGACACCGACCCAGGATATCGTCCTCGGATGTTATTATCTCACGAAGGAGCGGGATGGCGCGAAGGGTCAGGGGATGTCTTTTTCCGACGCGGATGAAGTCATCATCGCGTATCAGGACGAAGAGGTCGAGCTGCATGCGAAAATAAAAGTGGCGATCAAAGGCACAACGATCGAGACGACTGTCGGGCGCGTCATATTCAACCAGAATCTTCCCGACGGCATGGATTTTGTCAATGAGACGATGGAAAAGTCGAAACTGAGCAAGGTCATCATCTCGTGCTATAAGATCAAAGGGCATCAGGCGGTGGTGAAGCTGCTCGACGAACTTAAAAGGACCGGGTTTGAGGAAGCGACGAAGGCGGGCATCTCCATATCGGTCGATGACCTCATGATCCCGGCAAAGAAGAAAGAATACCTCGATAAGACGAAGGCGGATGTCGCGCACGTCGAAGACCAATACAAAAAAGGTCTCATCACCGACAGGGAGCGCTATAACAAGATCATCGACTTATGGACGCACACCACCGACGACGTATCCGATCTCATATTCCAGTCCCTCGATCCTTTTAATCCGATATTCATGATGGCCCATTCAGGCGCGCGGGGCTCGAAGCTGCAGATCAGGCAGCTTGCCGGCATGCGGGGTCTTATGGCAAAGCCGTCCGGCGCGATCATTGAAACGCCGATCACGGCGAACTTCCGCGAAGGCTTGACGGTGCTCGAATACTTCATATCGACGCACGGCGCGCGGAAAGGACTGGCCGATACGGCGCTGAAGACCGCCGATTCAGGGTACATGACCAGGCGCCTCGTCGATGTCGCGCAGGATGTCATCATAACGATCGAAGATTGCGGCACATTGAACGGTATCCTCATCGGGCCGATCATCGAAGGTGACGAGGTCGTGGTAAGCCTCGCCGAGAGGATCATCGGACGCGTTGCGCTGGATAATATCGTCGATGTCATCACCGATAGCGTGCTCGTGGAAGCGGGCAGCGAGATCAGCGAAGAGATGTCGAAGAAGATAGAAGAGTCCGGTGTGGAGAAGATCCGCATCAGGAGCGTCCTTACGTGCGACGCGCAACACGGCGTCTGCGCAAAATGTTACGGCCGAGACCTCGCGCGGGGCAGGATCGTCGACCTGGGCGAGGCGGTGGGCATTATCGCCGCGCAGTCGATCGGAGAGCCCGGCACGCAGCTTACCATGAGGACATTCCATATCGGAGGGACCGCATCGAGGATCGTCGAGCAGTCATATACGGAATCAAAGAATGACGGCGTCGCGAAATATCACAACCTCAAGGTCGTCAAGACGAAGAAGGACGGCGAGCTGATCGTCCTCAACAGGAACGGACAGATATCGGTCAACGACGCCCAGGGCAGGGAGCTTGAGCGCTGCACGGTCCCGCAGGGCGCCCTCATCAGGGTCGAAGACGGAGCGAAGGTCGAAAAGGGCTCGATCTTTGTGAAGTGGGACCCGTATACGGTGCCGATCCTCACGGAAGTCAGCGGATCGATAAAGTTCGAAGACATAAAAGACGGCATCACGATGAGAGAGGAGCTCGACCCGACAACGAGGCTCAAGAACAGGGTCATCGTCGAGCATAAGGGGGACTACCATCCGCAGATCCTCGTGGTGAACGATAAAGACGAGGTGTTGGCGATATATCCGATACCCGCGGGCGCGCATATCGTCGTTACCGACGACAAGCATGTCACTGCGGGCGATGTCCTTGCCAAGACCCCGAGGATCATCACCAAGACAAAGGATATCACGGGGGGATTGCCGAGGGTTGCCGAGCTTTTTGAAGCGCGGAGGCCGAAAGACCCGGCGATCATAAGCGAGATCGACGGCATCGTTGAATTCGGCGAGTCGAAGAAAGGCCAGAAGCGCGTCATCGTGAAGTCGTCGACGGGGATGAAGAAGGAGTACGTCATCCCGCACGGAAAGCATCTGAACGTCTACAAGGGGGACAAGGTCTTCTCAGGCCAGCAGCTTATCGACGGGCCCGTGGTGCCCCAGGACATATTACGCGTTTCAGGAGACAAGAAATTGCAGGAATATCTTGTCAACGAGGTCCAGGAAGTCTATCGTCTTCAGGGCGTCAAGATCAACGATAAGCACATCGAGGTCATCGTCCGCCAGATGCTCAAGAAAGTGAGGATCGAGGAACCGGGAGATACCGATTTCCTTATCGGGCAGCAGATCGACAAGTACAACTATATAGAAGAGAATAAGCGTGTCCTCAAAAAGAAGGGCAAGCCCGCATCCGCGACACCGATTCTTTTGGGCATTACCAAGGCGTCTCTTAATACCGAGAGCTTCATATCCGCAGCGAGCTTCCAGGAGACGACGAGAGTCCTTACCGAAGCAGCGACGGGCGGCCGTGTGGACAACCTGCGCGGGCTGAAAGAAAACGTCATCATGGGGCACCTTATACCGGCAGGAACCGGATTCAGCGCGCATAGAAGCGTTACGATAAAGAAGCATGTGTTCGACGAAGAGAAGAAAGAAGCAGAAGAGAAAGAAACGCAAGAGGAGAAGGCCTAACCGAGGGTACCGATGCCAACGATCAGCCAGCTTATCAGATTGGGAAGAGAACAATTTAAGAAGAAGAGCAAATCTCCCGCGCTCAAACGTTGCCCGCAGCGACGCGGCGTGTGTCTTCAGGTGAAGACGCAGACACCGAAAAAGCCGAATTCAGCGCTCAGGAAAGTGGCAAGAGTGAGACTCACGAACGCGGTTGAGGTTACGTCATATATACCCGGCGAGGGGCATAATCTGCAGGAGCACTCGATCGTGCTTGTCAGGGGCGGCAGGGTAAAAGACCTGCCCGGCGTGCGCTACCATATCGTGCGCGGCGTGCTCGATACTGCCGGTGTTGCGAACAGGAAGAAGTCGAGATCGAAATACGGCGCGAAGAGGCCAAAAGAGAAGGCCGGCGCGGCGACAGCAAAAGCGCCAGCAAAAGCGTAAAGAAAGACCTAATACTATGAGACGAAGACGAGCAGATAAGAGACAGGTGACCCCCGATCCGAAATTCAAGAGCGTAACGGTCGCCAGATTCATCAATATCATCATGGAGAGGGGAAAGCGCGCGGTCGCGGAACGGATCGTATATCGGGCGCTCGACATCGTTGCCCAGAAGTCGCAGAAGGGTGCCCTTGAGGCGTTCCAGAAATCGCTCGATAACGCCAGGCCACTCCTCGAGGTCAAACCACGGCGAATAGGCGGCGCGACGTATCAGGTCCCGATCGACGTAAAGCAGGAGCGCGGGATATCGATCGCGATGCGCTGGATCAGGAACTTTGCCAAGGCAAAGAAGGGAAAGCCGATGGAGGAGAAGCTCGCGGACGAGCTTTTTGACGCGTTCAAGGGAGAAGGCCAGGCGGTAAAGAAGCGGGACGATACGCACAAGATGGCCGAATCGAACAAGGCATTTGCTCACTACCGATGGTAGACACGGATAATGGAAAGCACGCTTACGTTGGAAGATAAAGAGATGGCAACAGAATCGCCGAAAGCGCTCATCAGGAATATCGGCATCATTGCGCACATAGATGCGGGCAAGACGACCACGACCGAGCGCCTCCTCTATTATACGGGAAAGGTCTACAAGATCGGGACCGTAGACGAGGGGACCGCGGTCATGGACTGGATGGTCCAGGAGCAGGAACGGGGCATTACCATCACGAGCGCCGCGACGACCTGTTTCTGGAAAGAGAAGAATATCAATATCATCGATACGCCCGGACATGTCGATTTTACCGTTGAGGTGGAACGTTCGCTCAAGGTCCTCGACGGCGCGGTCGTCGTCTTCTGCGCGGTCGGCGGCGTGCAGACTCAGTCGGAAACGGTCTGGCGGCAGGCGACCAAATACCATGTGCCGAGGATGGCGTTCATCAATAAGATGGACAGGACCGGCGCCAATTTCTTAAAGGTCGTCGATGAGATAACGACGAGGCTCGGTTCGAAGGCGGTACCTTTGCAGATACCGATAGGGGCCGAAGGTAATTTTGCGGGCATGATAGATCTTATCGACATGAAGGCTATATATTACACGAAGGCGGACGACAAATCGACGACGTTCGAGATCGGTGACATACCTGCCGACATGAAGCCGCTCGCCGGCCAATACCGCCATAATCTTATCGAGAAGCTGGGAGAGGTCAATGAGATCGCCCTCGAGCGCTATATCAACGAAGAGGGGATATATCCTCACGAGATACGCCAGTTCGTGAGGCACGCGACGATCACCGGCAAGATAGTCCCGGTCTTCTGCGGTGCGTCCGCGAAGAATATCGGCCTGCAGCCTTTACTCGACGCGATCACCGATTATCTGCCTTCGCCTATAGATGTGCCTGCAGTAAGAGGCATCGATCCGAACACGGATCAGGAGATAACCAGAGAGCGCGCGGATGAAGAGCCTTTATGCGGACTCGTCTTCAAGATCAAGTCAGATCCGTTCGTCGGCAAGCTTTCATACATGAGGGTATATTCGGGCGTCGTTAAGAGCGGAGAGCACGTCTATAATTCGACGAAAGGCACGGATGAGCGCATCGGCAAACTCCTTAAGATGCATGCGAATAAGCAGGAGATCATCGAAGAAGCGCGTTCAGGCGACATCGTGGCTGTCGTGGGGCTGAAGAATACCACGACGGGAGACACGATATGCACCGAAGATAATCCTATAGTGCTCGAGGCGATGCACTTCCCGGAGCCGGTCATATCGATGGCGATCGAACCGAAGACGAAGGCAGACCAGGAGAGGATGGGGCTTGCGCTCAATAAGCTCGCGGAAGAAGATCCGACATTCAAGATCACCTATAACAAGGAGACCGGGCAGACGATCATAAGCGGCATGGGAGAGCTCCATCTCGATATCATTGTCGACCGCATGCGCCGGGAATTCAATGTCGAAGCGAACGTCGACAAGCCTCAGGTCGCGTATAAAGAGACGATCACCAGGTCCAATAGGGCGGTCGGCAAATTCATCCAGCAGACCGGCGGACACGGGCAATACGGACACGTCGTCTGCGATATCGCGCCGGGGCAGAAGGGCACAGGCGTAGTCTTCACGAACAAGATCGTCGGCGGTTCGATACCGAGAGAATATATCCCGTCGGTGAAGGAAGGCGTGATCGAGGCGGCTCAGTCGGGTGCGCTTGCCGGGTACCCGGTCACCGACGTCGATGTCGTACTTGTCGACGGTTCGTTCCACGAAGTAGATTCTTCCGAGCTCGCCTTTAAGATGGCGGGCAGGATATCCTTTAATGAAGGGATGCGAAGCGGCGGATCGATCCTTCTCGAGCCGATCATGGACCTTGAGGTCGAAGTGCCCGAGCAGTACCTGGGCGACGTCATCGGCGACCTCAATTCGCGACGGGTAAAGATCGTCTCGATCGAAGACAGGAACAATCTGAAAGCGGTGAGAGGCAATGCGCCCCTCAGCGACATGTTCGGATACGCCACAAGCGTAAGAAGCTTGACACAGGGGAGGGCGACGTATACAATGGAGCCCTCCTTTTACCAGGAAGTACCGAAAAACATCGCAGAGAAGATCATACAAAAGTCATAATGTTGAGGGGCCCTTCAGCTGCTGCAGCTTCAGGGTCAAATTTCACAGTTATAGCTTAGTGTAATTCCTTACCCTGCTATTTTCTTTTGGGTAAGAAATTTAAAAGATAAATTTGAGGAGGATCTTATGGCAAAAGAGGCGTTTGTACGCAATAAGCCGCATGTCAATATCGGCACCATCGGCCATATCGACCACGGAAAGACGACACTCACGTCCGCCATCACCCAGGTGCTCGCAAAGCAAGGCAAGGCGACCGCCAAGTCGTACGCCGATATCGCCAAAGGCGGCACGGTCAGGGACGAATCGAAGATCCTGACGATCGCCGTCGCCCACGTCGAATACGAGACCGACAAGCGCCATTACGCCCACATCGACTGCCCGGGCCACGCCGACTATATCAAGAACATGATTACGGGCGCCGCCCAGATGGACGGGGCCATCCTCGTCGTCTCCGCCGCCGACGGCCCCATGCCGCAGACCAGGGAACACATCTTGTTAGCGCGCCAGGTCAACGTCCCTGCCATGATCGTCTTCCTGAACAAGGTCGACATCGTCGAAGATAAGGAGCTGATAGACCTGGTCGAGCTCGAAGTCAGAGAGCTCCTCACCAAATATAAATTCCCCGGGGACAAGACCCCAATCATAAAGGGGAGCGCCCTCAAGGTCATGAACGCCCCCGATGACGCCGTCGCCAACAAATGCATCTTTGAGCTCATGGAGGCCGTCGACACCTTCATCCCCACCCCGCAGAGAGCCCTCGATAAACCCTTCCTGATGCCGATCGAAGACGTCTTCTCGATCACCGGAAGAGGCACGGTCGGCACCGGCAGGGTCGAGCGGGGACAGGTCAAGGTAGGCGAGGAAGTGGAGATCGTCGGTATCAAAGCCACCAAGAAGAGCGTCGTCACGGGTGTGGAGATGTTCCGCAAGCTCCTCGATTCTGGCCAGGCAGGCGATAACATCGGCGTCCTCTTGCGCGGCATCGAAAAGACGGATCTCGAGCGGGGTCAGGTCCTTGCAAAGCCCGGTTCCATCACCCCCCATACGAAGTTCAAATCAGAGGTCTACATATTAAGCAAAGAGGAAGGCGGCCGTCACACCCCCTTCTTCAACGGCTACCGCCCGCAGTTCTACTTCAGGACCACGGACGTGACGGGAGTCGTCACCCTTCCCAAGGGCGTCGAGATGGTGATGCCCGGCGATAACGTCAGCTTTGAGGTCGTCCTCATCACGCCCATCGCCATGGAGAAGGAACTGCGCTTCGCCATTCGCGAAGGCGGCCATACGGTCGGCGCAGGCGTCGTGAC
>Ga0315294_10008078_pt1 | contig 11560 bp, 9 predicted proteins | sample YL17G13_40_MG_FD_203626 | JGI IMG/M metagenome (GOLD analysis project Ga0315294, IMG submission 203626) | Sediment microbial communities from Yellowstone Lake, YNP, Wyoming, USA - YL17G13_40 | ecosystem: Environmental > Aquatic > Freshwater > Lake > Sediment | place: USA: Wyoming | collected... | reverse complement strand
CTGACGATCGTATTGGAAGGGTTGAAGGGGACAGTTCCCCTGGGGGAACTTTGCGCGAAATTTCAAATCAGCCAGTCCCAGTATTACAAATGGCGTGACCAGCTCCTGGCCAACGGCCCAAAGGTATTCGACTACGGCGGTATCGACAGGTCATCTGAACAGCTAACGCAGGAGATTAAAAAGCTCAAACACATCATCGGGGATTTGACCGTCGAATTAAAAAAAAGCGAGTACGAGCTGTTGTGAGAAGGAGGGCCGCGAGCATGAAGAATCATCAGCAAAATATCCCGATTCTCGCCAGGATACAACCCTCAAGGGGGAGCATCCCTTCTGGGGATACCGTCGTGTATGGGCTTATCTGCGGTATTGTGAACATCTCGACGTGAACAAAAAACGCATCTATCGCCTGATGAAGGAAAACGATCTTCTGGTGAGCAAAAACACCCGGCTGAAAGCATGTAGAACGCCCTTAAAAGCCAAGCCGAGGGCAAATATGCCAAATCAAATCTGGGGCATCGATATGACCAAAGTAATGGTTAATGACTGGGGATGGTTATATCTGCACATCGTCCTGGACTGGTGCACCAAGAAGATTGTCGGCTACAGCTTAAGCTGGCAGAGCAAAACAAAGGACTGGCTTGACACTCTCGATAACGCCCTTGGTCAACAGTTCCCTGAGGGCATAAGAAACGATGAAGATGTGTTATCGCTGGTCAGCGACAACGGCAGCCAGCCGACTTCGGTTAGGTTTATGGCCGCCTGCTCTGTGCTGGGGATAAAACAAATCTTCGCCAGCTACAATAATCCCAAGGGCAATGCCGATACTGAACGGGTGATGCGGACTATCAAAGAGGACCTCGTCTGGCCGAATGATTTTGAGTCGCCGTTTGATCTGCAGCCGGCTTTGGATAAATGGGTCAACGATTACAACACGGACTTTCCGCACTCGTCGATTGGCTACAAAACACCTTGTGAGTTCGAGCAGATGGAGTTGTCAAAAATTCCCTAACTTTTTTGTTGTTTAACGGGGAGCACTACAGAAGCAGCATAATTAATGAGATGATATGGCCACAGAAATTGAACATACTGCAATACCTGAAAGACAGCGAGTCATCGACTTGGCCAATCAGCAAATTGACCTTTATAAGCGCCAGTGCTTTGAACTAATAAGTCACTACAACCGTGAAACAAGCGCCCTAGACGGATATAGAGGCAGGCAATGACGGGTGAGTTGATTCGCAAAAAACTCAAAACCGGCGGGTTTAATGAGCATATATACTATCGTTGTGCAAATAACCATCCCGATTCGGATCATCCCAAGGTACGGTGGCGGGCGAAAGACCTTGAAGACGCTGTTACAAAAGATTTTCAAACACTGCGGCTTGCCCCTGAATACGCCGCTTGGTTCCGCAAGGCATTGGCCGCTGCTTTTACAAATATCGGCGAAACCACCGCCCGACAACAAAAAGCTCTTCAAAAACGAAAAAGTGAAGTTGAGGGTATGCAGGAAAAGCTTCTGAACGCTTATCTGGGCGGGGTTGTTGAACAACATGTCTTTGAGGCTAAGTCGGCTGTCTTAAAAACAGAGCTTGCCGATCTAAAGAAATCGTTTGAAACGGCACAACAGTTCGATCCGGTCAGAGGTGAAGGCGCTATCCGCATTTTTGAATTGAGCCAGAAAGCCGCTGATTTGTGGGGTGGTTCGAATAATACCCTAAAACGCGATCTGCTGGAAACCTTGAGTTTGAACCGCACTGTAAGTGACGTAAGTCTTTGTATTACAAAGAGAAAGCCGTTTGACATTCTCGCCGAACGGCCAAAAATTGAGGAAAGTCGGGGTGACTGGATTCGAACCAGCGGCCTCTTGGTCCCAAACCAAGCGCTCTAGCCAAGCTGAGCTACACCCCGTAATGCGGCAAAATGAGCCACTTAGAGGCATTCTACACCAAGTCCGGAGACGTTGCAACAGCGGGGATGACGTTGCAAAACCGATTTTCGGAAAAATCAGCGTTGCAGAACACCTTGGCAGTTGCTATAATCCTGTGCTTCAAAGGTCGTTTCGGCGTATAGATGTAAATAGCAGTGTTTTTTTCGCAAAGGAGTATGTTAGATGTCGAGAGAATGTCATTATACCGGCAAACGCACGTCGTTTGGCAATAAGATTACCCGGCGAGGCAAGGCCAAGTACCTGGGCGGCGTCGGTCGCAAGATTACCGGTATCACCAGACGGAAGTTCAAGCCGAACATCCAGAAGGTTCACGCGATTGTCGATGGCAAGGTGACCCGGATAAGGGTATCGGTCAAGGCGATAAAAATGGGGCTTGTTCAGAAACGGCTGAAACGCAACTATAAAAAAACCGCCGAGAAAACGGCCAGTTGACGGGAGTAGTTTGGCTGGAGAATCTTTCTGAGCGAGGCGGGATGCGCCTCGCTCTTTTTATTTCGTTTGGGCGGTATGGATAAAAAAATAGACAAATCACAGGTGAAAAAGGTCGCCAAACTGGCCCGGCTGGACTTGAGCGAAGCGGAGATAGAGGAGTTCGCGGGACAGCTTAACGCCATCATCGACTACGTTGAGAGAATGAATAAGCTGAACACCGAAGGCGTTGAGCCGATGGCGCACTGCCTGCCGGTAAGCAATGTTTTCCGCGACGACATCATAAAGGAATCCCTGGGAACGGAAAAAACACTGGCAAACGCCCCTCAACGGGACGAGGCATTTTTCAAGGTGCCCAAAATTCTTGAAGAACAGTAGAAAAATATCTTTTGGGAGTTACAGACAATGAGAAAAGGGCTGATTGGATTGATGGTTTGTTTTGGATTGATTGGATGCGCTGCTATGGATGCAAAATCAGGAAAGGCAGGTGAGCAGAGTAAGCATATGCTCAACAAAAAGATTACGAAAGTCGCAGATTGCAATTATCTCCTGTATTTGCCCGCCGACTACGGCAAGAGCAAAGATAAATGGCCTTTGATAATGTTTTTGCACGGCGCGGGAGAACGAGGGAAAAATATCGAGGTCGTCAAAAAACACGGGCCGCCCAAGATGATTGCGCAGGGCAAAAATTTTGATTTTATTGTCGTTTCACCCCAGTGCCCCAATAATCTCTGGTGGCCAGAGCAGACCGACCTCCTGATAAGTTTGCTTGATGAAATCGAGGCAAAGTACCGCGTCGATACCGACAGGGTTTACCTGACGGGCCTGAGTATGGGCGGATTCGGGACGTGGACGCTGGCGGCAAAATACCCGCAGCGATTCGCGGCCATATCGCCGATATGCGGCGGCAGCGAACGATATGCGGCGAACCGGCTTAAAAAAGTCCCCGTCTGGGCATTTCACGGTGCTAAAGACCCCACGGTGCCATTGATAAGGTCGCAGGAAATGGTCGATGCCGTCAAGAAGGCGGGCGGTAACGCGAAGCTGACGGTTTATCCTGAGGCCGAACACGACTCGTGGACGGAAACCTACAATAATTCGGAACTTTACCAGTGGTTTTTGTCACACAGGATAAGCAACAGGCAAAAATAACAGATTCGCAATGGACCAACTAAGCGTAAAACAATTGCGGGATAAAATTGCGGCCCGCCAGACCAGCAGCGTCGAGGCGACGAAGGCGGTCTTTGCGCGTATAGCGAAGATAGAGCCGATTGTCGGGGCGTATATAAGCACGTTCGAAGAGCAGGCGATTGCCCGTGCAGCCGAGATTGACAAGCATATCGCCGCCGGCGAAAAACTGGGACAACTTGCCGGCGTGCCGGTCGCGGTCAAAGATAATATGTGCACGAAGTTTGGAACAACGACGTGCGCATCGAAGATATTAGCCAATTTTCACGCACCATATAACGCGACTGTGGTTGAAAAATTATTGGCAGCCGACGCGGTGATAATCGGCAAAACAAATCTCGACGAATTCGCGATGGGTTCGAGCACCGAAAATTCGGGGCTTAAACAAACGGTAAACCCATGGGATACGAAACGTGTGCCGGGAGGAAGCTCCGGCGGTTCAACCGCGGCAGTCGCCGCGGGATTATGTTACGCCGCACTCGGTTCGGATACGGGCGGTTCGATACGACAGCCGGCAAGCTTGTGCGGCGTTGTTGGATTGAAACCAACATACGGACGAGTGTCCCGATATGGCCTCGTCGCGTATGGTTCGAGTTTAGACCAGATTGGGCCTGTCACGCAGACAGTCGAGGATTGCGCCCTGATGCTGAACGTCATAGCCGGTCACGACACCGCTGACAGCACAAGCGTCGATGAAAAAATCGCACCAGTGGTTGATTATCTTGCTAAATTGGATGAGCCGGTGAAAGGATTAAAAATTGGCATTGCGTCGAGCTTCAATGCCGGGGCCGATGAGCAAGTGCGAAAAGCAATCGACGAAGCGATAAAAATATATCGGAACCTCGGTGCAACAATAGTCGAGATTGATATGCCCCACCTGGATTACGCGATAGCGGCTTACTATATGGTCGCGACCGCTGAGGCGTCGAGCAACCTGGCGCGTTACGACGGCGTGCATTACGGGCACAGGACACAAAACCCGAATGACTACATCGAGGTTTATACAAAATCGCGGGCTGAAGGTTTCGGCAAAGAAGTAAAACGCCGGATAATGTTAGGCACATACGCGCTATCGAGCGGCTACTACGACGCATATTACCTCAAGGCATTGAAGGTGCGAAACCTGATACGCGGGGACTTTGTGCGGGCGTTCGAAAAATGTGACTGCATTATGATGCCCGTCGCGCCCACGACCGCATTCAAAATTGGTGAAAAAGTCGATGACCCGCTGAAGATGTACCTGTCGGACATTTACACAATCGCGGCGAATTTAGCTGGCATACCGGGCATAAGCATCCCCTGCGGCTTCGACGACAAGCAACTCCCCATTGGTCTGCAAATACTAAGCCCGGCCTTTAGCGAAGAAAAACTGCTGCGAATAGCGCAGATGTATGAGAAACAAACCGACTGGCACAAAAAGAGGCCATTGATTTGAGTAATGTCGATTACAAGGTTTTGGTGGGGCTTGAAATTCACGTGCAGCTTTACACGCGGACAAAGATGTTCTGCGGCTGCGAACTCGTTTTCGGCGCGGAACCGAACAGCAGGGTCTGCCCGGTTTGCCTCGGTATGCCCGGGTCGCTGCCGGTTATGAATAAGCAGGCGGTGGAATTTTCGATGCTGGCGGGACTTGCGCTGAATTGCGAAATAGCCGGCTTTACCAAGTGGGACCGCAAAAGCTACTATTACCCCGATTTGCCGAAAAATTACCAGATAAGCCAGTATGATTTGCCGCTGGCGTTAAACGGCTATATCGAGATACCGCTAAAAAACGGGTCGTTTAAGAAAATCGGGATAATACGGGCACATCTGGAAGAGGACGCGGGCAAAAATCTGCATACGGCCGGAAACTTCTCGCAGGTAGATTTGAATCGCGCGGGAACCCCCCTGCTGGAGATTGTTACCGAGCCGGATATGAACACCGCAGCCGAAGTGCGGGCGCTTGCCGAAGAATTGCAGCGGATTGTCAGGTACTTAGGCGTCTCGGAAGCGGATATGCAAAAAGGGCATATGCGTTTCGAGCCGAATGTGAATCTCATAATCAATCGCACAGGCCAGCAATTCAAAACGCCAATCGTCGAAGTAAAAAATCTCAACAGCTTCAGGGCGCTGGAAAACAGCATCGAATACGAAATAGGCAGGCAGCTTGACCGCTTCCTCGAAACCGGCGAAACGATGGAGATGGGTAACAAGAGCACACGCGGCTGGGACGACGCCAAGGAAGTTACCGTCCTGCAAAGAGAAAAAGAAGAGGCGCACGACTATAGATATTTTCCTGACCCGGATTTAGTGCCGGTGCGGGTCAACGAGCAATGGCTTAACGAAATTAAATCCCGGCTGTGCGAGCTGCCTTCGAAGAAGCGGACGCGATACGTAAAAGATTACGGCCTGAGCGACTACGACGCGGGCGTCCTGACTAATGACCGGCCGGTCGCCGATTTCTTCGAAGAAGCCGTCAAAGCAGGCAGTGAACCAAAACGTGCCTGCAATCTCCTGACGCAGGTAGGATTAAAGTTGGCAAATGCGCGAGGCTGCGCAATCACAGAACTTGGCCCTAAGCCAGACGATATTGCCCAGCTTGCCCAAATGGCGCAAACAGGCGAAATCAGCGCAACTGCCGCAAATACCATTTTGGAGGAAATGGTAAAAACAGGCAAAAAACCACGAGAACTCGCGGAACAATTGAACCTGGTTCAAAAAAGCGACGCGGGTGAACTTGAGGCAATCGTTGACGAGGTGTTAAAGAGTAATCCGCAGGCGGTTGGGGATTTCAAAGAAGGCGGCAAAAAAAGCGGCAAGGCAAAGGGCTTCCTGCTCGGACAGGTAATGCAAAAAACCAAAGGCAGAGCCAATCCCAAAGTGGCAGCGGAAATCCTCGATAAGAAGCTTGGCAATGAAATCACGTGAAAGAGTAGTCACGGCACTCAATTTCAACAGGCCTGACCGGCTGCCAAAGGACCTGGGGGGTATGCGTTCGACGGGCATCAGCGCCTTCGCATATCCAAAACTTGTTGAAGCGCTTGGGTTGCCTGCTCGCAGGCCGAAAATCCACGACGTGTGGCAGATGCTTGCCCTTCCTGATACCGACGTGCTTGACTCGCTCGGCTGTGATGTGGTCGCTATTGACAACGATGTGACCAATGCCTTCGATGAGCCGCAGAAGTGGGAAGAATATGATTTTGCCGGCAGGTTGCCTGCCCTGGTAAGACAGCGGAGTATTTTCAAAGAGGAGCAGAACGGGACAATTCGCTGTTTTTGTGAAGGGCGACAACTCAAGATGCCCCAAAGCTCGTTTGTATTCGATGAAGAACACGGGGGACAGCCGATTGACTACAGCGGAGAAATTCCGAAGGACGATTTGGACGCTGTTAGAGCACAACTGGAACAACAGCGACTGACCGACGGACAAATTGACAATTTCGCAGCGTATTGCAGAAAGGTTCGCGAGTCAACGGACCGGGCGGTATTTCTGGCGAAGTGGATAAGCAACGACATAGGCATTATCTGGCGAGGCGGGATTGGTATTTTCCCCGTTCTTTGCATCACGGAGCCAAACTACGTAGCCGCCCTGCATGAACTGGTAACGGATTACGCGGTGGAGCGTATGCGGAGATTGCTGCCGGCGATTAAGGACTGCGTGGATATCGTTATGATGTCGGCGGATGACTGGGGCACACAAAATTCGCTGATAGCGTCTCCGGATGTGTTTCAGACCCTGTTTCTGCCTTATATGCGCAAGGTAAATGATGAATGTCGGCGGATTGCGCCGGACGTAAAGATTTTCATGCACAATTGCGGGGCTGTTTACCCCCTTATTGATTTGATTGTGGAGGCAGGGTTCGATGTTTTGAACCCTGTGCAGTGGTCGGCAGGAAAGCATACATACGGGCAATGGAAAGACAAATGCCGGGGGCGTATTGCCCTGTGGGGCGGAGGCGTAAACGCACAGGCAACGTTGCCGATGGGGACAGTGAAAGAGGTGCAGGCGGAGGTCCGGGCGGTTGCGCATTGCCTTGGCGATGGCGGCGGCTATATTTTCAACAGCACTCACAACATAACCGCTGAGATTCCGCCGGAAAAAGTGATAGCAATGTATGAGGCCGCAGCGGAGGCGATATAAGGCGGTTTTCAGGAGTGTCGGCGGAGCTTTGGGTAAGATACCGGCCTGATAAAACAGGTAACGCTATATTCACGATTTATAATTTGTCAATTCTTACCGGAGACAGGGTAATTTAACATCAACAAGAGAAAATTTTCCGCATTTTTCGCAATTTTGCTGGACATTACCTGCCTTCGGACTATAATTTTATCCGATACAAGGAGAAAAATATGGCGGGTAGTGCGTGTAATTTCGGTGCGCTCATCCGGCGTGTGGCAAATGAGGGAGGACTCAAGGGGGAATTTATTTTCCGCAAAACCAGGCAAACCCAAAAACGGCTTTTCTTTGTGCGTAAATTATAGACGGAGATAATACCATGCCCAGGTCAGGAAAAAACAACGAGCGCACAGAACAAGTTCCACGGGGCAGGAAAAAGCTAACCAAAATAGAGCCGCTTCGCCCGCAGGCAGAGCATCTTGACAAACTTTACAACGATTTGGCGAAGTTTCCCTCGGAGAATCCTTATCCGGTGCTGCGGATTCACAAAGACGGGACGGTACTCTACGCCAACAAGGCAAGCGAATCGCTTTTGAAGGCAAGAAGCAGCGGCGTGGGGCAACCAGCGCCTGCTGAATGGCTTCGGCTGGTCAAAGAGGTTCTTGTCTCGGGTTGTGTGGCGAGGGAGGAAATAAAAGACAACGGACGCATTTTCGCACTTCGGGCGGTGCCGGTCGCCGAAAACGGTTATGTAAATTTCTACGGCGTTGACATCACCGATAGCAAGAAGGCAGAGCAGTCGCTGCGAGACAGCGAATCCAAATACCGTTCGTTGTTTGAAAATATGCTCAACGGCTATGCCTATTGCAGGATTTTATCAGATGAGAACGGACGCCCAACAGATTTTGTTTATCTTGACGTCAACGACGCCTTTGAAAAACTTACCGGGCTGAAAAAACAAAATGTCCTTGGGAAAAAAGCCACCGATGCGATACCAGGCATAAAGGACTCGCATCCTGAGCTGTTTGATATCTATGGCAAAGTTGCCTTGACCGGAATAGAAACCAGGTTCGAAATCTTTTTCAAACCTCTGGAAAGATGGTTGTCCATTTCCGTTTACAGCCCCCAGAAAGAACACTTCGTTGCTGTATTTGAAAATATCACAGAGCGCAAAAAGGCCGAAGATGAACGGGAGTTGACTATTGGCTTGCTGCGCCTTCTCAATACCGACAACCAGACGCATGAACTGATGAAATTAGTCACGGTGTTTCTCAAGGATTGGTCCGGCTGCGAGGCCGTCGGAATACGACTCCAGGACGGCGAGGACTTCCCTTATTTCGAAACAAGCGGTTTCCCGGAGGAATTCGTCCTGGCTGAAAGCAAACTTTGCTCGTTGAACGAACTTGGAGAGCCGGTAAGAGACAGCCAAGGCAGGGTATATTTGGAATGTATGTGCGGCAACATAATCTCCGGCCGCTTTGACCCAACCAAGCCGTTTTTCACCGAACACGGCAGCTTCTGGACGAACAGCACAACCGAGCTTCTTGCCGCCACAACCAAAGCCGACCGCCTGGCAAAAACTCGCAATCGATGTAATACCGCCGGTTACGAATCTGTCGCACTTATCCCGCTGCGGACAGGGAAAGAAACTTTCGGGTTATTGCAATTCAACAGCAAACAAAGAAACCTCTTTACTCCGGAGAAAATTTCGCTGCTCGAACGGCTGGCGGACAACCTCGCCATCGGCCTGGCCCAGCGCAAGGCCGAGGAATCTCTGCGCCAGAGCGAAGACAGATTCAAGACCCTGGCGGACGAAACATCCGACAGCATTGTGATACACGACGGCGAAAGAATACTCGAAGTCAACAAGGCCTTCGGCAAAATATGGGGTTGCGAACCCCAAAAGGCGGTAGGCGCCAAAATAGATGATTTCGTGACCCCGGCATCCCTTGAAGTGCTTAAAGACAGGATTCGCTCCGGATATGACAAGCCCTATGAGGCGATTGCTGTTCGCAAAAATGGAACTCAATTTAATGTGGAAATAACAGGCAAGCCCGTCACTTACAAAGGCAGGACGATGCGAATCGCGACGGCGAGGGATATAACCGAGCGCAAACGCGCTGAGCAGGCATTGCGTGAGAGCGAGAAACGGCTGAGAGATATCACGTTCAGCATGGCCGATTGGATGTGGGAGGTGGACGAGAATGGTGTCTATACCTACAGCTCGCAGAAGGGTTCTGACATTCTTGGGCGATCCTGTGAAGACATCATCGGGAAGACACCGTTCGATTTTATGCCGCCGGATGAAGCAAAGAGAGTAGCAGCGATATTCTCTGAAATCGCGGCAAACAAGGCGCCCATAAAGGACCTGGAGAATTGGAATATCCGGAAGAATGGCGAAAGAATCTGTCTCCTCACCAATGGTGTGCCCATACTGGACGAAAAGGGGAATCTCAAAGGTTACCGCGGCGTGGATAAAGACATTACCGAGCGCAAGCGAACGGAGGAGGCGATTCGTGAGAAGAGCCGTCTGAATCAAATGCTGCTGGATGCGATGCCTTGTGTCGCCCTTCTATTGCGGCCGGGAAGCCGGGAGATAGTCGCGTTGAACAGGGCGGCGATTGAGGCGGGAGCGATTGTGGGCGAGACGTGCTTTAAGACGTGGGCTCGCAGGAAGACGCCGTGTCCCTGGTGCCTGGCTCCGGAAGTGTGGGCGACAGGCCGGGCGAGCCATCTGGTAGTGGAATACAAAGGAATCTGGTGGGATGCGCACTGGCTGCCGATAGCGGAAGACCTGTATATGCATTACGCCTTCGATATCACTGAGAAGAAAAGAATAGAGCAGGCGCTGCATGAAAGCGAGGAACGGCTAAAGGCAGCATTGGACGCGGCTGAACTTGGAACATGGGACTGGAATCTGGTAAACGGACAGATTACGTGGGCGGGTCATCACGAACGGTTGTTCGGTTTTGAAGAGGGTAAATTCGACGGACGCATTGAGACGTTTAGTAGCAGGATTCATCCCGACGACCTTGAAGGTCTTAATGCGGCTATTGAGAAATCGAAAAAAGAGGGGTCGGAATATTCCCACGAGTATCGCGTTGTCTGGCCCGACGGAACGGTTCGATGGATGGCAGGCAAAGGTCGATGCTGCTGGGATGACAAAGGCAGGGCCGTCAGGATGGTCGGCACCGTTCAGGACATCACCGAGCGAAAGCAGGCGGAGGAATCGCTAAAGGAGAGCGAGACAAGATTCAGAGAGCTATTTAACAATATGAGCAGCGGTGTAGCAATATACGAAGCGGTTGACGACGGCTCAGATTTTGTTTTCAAGGACTTCAACGCGGCCGGGCAAAGGATGGAGAAAATCAGCAGAGAAGACGTCGTCGGTAAACGGGTCACACAGGTTTTTCCCGGCGTTAAGGAAATGGGGCTGTTGGATGTCTTCCGGCGAGTATGGCAAACCGGAAAGGCCGAGCAGCACCCAACAACCCTTTACAAAGACGGCCGAATTTCGGGATGGCGAGAAAATAACGTATATAAACTGCCGAGCGGCGAAATAGTAGCGGTTTATGACGACGTGACTGAGCGCCAACTGGCACAGGAACAACTGCAGGAGGAACGCAATCTCCTGCGAACAGTGATTGACCACATACCCGATGGAGTGTATGTAAAAGACAAAGACAGTCGATTCGTTGTCTGCAACAAAGTGCTGGCTGCATACTGGGACACGAAAATCGCAGGTAGCATCATCGGCAGGACGAGTTTTGACTTATTTGAGCCGGCCAGGGCACAGCAATACTTTGACGAAGAGCAGGAAATGATGCGAACGGGTCGGCCAGTTATCAACCGCGAAGAACAGTGCGCGGACAAGGCGGGCAACGTTCTTCACTACATTT
>Ga0315294_10008077_pt1 | contig 11560 bp, 11 predicted proteins | sample YL17G13_40_MG_FD_203626 | JGI IMG/M metagenome (GOLD analysis project Ga0315294, IMG submission 203626) | Sediment microbial communities from Yellowstone Lake, YNP, Wyoming, USA - YL17G13_40 | ecosystem: Environmental > Aquatic > Freshwater > Lake > Sediment | place: USA: Wyoming | collected... | reverse complement strand
AAAACGTATTTGAAATGTGAATATGGTGGTTCCGAAACATCTATTTAGGCGTACATTCGGGCAAAGTATGTGGAGAAAATACGATGAAAATTAAGAAAAGTACTACACTTTTACTAATTTTGCTGCTATCAGCATCTCTGATATCGGGCTGCGCAGTTCCTCAAGAGCAGGCACAGACAACTGTCTTGCCCGACTCAACTGGTGGGCAGCAGAGCGGGTCTATTGCGAAAAGATTCCAGGAACCTGTCTCGCAAGGCCGAACGGTGGTGGAGTCTGCAATAGAATTGTCGGAAAAATACGCCAAACTCTCCGATGAAGCGGCTGTGCTGCGGCAGGAGAACCAGGACTTTACCGCCAGAAACCGGCAGCTAAAAGAGCAGGTGGCTGCTCTTGAGACTCAATTGCAGCAGGCACAAAAAGAATTAGGCGAGGCAAATGATATTCTAATTGAGATGCGTATCGAATTGAATAACTGGAAAACCAATATCCTGGGTTTTCGCGATGAGATGCGTGACGCCGAAAAAGCTCAACTGGAAGCCCTGCTCAAAATACTTAAAGTTCTCGGCGGAGAAGTCAACGCAGAATCGGCACAGCAAAAGAACACAGTCTCACTTGCTGCACCGCCAAGCGAAAGTAAGCATGGCGAACCTCAACCACAGCAAACCCCAGCTTCAGGTGATTCGAAATGAATAGTTCAAAAATAGTTTCATTACTTTTGCTGACAGTCCTCCTGTCGGGCTGTAGGAACTTTTATAAAGCTCCTGCACAAGCAGCATACTATTATCTAAATTCGGACAAGAATTTGACCACCATCGGCAGGGTTGCTATTGTTGAGCTGGACAACGATTCGAGCTATCCGCAGATTTCCGCTGATGTAACTGAATCTCTTTACCAGGCACTGCAAAAGAAGCAGGTTTTCGGTTTAACGGTTGTCCGCCAACACGACCCCTCCTGGCGCAGTTTACAGTTGGACCTGGATTCGACATATACTCTTGAACAACTATCTGCGATTCGCAAGACTCTGAAATGCGGCGCAATACTGATTGGAACCATTACGCAATATCAGCCTTATCCTCATACGGTCATTGGTCTTCGTCTGAAGCTTTTGGATTTGACGGATGGACAGTTACTGTGGGCCCTCGAGCAAGTCTGGGACAGCGCCGATAAAACGACCGAACATCGCATAAAGGACTACTTCCAACATCAGAAACGCTCAGGTTTTGCACCCCTGCGGGAAGAACTGGTGACTGTTAGTTCACTTGAGTTTACCAAATTTGTAACTTATGAGGTTGGCGAAACGCTATAGGTCAAAAGGAAAACTCACAAAATGCCATTTTCGTCCGAAAAAGGCACTAACTTTAGAAAAAATGGTAACCGAGCAAAAAAGTTTTAAAGTTTTGTCAGAAACGTGCGAAAAGAATTATGACCAAGGATTCTGAAAGAATAGTAACGCAATGATAGAGAAAATAGATACCAATAAGTTCCAAGATTTCGTGGATAAGCCATCATCTAACCAGCCAAACCCTGCTGGGCACCTTCCCAATAAGAATGGAGATGTATCTGTGCAGGTGGACTATGCTTCTCTTATCGATAAGGCAAAGCAGATTCCACAGGCAGACCCTGGTGCTATCCAGCGGGCACGAGAGCTTTTGCAGTCCGGCCAACTTGAAACCCGTGAAAATATTCGAGAAACTGCAGAAAACATCATAAAGTTTGGTATATAAGTATAAAGGTTTAAGAGAACAAGGTCTTATATCGCAAAACTGGCCACGGAAGGTCGGTGTCGTATAGCGAATGGATTTTATAAACCCGGCGAGGAAATGTGTAAGCTTGGCACCCCCTAAGTTACTCATCCCTCGCCGTCTTTTTTGTTTGCAGTTCGGCCCTGAGCTCACTGCCGAAGGGCAATTCAGGCCCGAAAATTGCGGCGGCTCTACAAAATACGCAATGAAAACCAACAATCTGGACCACATCTAAAGATTTTGATATGGACTATTTAGCTGACTACGAGGCATCAGAACTACGGATTAGCCTGCTGAGTATCAGACATAACAGTCGAGAATATGTCCTGTCAGACCATCATCAACAGATACTCTTGCGATGTTCAGCCGGCCTGTATAACTAACCGAATTGCGGTCGTGCCTGGCATAAATATCTTCAGCGACAAAATCGTCAATGCTATCGAGCTTTTCATTTAAGCTGCGGGGGTGACACAATGGGTCGGCAGTTTTACCGAGAGGATTGGAACTAATAACCCTGCATGGAATTCTCTTTACCATTTCATCACACCCCATCACAAATTATTTTAGCAGAACTAAGCAGGTAAATCAAGGAAAACCTCCGTGGTCTGGCGGCGCGGTCTGAAGCATATTACGCTTGAGGCAAACACTGTCTGCGTCAAAAGATATTATAGGACAAAAGAAGAGGATTTGTGATGGATTCTTGTAGAATTTGCGGGTAAAATAACCTGTGTTCCGGGTCGATTTGAATGAAGGAATTACCGATGCAGATTATCGCCAAATGTCCGGGATGCGGCAGCCCGTGGCTGCTTGACAGCGTCGCTGCCGACCGGAGAATAAGGTGCAATAAGTGCCGCAGGTTGTTCAAAGTTCCCAGGATGGATGATTTACCAAAAGCAAACAGAGTAATAAAGCGAGCAAAGGGCACTATTTACGTGGATGAGGCCGGCAAAACCTACGGCTAACTGTTTACGCGGAAGTGTATCAGCCCGGGTATCCGGGTTTTCTTTTTTAAGCAATATACTTTGTGGATATTCAAACTGCCCTACGGAGATGGTGAAGGTTTTTCCTGGGTTTCTTTGTCGAGGGTTTTCGGCTGGGGCTTTTTAAACTCCCCTCTCGAGGGAAGCAGTTTGGGTTGCTCGATGCCGAGTTTCTTTTCAATCCTTGCTATTCTCGTAGAAAGTTCGGTTAACTTACTATTAATGGAATCTAATTTTTTTGCAACATCTCTGAGGTCCACGCCAATCCTGGTAAAATTGCCTTCGGTCAGGTCCATGTGTCGCTCCATCAGACGCTCGTATGCATCTATAGCGCGAGCCGCATCGGTTCTATATTCGGGTATAGTGATTTGAGACTCGACCTCGTAAGTTTTCTGGCCGCCGTAAAGTGACACGGAAAACCATACTGCCGTGCAACACACAAAAGTCACAGCAACGACTAATAAACTTTTCCTGGCTCTCATCGGATTATCTCCTGCTATCTTTCTTTAAGGTTGTGGTCTCCTATTGTTTATCGGCAAAAAGGCAGGCTGGAATACCAAAGATTCAAAAAGCGCTGCAGGTGCGATAAAAACCGACTTATCCTTTATCTAACTGCCCTCCAGACACGCGCTGTCGCATACCCCCAAAAAATACTAAAGTAGGGATAAAATCTGTCGAGAATAAAACGGGTCGGCTCCGCCGAAGGCAGGCAAACAGATTTGATACTCAGGCTGGATAAATGGCAACGCTACAAGAAAAAACCAAATCAAAGGTTACGAACTCCAAACAGAATACGGTGGATGCACAGGCTCTGGTAAAATTATCAGAGGAATCGTTCAAGACCTTTTGTGACGATATTTCCGGCATGTTCGGCGTGAATATGCAGTGTAATCAGCAGCAAGTTGTTATTGAAACTCTCGCGGGTCTTAAGAAACATTTCAAAGAGCTGGTATCCGTTCACTGCGTTAAAGCACAAGGCGCTTTAGAGGGCACTTTCCATTTAGTATTTGACAAGGATGGATTATTTGCGCTGGCCGGCATTATAAACATGCACCCTGAGCAAGCGATTTTGGAAAATATAAAGCTTGGCTCGCTCGAAAAAGCTAAAGATATGAGCGGCGTGTTGACAGAGGTGGGCGAGGCACTGGTGGGAGCATGGGACAGGGTTTTCCGTAAAGGCTCAGATGACCATAACCACTTTGTTCAAACGAATATCTTTATAGGCAATCTGTGGAGTGAACCTGACAAAACAAATTTATTCGGTAACGAAGAACTGGTGATGCTCCCCTACCAGCTAACAATCGCCCCATACCCGACTTTTAAGTGCGGCGCCATTTTCCCAAAAGAACTCTTTACGGGTACACCCGAACTTGAGCTTAACCCGCCAGACGTAAGGCGGGTTAAACAAGCTGCTTCTGCTGAACCCAAAATGGCCTCGCAGGAACAGGCCAATGAGGTCGAAGAAATAGTAAGTGCAACGACTCTAACCGACACAAGTAAAAGCGAGCCGATTTCCGAAAATATCCGAAAAATGGTTCAGGACTCACCGGAGGCCCTTAATAGCACCGGCACAATATCAACAATACACGCGAAAGACATAATGCAAAAAGACGTTCTCTGCGGTGCTGCAGAGGATAGTGTGCAGCAGATTATTACCAGGATGCAACAGCATAATGCCGGTTATATTATGATAGGCCAAAATGGTGTACTTGAAGGTATCGTATCAAAGTCGGACCTTAAAGAAGCAACCAGTCCCTATCTACGGCCTGAATTTGCCAAATGGCGCCGACCGCTCGATGATGCCACGCTTCAAATCAAGGTCAAGTGGATAATGAGCAAACCTGTCCACACAATAAGGGCAGAGACATCGCTTGCAGGAATAATGGATAATATGAGCCGGTTCGGCGTGCGGTGTCTGCCTGTGGTGGACGACCAGGACAAAGTTCAGGGCTTAGTAACAGTATTTGATATCTTCAAGGTACTGCTAAAGAGCAGCCTGAATAAAGCATAAGGGAACGAGTGAGGTCGGCTGGAGCTATTTAGGAGTTGGTTTAGTCCTGCCGAATATCCCAAAGCTCAACACTACTAAAAGCACTGCTGCCGAGGTATAGCTTACAATGTGAGGCAGCATCCAACCGGGCCGAGCAACTATTTCAAAGTTCATGCCAGCAGCAATATAGTCAAGCAAAATGCCGCTCAAGAGCGCACATCCCGCCACTGTTGCCAGATAGACAATCGCTGTCAGCCCGCCTAAAACTCTCCAGATGGTCACAAACGATGCGGCGTTGGTAGCAGGACCGGTCATAAGAAAAACAAATGCTGCCCCAGGTGTTAATCCTTTCAATATAAGTGCCGCCGCTACCAGCACCGAGGCGGTTGCGCAGACATAAACCGGTATGCCCAAAAGCATCATCACCACCATCGCAAAAATGCCGGTGCCGAGTTTTTCAGCAAAGTAACCTTCAGGCACCAAGGCGGTGATGGCCGCAGCAATAACCAACCCGATTAGCATTGCTCTGCCGATGTCACGCGGCAGCGTAACAAAGCCATATTTTAATCCTCCGGCAACTCTGCTGATTGCCTTGCCGCCATTGCAGCAGTGGTCTGAACATTTCGGTAATACTGCGTTTTGGCCTTCCGGGCCTTTATCAAATATGTCAACAAATATGCCGCCGATAATACCGGTTACAAAGGCCACCACCGGCCTGAAAATGGCAAAGAGCGGGCCGAGAAGACTTAAAGTTACAAAGATACTATCCACACCGGTTTGAGGCGCGGACAGCAAAAATGCTACCGTCGAGCCTTTGCTTGCTCCGTGCTTATGCAGTGACATTGATACAGGAATAACGCTGCACGAACACAAAGGCAGCGGCACTCCGAAAAGCGACGCCTTTAACAAAGGTAAGACCCCCCTGCCGCCCAGGTGTTTTTCAACAAGTCTCTGTGGTATCAGAGCGGAAAGAAGCCCCGCAAGGAGAAAGCCAAACAATAAATAGGGTGACATCTCAACCACGGTGTGCCAAAAATCTACGATTATCATTTTAGCATAATCAGTCATTATGCACCTATCGTTTTCAAATCACCTACTTCTTGTAATCACTATTTGTGGACAGAGCTTCAACTCACAAATCACGAACTTATCATTTGAGCCAAATCTTCATCTACATTACCGATTGGTTTTATATCGTATTTGTCCACGAGTATATTCAGCACAGCCGGACTGATAAAAGCCGGCAGGCTCGGCCCAATCCGAATGTCCCTGATACCAAGGTGCAAAAGTGTCAGCAGTATCGCCACCGCTTTCTGCTCGAACCACGATAAGACTAATGAAAGCGGCAGGTCATTAACACCACACTTAAACGCATTTGCCAGTGCAACCGCGATTTGAATTGCCGAGTACGCATCATTACACTGCCCACAATCCAGCAATCTTGGTATCCCATCAATTGTGCCAAACTGGAGTTTGTTAAACCGATATTTACCGCACGCCAATGTCAAAATTACACAATCAGACGGCACCTTCCCAGCAAACTCCGTATAATAGTTTCTGCCAGGTTTCGCACCATCGCAGCCGCCGATAAGGAAAAAGCGTCTGATTTTTCCATCCTTGACCAATTGCATAACCTTATCAGCGACACCGAGCACTGTATTACGTGCAAAACCTATCATTATAAACTTTTCGGGGGCATCTTCTGTGAACCCCGGCTGCGCCAGTGCTGCTTCAATAACAGGGGTAAAATCGCGGTTCGAAATATGGATTACGCCGGGATAGCCGACAACACCTGACGTGAAAATCCTGTTCTTGTAATTATCCTTGGGCTTCTGCAGGCAATTGGTGGTCATAAGGATTGCACCGGGAATTTCATCAAATTCTTTCCGCTGTTCCTGCCAGGCCCCGCCGTAGTTACCAACTAAGTGTTTATGCTTTTTAAGTCCGGGATAGGCATTGCAAGACAACATTTCGCCGTGAGTATAGACGTTAATTCCCCTACCCTGGGTCTGCTTTAGTAGTTCCTCGAGGTCCTTCAAATCGTGGCCGGAGATGACTATACATTTACCTTTAATGGGAGTGATACGCACCTTTGTCGGCTCCGGATGACCATAAGCACCTGTATTGGCTGAATCTAACAACTCCATCGCCTTTAAGTTGATTTCACCGCATTTTAGTGCTCTCTGGAGCAGTTCAGACGTATCGGTTGGGTTTTCACTTAGGTAATTGAGCATCTCATAAAATGAGGCATAAACACTGTTATCTTCTTTGCCCAGAATACGGGCGTGGTCGAGGTATGCTGCGGCCCCTTTAAGACCGTAAGCAATTAACTCCTGCAAACCCGCTGCATCTTCACCATATTTGTCGATGCGGCTCTGAACGGAAACCGCCTGGCCCTTACGGACCAGCTCGTCAATATCATCTGTTTCTTCCCACCAAGCGACACCAGTAGCAAGCATTTCAGGTTTTTGTCCGGCCTCCTTCGCCGCATTCTCATACAACTTTCGTGCTTTCTCCCTCACCCTCGCTGCTTCCTTAAGCAACTGCCGGAACCTCTCAGTATCGAAGTTGACATTTGTAAGTGTGCTAAAGAGTGTCTCCAGCGTAAACACATCAATGTCACGGTCCCTTGCGCCTAACTGATACGCCCTGTGCACATAACGTGAGACATCCTTTACCGCAAAAAGTAGCAGGTCCTGCAGCGCCGCCGTCTGCGGCTCTTTTCCACAAACACCTTGTACCGTACATCCTGTTCCTTTTGCCGTCTGTTCACACTGATAGCAAAACATATCCATAATGCTAACCTCGTTTTTGATTTACTCCGTTAGAAAGCCCCCTGTTTCTACGCGGGGTAAAATATCCGGAGTTCACATGGGGTTTAAAGCCCCGTGTGAACTTTCTAACGGAGTTTACTTTCTTGCTGTTTACATTAGTAGAGACCCCTGTGCAGTGAGCAGCATATTGACACCATTGTGCACAGCCGATATCTATCTTGGGATTGGCCACTATATAGCCGCAGTTGCGGCATTTCAAGCTTGGCTCGTCCTTGAAAAACTCAACAACCTGGTCACAGCCGGGGCATCGTGCCTCAAAAATATCTTCCGGCTTCCAGAATCTGTTGTCCTGTCCGGGACACTTTACCATTTGTAGGTCTCCGATATTTCTGTAGAAAGGTACTACTACGCACGAATCATTGTCAGCAACATTTTGAACCTTTCTTGGGCGGCAACAGCGTGCGGAATATTAGCCGGCATTATAATAATCTGACCTGTTGAGACCTGCACTTCTTTGCCGCCTATTGTTAGCAGGGCCTGCCCATCAAGAATCTGAACAACCGCATCATAAGGCGCCGTATGCTCACTTAACTTCTGGCCTTTGTCAAAGGCAAATAGCGTGACCGTTCCGGCTGGCTTATCTAATATCGTCTTGCTGACGACCGCATCCTGTGCATATTCAATCAGCTCTGTCAATTCTTGTACCTTACCCAGACATGCCTGCAATATACTTGCTTTTCCCTTTTCAGCGGTCATTTTCTTTTCCTCTTCAGATTTTTTGCACATCCCTTTTTCCGCACAACCCTGCTGCGGGCAAGTTCATCGAGCATAATAGCGTCCAGACAGCTATTTATATGCTGTTGAAGCCCGGCGAGCTTCGCTCTCACCGCGCAGGTTTTCTGCCATCGACAGACACCCATACTCAATAAACATTTGCTTAATGCTAACGGCCCCTGGATTACTTCTATTACTTCCAGCACACTTATTTTCGATGGCTTCCTGCCCAATCGAAACCCCCCTTTAGGCCCCATACAGCTTTCCACCAGCTTGGCGATACGAAGTTTCTGCATCAGCTTGCACGCAAGCTGATACGGAATATGCTCCTGCGATGCTAAAGTCCTGGTTGATGCGGAGCCGTCCTGATAACACCTGGCCAGACTCACCATCACACGCAACGCGTAATCCGTATTTCGCCTCAAAACATCCATCTTTTCGATCTAACCCTCACAGGAAGCCAGCAAACTAAACGCCTTTCCACAACAAAAGAGCTGTTATATAGTATATAGGACTAATATAGTCCTACTTGTTCGCTCTGTCAACACAAAAAATAGAATTTTTTTAAAATTTGCCTAAAATTCCGCAAAAATCCTTTTTAGTTGCAGCTCATCCCTATGATACGCGGATAGTCCCATCCCTCGATATACGCACGTGTTTTTTAAGGCCCTTGTCAGATGTAAACTGGTATTCCTGCACGCCCTTTAATACAACAGTGTTTTTATTCACAATTATTTCGACGTCCTGCTGAGGGTTCCGCTGGCTGATTACATTGGCCAGCAAAAAGGCCTTTTCGAGTCCATCGCCGGTCCTGTAATTTGCTACTTCATCGGGCTGGGCAAGGCGTTTGGCATCGTAAATGGAGGTATTATTCATTTGTCTAAGCCAGGCAAATACTTCTTCGAGCGACATAGATTCCGCCATCCGCAGTGAGACCGGGCTGCGTTCCACCGCCGCCTTGATAAATGGGGTCCAATCGCAGCTTTCCATATCCCGATACGCATAAAAGGCAAGGTCCACAACAGGATTACCTTCACGTATTGCCTGTAGATACTCAATTATCTGTTCTCTGGTATGCTCTACCGGAATTTTAATTGGTTCGCGGGGGAGAAAATTCTTGTCTAAAGACGGCAGCTTCGCTTCGGTGTGCACAAAATCCGCCAACTGGTCCAAGAATTGCTCTGCATCAGGGATGACCGGCTCAAAAAACTTTCTCAAAGCCGCTCTGCCTTGCGGGTTTCTGACATCAACCTTCTGGTTTTTTATAAACTGGTCAAGCTGTTCGCAACGAATCCTGCCGGATATTTCATAAGGAGCGAAATCCTCATCGGAAACTTCGGCAAGCAATTTGTCGTGCGTCTTGCACCCTATTTTGTAATCGCTGCCGTGCTCATAGTGAAATAGATTCTCTGCCCGGAGAAATCGCGGCTGTCCGTGACAATCGCGACAAACCTGGAAAAATCTCTGATACTCAGAGTGAGACCTTAAAAAACTTGCAAAAACCTCAAGTGTCAACTCTGCGGACAGATATGAACCGAGCTTCCCGATGAAATGTTCATAAGCTGTTTTGTCTATCGTTGTATCCTTATACAAACAATGGATGTAACCGGACGAATGGGCGACAATCGTAACGTTTTCATTACGAAGCGCACGCTGGGCCTTATCGGAAGTCTCTGTGCCGTTAAACCACATCGTCTTATTAACGAGCCGCCTGTTGTTGGTCAGGACCCCATCCTGAATATCAATAAAATTCTGCGAGTGAAGAGGGGTAAGTATCATATAGATATCCTGAAGCGGTATTCCGCAAACGATGAACGCTGCGGCGGCATAAAGCGCCGCCAGCGATACACATTCGCCAGCTGCCGTCTTGTAACCCTCTTTAAGACGAAAGGCATTCATTGCCTCAACTGTTTCCGTCTTCCAATATGGGATGATGTCGCTATCATATTTATCCAGCCCGAAGTGTTTGCGGATATCCACATCGAAATAGTATTTGTCACCTTCGTAGCCGAAGAGTGCATTGCTTTTAGCGATGTCATCGGGGAAAATAAACTTCTCAAACCGCGCAAGTTCCCTTGCTTTGGTTGTAAGGCCCCAGGTTTCGAGGTCAAGATTGAAGTCAAATTCGTCCATTATGAACTGCCGAAGCCGCATCAGTTTTTTGTAGCTGCTTTTACCTTCCAGCTTTTTGAAACAGTCAAGCTCTCGCCACTGCCAGATAATCGGGCTCATAATATCCGCCAGAAGGATGGCATACATCAGCTCCGGAAACACAAAGATTTCCATATCCGAAAGCGTCATCGCAGAGCTGTATTTTTCAAGGTCGTTTGGATTCATTTTTGCTGCCACCGAGCTAATTCCCCTGTATTCTTATTAACAAAAAGGATGTCATTGCGAGGCCAACGAAGTTGGCCGTGGCAATCTCCAAAACAGGATAACAGGATTGACAGGAAAATCAAATTTCGATTTTCCGCCGCAGCGGCTAAAATCGACAAGATAAAAATAAAAAAGAGAAGAAAAAAAGATAAAAAATCAAGAAAACAAGGGTTTTTGGGGGAAATTTTGAAAAATGGGGTGGTTGGCGATAGCGAAAAGGGTGATTATATAGGACTTAATTGTTTTTGGGGTAAAAATGAGGGTAAAAATTAGCAAATATTTGCATTTTTTTTGCATTTTTTTGCATTTTTTTGCAAAAATTAACAAAAATGAGCAGGTTTTTAGCATGTTTTGAACACTTTTTTTGCACTTCTTGACTTTGGGAGGAGATGAGGGTAGATAAGTAACGGGCAAAAGGACATCAGGAAATCAGGGTATCAGGAAGAAGGATATCAGGAAAGCAGGGTATCAGGAAGTGGGGGTTGGAATTCGGTTTTTTGTGTTTTTTTTCATTTTTTAGCAGAAATTGACGGAAATTTACAAAAATGCACGGTTTTTAGACCAGAATTTAGCCACCTTCAAAATCAGGGCAAAAATGAGAGGTCGAAAAGTCGAGTCAAATTCCGAAAATTTTTTGAGAAATTTGACACCGATGAACACTGACTTTTTGGTCGCTGAAAAACACTGACTTCATAGAGTCGAGGATTGCGCAGATTGGATGCTTGATGTTGAGCTATGGGGGCTGGGACCAGAGGGCGAAGATGATGTCGGAGAATTTGTTTTGGAAGATTTCGATGATTTTTTGTTTTCCGTTTGACAATTGGGCCGACACTGTATAAGTATATGCGTATGTACTTATGGACTGCCGTTTGGCAGCGATGTTGTGTTGTGTGAAATGTTGCGTTGTGTGAGATGTTGTGTTGT
>Ga0315294_10008075_pt1 | contig 11561 bp, 23 predicted proteins | sample YL17G13_40_MG_FD_203626 | JGI IMG/M metagenome (GOLD analysis project Ga0315294, IMG submission 203626) | Sediment microbial communities from Yellowstone Lake, YNP, Wyoming, USA - YL17G13_40 | ecosystem: Environmental > Aquatic > Freshwater > Lake > Sediment | place: USA: Wyoming | collected... | reverse complement strand
AGAGTACCAACAACAAGCTCGACGACAAAATGACGGCGGCTGTTGCTGAAGCCCTCGGAGTCGCGTTAGACTAGAGGAGTCGTCTCCTCCCTTCCTTTCAAAGCTGCTTTGGGGTCCACCTACTTTCGCAAGTGGGTGGGCCTTATTTCGTTATTGGAGAACACGCCCAACCAGAGCCGTTGCCGAATCGTGGCCTTGGGGCGGAAGATCAATCCTCGGAGCCAGCGTCCAATTCGCGAGACTTGAGTTTTGAACATAGGGCCTCCGTAGTTGAGATCGCTTTGTTGACCAGTGCCTCGTCGCCTGTCGTGGTGGTCTTCGCTACGATCATGGCGCACATGACGTCTTTTGCCCACTCGTCAAAAGCTATGTACTTTTCAGTTGGGGCTGTCTTTGCAGGTGCCGCAGGAACTTGTTGCTGGTTCTTCCAATCCTTGCTCACTTAAATTCTCCAAAAAGTGAAATAGATCGTCGCTCGTTTTACCGAGGAGAGCCGCAAGCTCCCTATTTACGACCATCATATAGTGGAACTTCTCCTCGAGATCCTCGATACGAGCTTGCCGGATAAAGCACTCACTGCACATGCGGGGCCGCCTTGTACTTCTTGAGAACGTGCAGGAGAAACTTCCCCGGCTTGCCTTCCATCTCCTGATGGATCGCGTACCATTGATTTTCCGGTATGCCGTTCTTTTCTAGGACCGCTTGTATTTTCTGCTGCTGCTCACTACTTCCCGTGTAAGTGTCGCTTTCGACTTCAACCGTTTCGGCTTCGATGTAGTCGGCTTTGACTTCTGGGGCTTTGGCGGTTTGGGGTTTTGTGCCTTGCTCTCTTTTTTCTTCGGGCATTTCTTCTTCGGGCGTGGGCTCGTATCCAGCGAGTGTAACAACCCAAGCAAAGCCGGTTCGGTATGCTTTTCCAGTCGCTCTTGTAACAGCCATGCTTCTTCTTGCATATTCTTCAGCTCTGGCCCATCGGGATTCCTTGATAGAGCAGATAGCCGAGGCCCCGCCGACAACATGCCCTGTGCTCGTTGACACCAGTTCGATATATGCTTCAAATGAGCCATCAGGAAGGCGTAAGACAGATCGCTCGCGGGGAGTAATTCCCAAGAGTGTGCCGAGGGTTTGCCATCCTTCGGCTCGGATATAGGCTTTGCCTTGGATATTGCTAGTGAGACCCTGTTTATCGATGACTTTTTTGAGAGCCGTGGCGATCTTTGCTGCATAGGTAATTTGCTCCTCTGGTTCCATGTTGAATATGGAACGTGTTGTGACTTGGTTATTCTGCGGCGTGACTACCGCGAGATCCTTAGATGCTTGCCCTGTTTCAGTGTTGCCCATGGTAATACTTCTCCTTTGTCTAATGCGTTTTTGACTTCCTCGACGTTGAGCTGGAACACTTCGGAGTATATTAGAAACTTGCCGTGAATCCCATGCAGCTCCATGGTCTCCGGGTAAATTACATTGGAGAATGATTTCTCACCACGGAGGAAAACCGTCTCGAGCGCGACCGGATTCTTTTGCTGGCGAAACTTCCCGTAGTTGCCACGGAACTCGAGGCCGGGATTCTCGTCCATAATCTCCATCGTCTTTTTGTGGAGGATCTCGCGCAATTTCTTCAGTGACTCAGCTCGCTCCTTGTATTCCTTGGCAAGGGCTTCGTACTTCCCAATGTCCCCAGTGGCGGGTTTGTCACCAGATTTCGGAGAACCAAGAGAATCCAAAAAATGAATACGCCGGTCCACACCATTGCGGACATCACCAAGTACATCGCCGACTGCTTCCATAAGCGATCCATCAGGGTCTCCTCCATCTTCGATCAGCTCGAGCGTCCTAGTAACTGCGCTCGCAGCTACTGCTAGGCTGACTTTTTTGTTATCATTTTCCACACACATCTCCTTAAGTGAGGTTCTACTATGGCACACGTTGTGACACCTGCGCAAGTCATTTCACGCGACCTCGATCTGTGCTGGTTTATCTTTGGGAACAAGATTGCGGAGGGTCTCGCAATCGCGACCTTGGCTGGCCTCCGATGCGATGTGTATGAAGCATGGAGATCTCCCGAGAGACAGGCTGGACTATTCGCGCAAGGGCGCACAGCTCCGGGTAACATCGTGAGCTGGTCCGAGGCATGGATGAGCTGGCACCAGTATGGATGCGCGGCGGATATAGTCTTTAAGGACGCCAAGAACAATTGGACATGGGATGGCCCATACGAAAAGCTTGCGCCCATCATGAAAGCTCAGGGCCTCGAGTGGCTCGGACCAAAAGACAAACCACACTTCCAGTTGACTGGAGGAATGACCGTCGCAGAGGCCCGGCAGATTTGCCAGAAGTCAGGAGTTCAATTGGTTTGGGCTAACATCATCACTCGGCTCTCCAACGTAACTCGTTCGGCCACCATAACCCATTGACTTGAGATACCGAGCAACCGTGCTCTCGTGCAGACCGATCAGCTTGCCGATAGCTATGCGCGAGTGACCTTGCTGGAACAGCGATAGCATCTCGTCCTTCTGCGCTTGGGTGAGAGCCGTGCGCGGGCGGAAGGTACTGTCAAAGACTCCGGCCTTCTTCAGGCGATAGGCGACAGTCTGTGGAGTGACTTTGTACTCCTTCGCAATCTGCCCCGTGGTCAGGCCAGCCTTATAGAGCTTCAGCCATTTCGGCACGTGCGCGTCGTTTTCATATTGACGCAAAGCTGACTTTTCCACTCTTCAAACCTTTCTCGAGAAGTAGGCGAACGATGATGGACACAGAGAGATCATTCTCTTTGGCCATCGCCTCGATGGTTTCTTTAAGCTCCCGTGTCAGTCTGACATGGATCGCTTGCTCTTTTTCTTTTGCTTTGGATCGTGCCATGGGTACTCCAATGTGTACCTATGTACTACACCACATCGGCCATGGTTGCAAGGAAAGGATAAGCCTTGGCCCATTCTCTTTTCGCCGCGAGGTAAAGCATACGGGAGACCCATACTCCGGCTCGCTGATGATTGCCGATCATGACGACCGGGATCGTCTGGGCAATCAGACCCATGAGGCTACCCATCACAGCGTTGGGATGCATCCGGGATCGGTACTGCTTGAGTTCGATCGTGGACCAGTCGGCCTCGATCACGAGGGCACGAACTGGGTAGGCGAGGAGTCGCTGCATCTCTCGCTCGAATCTCTCGCGCTCTTGGGAGAGTGAGCCGATCAGATCGTTGAGAGATTTACGCTCGACTCCAATAATGTGTTGGAGTCCAAGCACTGAATAGTCCGCGGTGTCAAGTGTCCCGCGCATAGTCTTAAGAGGTGCAAGCTCGAGCGGCTCTTGCTCGCGCGTGTCGATAATGGCGGTGATGTGTTCAGGCTCAAGGCCTTTGCGGATACGAGCTTCAAACATAGTTGACACGACCAAACACAAGAGGTTTAGTAGCCGAACAAATTTGAAGATCGTAGAAAAAGAAATGGCCCGTTGAAGCGAGCCAAATCAGGAGACAGTGGTGTATTCACAAAGTACCAACACCAGTAATGGTGTCAAGCATTTTTCCGTTTCAAAGTCAACTTCCAGACAAGCCAATCATCACGCACTATTCGATACCAAGGCCGGGGACTTTGCCCACATGGTGCAAATTGCCATGACCTATCCTTGGTCTCCGGTCGTGTTCAAACCGGGCACGAGGCGCAGAAAAGAAAACTTCCTAAGCTCAGCTTGCGTAGCCATTGATATAGATAAAGAACTGACGTTACTCGATGCCCAAAAGTGGCTAGCTGGTTTGGGCTATCAAGCCGCGATACTGCTGACCAAATCTCACCAAAAGCAAAAGGGCGATCATCCTCCTTGCGACAGGTTCCGCATATTGATCGAGGCGGAGACCGTCAAGGACCGCGAGCAATACGAACAGAACATCCAATGGTGGCACAAGCAATTGCCCATGGCCGACAAGAGCTGCTGTGACGGGGGGCGGTTCTTCTGGCCGTCGCCCGTGTTTGCTTGGGCAATCGAGGGGCAAGCCTATGTTTGGAAAGACTTTTCCGAGGAGATCAAGCGGCAGAAGAAAGCCATCGAGAAGTTTAGGACCGACATGGTTAAGAAGTATCAAGGCTGTGGAGATATTGGAGAAAAGCTGCGGATGAAGATCAAACATGGGGCCGCGCAAGGCGAGCGGCACAAAATGGCCTACCACTTGGGGGCGTCACTCGCAACATTGGGGATCGACTATCACAGGTCCGTGCAAATGATTTGCTCCGGACCGTTAGCAGAAATTGGAATCACAGAAGTGGAGAAATGCGTGAGAGAAGCTAGAAAGAAGGTGCTCGGATGAGTAAAGACAGCGTACCAAAGCCGCAGCTAATGAGAGCGATTGCGCGGGCCATGATCGGCGATCCCTTGTCGATGTTGCCGCCATTCCCGGTCAAGTTCCACACGATCGCAGGAGGCAATCGTGTTCGGCTCTACTTGCGGGAGGTGGAGCCATCGGTGCTCGAGTATGTGCATGAGGTAAACATCGCCGATGTGATTATCGCTTGGCTGACTGACGAGGTAATTGGGGAGTTCCCAGACTTCGAGCTTGGTCCGAAAGATTGCATCGAAGCGGCGCGAATGTTTCGCGGGGTGAGCCGCCAAGTTGAGAAGATCCACAACGTGCTATGGCAAGGCGAGGATGGCATGACCTTCCGTAGGCTACCATGGGCAAAAGGTTCTGGCTCGTGCCCAACTTTTGAAAACATGGGCACTAGAATTTCTAACTGGGTTGCGCTCAAGTGTTTCATCGGCTCCTTGCTCGTCGATGATGCGGACCGGCAACAGTATGTGTGGTTGCATGGTCAGGGGCAGAATGGGAAGGGGGCTTTGAGTCGGTTCCTCCATAGGGTGTTGGGCGGAGTGTATACCTCGCAGGTACCACCGGCGGCGGGCGATAAGTTCTGGACCTCCGCTCTACTGGGCAAGCGGCTTTGCGTTTTCCCGGATTGCAACAATGCCAGCTTTGTCACGAGCGGCCTGTTCAAAAGTCTCACTGGAGGAGATCCCGTCAAGGTCGAGGCCAAGAATCAACACAGCACCACGGCCATACTCCCAGTCAAATATTTGTTTCTAAGCAATGAGCGCCCCAGTTTGTCATCGGAGAAGGCAGACCAGCGGAGGATCATCTACTGCGAGATCGAAGCCTTCGATGGGGAGCCGTCGCCAGAGTATGAGGAGCTGTTGTGGAATGAGGGCGGGGCTTTCCTCTCCCATTGCCTCGATTTGTACAAAGAACATTGCCCAAAGAATAGACAGATACCGGTGGATAACTCCGATGGGATTCTCGCTGATTGGGTGAGTACTGTGGAGGAAGAATTCGAGACCGTTTGGGAGAAAAATTTCTATGTCTCCACTAGGTCGGATGCGTACACAATTCCCTCCGCTTTTGCCGCTCGACTCGAATCAATTTGGAAAGGAGACCGACGACGACAATCAGAATTCCGCTCGTGGGTGGAGCGATCCAAAGGTGTACGAAAAAAAACCAACAACGATATTTGCGGTGGTCGCAAAGTTTATTTCGGGTTGCAACAGGTGACCTTAGGTCACCTAATTGACCTGTCGGAGACCCAACAGCAAGAGTTACAGAAGCGTTGGCCCGATATAAGGTCAGCAAAAGGTCAGCAAAAGGTCGATAGTTAGGTTGGCTCAAAGCCTTGTGCCACAAGCATAGGTCACCTAGGTTGGCTAATCTTCTATTGAGTTGTCCAAATATATTTTAGGGGGGTATATAGCTGAGTAGGAAAGGTTGGTGACCTAGCCGACCTAGCCGACCTTATGTAGGGACGATCTAAATGCCGCGCACCAAATTTGGTTATTTCTGGGAGCCGCAAGATGCAATACCCAAGAGGCCGCTCCCAACCTATGACGATGGAGACGGGATCTCGCAAATGCTGGACGAGTGTCTGAGGCTGTGCCCGAATGACCCGCTTCTGAATTCGTTTTGGGCATGGTTTGAGGAGCGGGAGGAATTGTCACCAAGGCAGTATGCGAACCTCAAACGGTTCTATGACGCTTGGGGAGGCAATGACTTACCATAACCGCAAGAGGCGTGAGGCCAAAGCGGCTTGCCCATGGAATTCCTCGACCTGCTTTCGCTTGAGGCTGGCCCAAGTAACCCGCAGGGTCCAGCAATCGTGGCCGTCGAGATCCCGCAAGGAGGCCGCCACGAGGTCGGAATCGGGGCTAGGATCATCGACAAGGAGGGCAGCCATCACTTCACCCTCCGAATCGAGAGCTTCGATTAGAAACTGGTTTCCGCTCGTTTGGTGGCTCATGCTGGCTCCACTGTGCAAATGAGGAGCATACGCTCTTGGGTCTCCGAGGCCGATGCCCGCACGAGGTCGCAAAAGATGAAGGACCCGTCGCCTTCCATGGCCCAGATAATATCCTCGAGCTGGTTAAGATGCTGGGCAATATCCCGAGCCGAAGGAGAGGCAGGGACGAAGACCGTGCGAGAGCCGACTTTGATGGTGATGATTTTCATTTGGAGATGCTCTGGGAAACGTGGTGAATAAAGAATTCACTTTTGCCGACACACTCGCGCATGATTTTGCGGGTTGCCTCTTTCTGGCGGAGATCGCGGAGATCCCTGATAAGGTGCTCGGCGTCTGGGCAGGTCCAGCCACCGTCAACTGTCATGTCTTTGAGATACCCTGTCGTGAAAGTCTTTTTGAATTTAACTTGCAGTTTCATGCGCTCTCCTGATTTGTTTTGTCTCAACTACAAGACACAGTGTAACACAATGTTACACAAAGTCAAGCTTTTCTTGACACAAAGTAGGATATTTGGTAAGTATGCATAATGATTGAATTTTCTATATTCGCGTCCGGTATGGCCATTGCCCTAGTAGGGTATGATGTGCTGAGCCGTCTCAAGTTCCAAAAGGAGCTGGCCGACACGATTGGGAAGATTCGAGAGGCGCACAACGCGCAAGCGATCGCGCTAGGGAACATGCAGGACAGCGTAAACAGACACGAGATGATGATGGGCGGCAAGCCGCGACCCACACAACTGGGCGCAGTCAAATAACAGTCTTTTGGTGCACCAATGGCCACCGAACAGCTCAAACCCCATCAGTGGCAACCCGGCCAGAGCGGCAACCCCAACGGGCGCCCAGTCGATGCCATGAAGGCCGAGGCCCGCGCGGCAAAACAATACGCAAAGTTCAAGGAAATAATGCTTGATTTGCAAGAATTATCTACTGATGACATCAAGAAATGGCTTGACGACCCCAAGCGGACTATGCTGGAGACGACCGCAGGAAAGCTAGTGCTCGAGAGTAGCAAGGGCAACCTGCAAGCGTTGGCCGCCATGAGCGAGAGGCTCTTTGGCAAGGTCAAAGACGTCCAAGAAGTGACGCAGAAGAAAGACTGGTCCGAAGAACTCGAGAAGGCCGACAAGGCCCAGCTCGTCACAATGCTGCGCAAGAAAGCGTAGCACCATACCACACAAAGTGATACGCTCGCACACTCATTTAATTGGAGTAGTGTGTGATAAAACTTGGCCATGCTGTTGATCTATTGCGCGATTGTGGACCACTCGACTTGGTAGTGACCGATCCTCCCTACGCTTTTACTGGCTCAGGACCAGAGCATGAACTAACAGCGTCGGTAGCTATCGCATTGAGAGAAGCCGCGCAGAAGCTCACAACAGGGAGTTGGATGCTGGTGTTTTGCGCCGCGAGCTGGCGATCGGTCAACTACACAATCGAGTCTTGCCGTGGCGTCTTGGACCCTGTGAGAATTGGTACATGGGTAAAGCTCAATCCAAGATCTCGAGCTGTGATACCGGGATGGAAGTGGTCAACCGTTCCAGTCATTGCAATGCGTAAAGGACCAAAGAACAGAGAGGAGTTAAAGCCAAGTCAGATACTTGACCACATCATTGCAGCACCAGAGACAACGGGGAGACGCGCAAAGCTGCCAGATGCTGTTTGCCGATGGGCAGTCGAGCCGTTCGCTATCCCCGGTGGAAAGTTCCTCGATCCCTTTGCTGGTAGTGGTGGCCTAGTGTTAGCCGCCGAGCAATTTGGAATGGACGCGACCGGCTACGATATCGATCCAAAGGTGTCGCCTTGATTAAACCTTGGCATTTGCTCGTGATGCTCGCAGTGATCCTAGTGCTCTGCTATATCACAGCACATCAGTTCGCGTTGCTAGTTGAGACAGCGTGTTCACATGGCTCGACAATGGAACTATGCAAGTGGAGGGAATATTGATGAACGGCAAACAAGCTAAACGTGTTCGCAAAGCGGCAAAAGAGATGGGCGTCTCATACAAGAAGCTCAAGAAGAAGTTCAAGTCACTGAGTAGCAAAGGTAAGGAGCTGCACACTCAGATCTTCCGCGAGAAGGGGTTGGGGCAGTGAACAGACAAGACTTGGCCATGAAGATATTCGTGCATGGTGGGTATGGCCCAAAGGACTCTTTTGCTGTGGCTGATCGTTTCATCGAAGAGGCCGAGAGGCAGAAGCAAAGCCAACCAAAGGAACGCGAGCCGGAGAAGTCAGAGACAGACAAACCGGAGTGTCAGCACCGTTGGGGCGAATCGCAATATAATCCGTATTATTTATGTTTGCGATGCGGCGCGCAAAAGGATCGAGAAGAACCAGCCCCCAAGCCCGAGCCGGAGAAGTGTGAGCACATTTGGGCGCCATGGGGTAATGGGCATGTGCGATGCTGGAAATGTGGCATAGAAAAAGAAGAGCCAGCCCCCAAGCGGGAGGCGAGGGAGTGGGACGTAACGATTAGCCCTGTTGGATGGATTGTGGATACAAAGTTTGTTTACAACCAAGTGTCAGAGAAAATTCGTGTGAGGGAGATACTCGAATGATAGAACTCCGATGGCTCTCAGAGTCCGGCTCAGAGCGGCTTCAGTATCGGCACCGAGTCCAAGTAGACCCGTATGGAAGCATTGGATGGTCCGACTGGCAGGACGTGCCTGTTGTGGAAGGAGATGTGGAGAGTGACGAATGAAGAATTGCGCCAGCTTTGCGAGCGGTTAATAAGATACCCTGACCCAAATCAATGGCATGTGGAACGAACCAGCCTTGCGATTGAAATGCTCCGCCTTCTAGCCGAGAACGAGGCGATGCGGGGGGTTGTGGATGCGGCTAGGCTATGGCTTACCGGGGCAGATGAATTTAGCGCCCTCCTACATAGTGAGGGTGACGAAAAATGGGCAATGGTTCGATCTAAAATGTTTGACGGCAAAGCTAATTTAATAGAAGCCCTCTCCCAACTGGAGCCCCCCGATGCGCAAAGCTGAAAGCGTCACCCCCAAGCGGGGCAAGTAATATGTTTTATGCTGGGTCGGTGTGGGATTAAGCTGAGAGCCTTGCTGTTACGAGGGGTTTTTCTGGAGACACACACAACGGAAGCCAGACAGTTGGTATCAAATGGTTTGGAGCATAACCCGAAAGGGCATGACATCACTCAGAGATACAAGGGCCAGAGTCGCGACTGGCACCCAGCATTAACAACCGCGCAAAGCGCGGGTAACAATCCGGCCAGTAGGGAGGGGAGATGATGAAACAATGCGTCACGCACCACATTTGCGATTGCCTTGAGCATAAAATCGCCGAGCTGGAGCGCAAGTTGAGCGTGGCGAAAGAGGCGTTGAAAGATCTGTACATGAATACGTCAACTAGTTTGCCATATGACGAATATGACGACGCGGCTTGGTATCGAATCCAATTGCATGGGGTGATAGGTCGAGCCGCTAGGGCGCACAAGGAGCTGGCCGATGAGTGACCAAGACTTCTCTCCGATCATCGCGGAGATCCGTGTGTGCCAGTACCTCATGGTTGCGCTTCAACTTACTCTCACACTCGTGTTAGTCTGTGCCGCATGGTACCTGATGAAATAGAGATCCCCAATTACCGCGACATTGCGGAGTTCTTCTGGAAGCGCGGTGAGCTTCGTTATCTTCTTTGGCAACAGCAGGAGGAGATTTACGACAACATACGCGCCTTGCCAAAGTTCCAAGAAAATATCGTTGTGCTTTGCTCTCGGCAGTATGGCAAGAGCTTCCTTGGTGTGCTGATGGCCGTCGAGGATTGCCTCCGCTTCCCCGGATACACTGTGCCCGTAGTCGGCCCGACGATCAAGCAGACCGTGGATATTGTCAATCAGGCGATGCGTAAGATCGAGGCGAAAGATCCCATGGGGATCATCAAGAGATCCAAGTCAGAATCTCGCTGGTACATTGGAGAGAGCGAGCTTGTGGTTGGTGGCTTTGATGTGAAGACGGCCTCGAGACAACGGGGCAAGACTGCTCTGCGGATTTACGTTGAGGAAGTCATGGATTCCAACCCTGATGATTATCGCGAGTCGATACGCTCGGATCTTGGGCCGATGCTCACACACTCACCAGAGCCGCAAATCATCTTCCTGACAACGCCTCCAAGGATTCCCGATCATCCATTCATCACGGAGACGATCCCTGCCGCGAAGCTCGCGAACTCCTTCTATGAATACACGATCGACCACAACAAGCAGCTCTCTCAGGAGCAATACGATGCTTGTGTTCGTCGATGCGGGGGCAAGGATACGGTCGAGTTCCTCCGCGAGTATATGGTCAAGGTAGTACGCGACACTTCTATTGTTGTTGTGTCGAGCTTCAATCGTGAGCTGGACGTCACAGACCAGACCAATCAACGCTTTGACAACTATCAGGTAGTGACAGACTGGGGTGGTACTCGAGACAAGACAGTATCCCTCCTCATGGCCTATGACTATGCCTCCGATGTGGACTACGTTCTCGACGAGATGAGCTGGCCATCGAACACACCGACGGCGACCATTGCTCCTCGCTTGTTCGAGCTGGAGAAGATGCACTTCTCTACCCATGCGGAGAGGTATGCCGACGTCCAGCAGGTTGGGCCTGATCTCATACAGACGCACGGCTACAACTTCTCCAACGTGCCCAAGGGTGACTGGCAAGCTGCGATCAACAAGCTCAACGTGAGATTCTCGCAACGCAAGATGAAAATCCACCCTCGGTGCAAGCTCCTGATTCAGACGCTCGACTCGGGGATCTTTAACAAGCAACGGACGGACTTTGAGCGAACGGAGGCTCTGGGTCATTGCGATGCTCTCGCGGCTCTCATGTATGGCAATCAGACCCTCAAGAGAGCCAACCCAGACCCGTCAATGTCTTCGGCCTACGTCTACAGCAACCAAGCCTCCTCGAGATTATTCCGGCCTGAAAATGCTGGTATGCTTTCGATAGCCAAGGCGATCAACCCCCACAGCAACAGGTGGAAGCGATGAAGGTCACACTCTCTCGGATCTTTGAAACGTCTAAGGTTCTAGGTACCGAGGCTGGTCAGCAGCTCCAAGACTTCGTGCAATTCATGGCAGACTTGAGCGAGCAGTCGTTGCGAGCATTGCGCAATGGCCTCACGTTCGAGGACAACATGCGCTGCTTGGCTTCCACGGTGTCACTCGTTCACTCGACTCCGACGATCATCAACACGGGAGGTAAAACTCCCAAGCGATTACAGATCACTAGGGTGTACTCGACGCAGTACCTACTCGATGCTTGGGGGTGGTACA
>Ga0315294_10008074_pt1 | contig 11561 bp, 9 predicted proteins | sample YL17G13_40_MG_FD_203626 | JGI IMG/M metagenome (GOLD analysis project Ga0315294, IMG submission 203626) | Sediment microbial communities from Yellowstone Lake, YNP, Wyoming, USA - YL17G13_40 | ecosystem: Environmental > Aquatic > Freshwater > Lake > Sediment | place: USA: Wyoming | collected... | reverse complement strand
CTTGCCGGACGCTCCCTGCTCTCCCTGGCCTACCATGGCACCCGGCAGGAGATCGTCCTGCTCGTCCTCTCCCTCGTCTGCGCCGGATGCCTGCTCGGGTTCCTCGCCGTGAGGGGGAGCGCCGCGGGGCTGGCGATCGTCTTCGTCCTGGGAATGGGATACTCGGGGATCTACCCTCTGATCATGACGCTCACGGGCCGCGCCTTCAAGTCCAGCGCCGCCGTGGGGATCGTGACCACCGGCGCGGGGCTGGGCTCCTTCTCCTTCCCCTTCCTCCTTGCGGGGATCGCCGAGAGGTTCGGCCTGCGTACCGGCTTCCTCATGCTCGCCGTGCTCCCGCTTGGCATCGCCGTCGTCGCGGTCGTGCTCACTCGCTGGCTCCCGCGGCGTGAACAGGAGCGCGAGCAGAAGCACGGCCGGGCTTGACTTTCGCCGTCCTTTCGCAGTATCCCTTAATACGACGAAACCTCGTTATTAGTAGAATATTCCATCGCGATTCCACTTCAGAAAGGGGCAAAACCGTATGAGCGCATCGAAGTTCGTGTACCAGTTCGGAGGCGGAAAAGCCGACGGCAACGAGAAGATGAAGAATCTCCTCGGCGGCAAGGGAGCCAATCTCGCCGAGATGGCGGGCCACCCGGACCTCAGGCTGCCCGTCCCTGCCGGTTTCACCATCACAACCGACGTCTGCGTGCACTTTTTCAAGAACAAGGGCAAGTATCCTGCCGGGCTGGACGCCCAGGTCCTCGCCGGTCTGAAGCATATCGAGAAGATCATGGCCCACAGGTTCGGGGACCCCGAAAACCCGCTTCTGGTCTCCGTGCGCTCGGGCGCGCGAAGGAGTATGCCCGGCATGATGGAGACCGTTCTCAACGTCGGCCTCAACGAGAAGACAGCCGAGGGCATCATCAAGGCCACCGGGAACCCCCGATTCGTCTACGACGCCTACCGCCGCCTGATCCAGATGTACTCGGACGTGGTCATGGAGAAGGCCGAGGGAATCGAGACGGCCGAGGGGATGGGCATCCGCCAGCAGCTGGAGCGGGAACTTGAAAAGATGAAGCGCGCCCGGGGTGTGAAGCAGGACACCGAGCTCACCGCGGGCGATCTGAAGGAGCTGATCAGGATCTACAAGGCGAAGATCCACGAGGTCCTGGGCAAGGATTTCCCCGATGACCCGATGGAGCAGGTGTGGGGCGGGATCCGAGCCGTGTTCCAGAGCTGGAACGGCAAGCGCGCGATCTCCTACCGCCGCATCGAGGGAATCCCCGATGAGTGGGGCACCGCCGTCACGGTGCAGGCCATGGTCTTCGGCAACATGGGCGAGGACTCCGGCACCGGCGTCGCATTCACCCGCAACCCCGCGACCGGCGAGAACGTGTTCTACGGCGAGTGGCTGCCCAACGCTCAAGGCGAGGACGTCGTGGCGGGCATCAGGACGCCGTACCCCATCAACGAGGCCGGCAAGACCGAGCATACGGCGAGCCTTCCCTCCCTCGAGAAGCAGTTCGCGAAGATCTACTCCGAGCTGCACGCGATCGAGCTGCGCCTCGAGAAGCACTACCGCGACATGCTCGACCTGGAGTTCACCATCGAGAAGGGCAAGCTGTGGATGCTGCAGTGCCGGGTGGGAAAGAGGAACGGACCCGCGGCGGTGCGCATGGCGGTGGACATGGTCAGAGAGAAGCTGATCGGGGCCGAGGAGGCGGTGACGCGCGTCAGCGCGGCACAGCTGGACGAGCTGCTGCACCCCATCATCGATCCCTCGAAGGAGCGCGAGACTCCCGTGCTGGTGAAAGGTCTTCCCGCCGGACCCGGCGGCGCCGTCGGCCAGGTCGTCCTGACCGCAAAGGAGGCGGTCGAGTGGACCAAGCAGGGCAAGAAGGTGATCCTCGTGCGCGAGGAGACCAACCCCGAGGACGTCGAGGGCATGCGCGCGGCGCAGGGCATCCTCACCGCCCGCGGCGGCATGACCTCGCACGCGGCTCTCGTGGCCCGCGGCTGGGGCAAGTGCTGCATCGTGGGCGCGGGCGACGTGCACGTCGACGTGACCGCGCGTCAGATCGCCGTGAAGGGCACCACGGTCCGCGAGGGCGACTGGATCACGCTGAACGGCACCAAGGGAACCGTGTACGTCGGCGCCCTCCCGCTGATCAAGGCCGCCGGCGAGAACCCCGACTTCGTCGCCTTCATCGGCACCTGCGACAAGGTCAAGAAGCTGGGCGTGCGCACCAACGCGGACACCCCCCAGGACGCGAAGAAGGCGCGCGAGTTCGGCGCCGAGGGCATCGGCCTCTTCCGGTTCGAGCACATGTTCTACGGCGAGGGGTCCGACAGGCCGCTGTTCCTCCTGCGCCGCATGATCGCCTCCAAGACCGAAGCCGAGAGGCGCAGGGCGCTGGAGGAGATGTTCCCGTTCATGAAGGATGACGTGAAGAGGACCATGGAGGTCATGGACGGGCTGCCCGTCACCTTCCGCTTCCTCGATCCCCCGCTGCACGAGTTCGTTCCCACCCGCGTGGAGGAGAGGCAGCGGCTGGCCACCGATCTCGGGATCTCACTCGAGGAGTTCAACAAGAGGGCAGACGGCCTGCACGAGTCCAACCCGATGATGGGCCACCGCGGCGTGCGCCTCGGCATTTCCTACCCCGAGATGACCGAGGTCCAGACCCGCGCCATCCTCGAGGCGGCAGCCGAGCTTATTCAGGCCGGCAAGAACGCGCGGCCCGAAATCATGATCCCCGTCACCTCCACCATGACGGAGATCGTGGACCAGAAGACGATCATCGACGGCGTCTACGAAAAGGTCCTGGCCAAGTTCAATCTCTCGAAGACGAAGCTCGTGCTCGTCGTGGGAACCATGATCGAGATCCCCCGCGCGTGCATCACGGCGGATGAGTTCGCCAGCGTGTGCGAGTTCTTCTCGTTCGGGACCAACGACCTGACCCAAATGGGCTTCGGGTTCTCCCGCGACGACATGGGCGGGTTCCTGCCCACGTATCTCGAGAAGAAGATCCTCCCCGCCGACCCGTTCCAGACCATCGACCAGGACGGCATCGGCGAGCTGATCAAGATGGGCATCAACAAGGGCAGGGCGGTGAAGCCGAACCTCAAGATCGGCATCTGCGGCGAGCACGGCGGCGACCCCGAGTCGGTGAAATTCTGTCACCGGGCGGGGATGAGCTACGTGTCCTGCTCGCCCTACCGGGTGCCGCTGGCGAAGCTGGCCGCGGCGCAGGAGGCAGCGGCTGACCTGGCGGCTGCGCGGAAGCCGGCCGTCAAGGCTGCCGTGAAGAAGCCCGCAGCCAAGAAGGCGCCCGCCCGCAAGCCCGCTCCCGCAAAGAAGCGGGCAGCGAAAAAACCGGCTGTCCGAAAGGCGTCGGCGAAGAAGGTGGCGGCGAAGAAAGCACCTGCACGGAAAGCTCCGGCGAAGAAGGCTTCCGCAAAGGGCAAGAAGCGCTAACTGCCCGCTGACCCTGAGATCGCGGCCCCGCCTCCCCTGGGAGGCGGGGCTTTTTCTTGACCGGGGGTCCGCTCTGCACTACAATCCCCGCTATGAAAATGACCGCAAGGAAAACCATCACGATGTTCCTGCTTGTCCTCCTTGCCTTTCCCCTGGCCAGCCAGAGCATCCCGATCATCACAGTGCTGGATTTCAAGACCAACAACATCTCGGCGAACGACATGCGGTCGATCATCTCCCTGCTCTCCTCCGCCCTGTTCAAGACAGGCAGGTTCAGGGTCATCGACGTGACACAGCGCGATACCCTGCTCAAGGAGCTGGAGTTTTCGATGAGCGGGTGCACGGACGAGTCCTGCCAGCTAAAAATCGGTAAGATGCTCTCCGCCGAGCAGATCGTCGTCGGGGACATCGCGAAGGTCGGCACCCGCTACATGCTGTCGTCGAAGATGCTGCAGACCGAGACCGCCGGCACCCTTGCCAGCGCCGACGGCATCTACCCGACCATGGACGCGCTGGTCGACGATCTGTACGCGATCGCCTCGACCCTCGCGGGGGGCGGGGGGCAGAAAGCGGCGGCCGCTGCGGCCCAGGGTTCGGCAACCCAGGCCGCGCTGCCCTCCCCCCAGCTCGCCGCCCAGCCGCCCGTTGGCACCCTGCGGATCGCGGTGTTGGCGCCCCTCACAGGGCCTGCGCCGACCTTCGGCGTGTCCACCCGCGACGGCGCGCTTCTCGCCATCGAGGAATGGAACGCCAAGGGCGGAGTCCTTGGAATGAAGATCACTCCGATCGTCGAGGACGGCCAGTGCGCGCCCGCTCCCGCCCTGAACGCGGCCAGGAAGGTCATCGAACAGGACAAGGTGCACTACATCGTTGGCGAGGTCTGCTCGGCGGCGTCCATCCCCGTGTCCGTGTACACGAACAGCAAGAAAGTCATCCAGATCAGCCCGATCTCCACCAACACCGCGGTCACCGTGGACAGCACGGGCAAGACCAAGGAGTACGTGTTCCGGGCCTGCTTCATCGACCCGTTCCAGGGCCTCGTGGGCGCAAACTTCGCCATCAAGATGGGCGCGAAGAAGGCGTTCCTCATGATCGATCGGACCAACGGCTATGGCCTGGGGCTCTCGGAAGCCTTCGAGAAGTCATTTACAGAAAAGGGCGGGAAGATCGTGGGCAAGGAGAACTATACCGCCGCTGACAAGGACTTCTCGGCCATCTTCGCGAAGGTGAAGCAGACCAGTCCGGACGTCGTGTACCTGCCGGACTACTATCAGATCGTCAACCTCGCCACCAAGCAGGCGAAGGAGAAAGGGATCACCGTTCCCTTCATGGGCGGCGATGGATGGGATTCCTCCGACCTCGATCTCAAGGCGACCGATGGCGGATACTTCACCAACCACTACTCCCCCGACGACACCCGCAACGAGGTCGTGACCTTCAGGGCCGCCTACGGAGCCACGTACAAGGACGAGAGGGGCGAGGCGAAGGTTCCCGACGCTCTGGCGGCTCTGGCATACGACGCCTCAAACATACTGATCCAGGCCATCAAGGACGCTGGCGCGGACGACACCGCGAAGGTGAAGGCCGCCCTCGAACGGCTTCGCTTCAGCGGGGTGACCGGGCAGATATCGTTCGACGGCAAGCACAACCCCGTGAAGTCCGCCACCATCTTCATGGTGAAGGACGGCAAGGTCAGGTTCAAAGCGAACGTCGCTCCTTAGCTGGTTCCCAAGCGGCGCCTCAGCGCTGCGCTTCGCGCTCCGCGATCAGAGCGTCCACTTCCGCGACCTCCTCGGGCGTCAGGTCCCAGTCAGCCGCACCGACCGTCTCGCCAACCTGCTCGGGCCTGCGCCCGCCCACGATCGCAGCCGTGACCTCGGGCCTGCGCAGGACCCAAGAGATCGCGAGCTCCCCCACCGTCCTGCCGGCGCGCGCCGCGATCGGCCGCAGCTTCTCGACCAGCGCGAGGTTGCCCCCGAGGGCTGGCTCTGCGAAGAACGGGTTCCTCCCGCGGATATCGTCGGTCGGCAGCGACTGGACCCGTTCCCGGGTGAACGTGCCGGTGAGAAGGCCCATCTGCATGGGGCTGTACACCACGACGCCAATCCCATTGGCCGCGCAATACGGAAGGATCTCATCCTCGATCCCTCGCCGCAGCATGCTGTAGGGAGGCTGCAGAGACGCGATGGGGTGGATGGCCTGGATCCTCGCCAGCTGCGCCACGGAGAAGTTCGAGACCCCTGCGTGGCGGATCTTCCCTTCCTTTTCAGCCTTCACGATCTCGCCCCAGGCCTCCTCGATGTCCGGGTCAGGGTCGGGCCAGTGGACCTGGTACAGGTCGATGTAGTCCGTCCTGAGACGGCGGAGGCTCGCCTCCAGCTCGCGGCGCACGCTCGCCGCTTTGAGGTTGTGGATGATCGCCCCGTCCGCCCCCCAAACGAGGCTGCACTTGGTCGCGAGGATGACCCTGTCCCTCCGGCCCGCGATAGCCTGGCCGACGATCTCCTCCGAGTGACCCAGGCCGTAGGCCGCTGCCGTGTCGATCCAGTTGATGCCGAGGTCGAGGGCACGGTGGATGGTCGCGATGGAATCCCTGTCATCCTGCGCGCCCCACGCATACTGCCAGCCGGGGCCCCCGATGGCCCACGAGCCCAACCCTACTCTCGTCAGTTCCAGGTTGGATTTCCCGAGTCGTCGCTTCTTCATGCCACACTCCTCTCCTCAAGGATACCTCCGGGGAGGGGCGGTCGGCCACCTTCTGCGGGGGAGCGGCCTTGCGCGTGGCCCGCGCCGCATCCTATTATCGATGTGCGATGAAAAAAATCCTCCTCGTGGGCCTTGCGCTCATCCTCGCCGCGACCGCGCTGTGCGGCTCGGGCCGGCAGGAGACGACGCTCATCGTCTCGTACACCGCTTCCCTCAACGGGAACCTCGACGGCTGCACGTGCCGCGCAAACCCGCGCGCAGGCCTCGTGACGCGCGCCCCCTGGCTCCGCTCCCGTTCGGACAGGGACGCCTCGCTCCTGGTGGATGCGGGCGACCTTTTCGACACCTGGGCCGATGACCTGATGCCCGGCCTCATCCTCGACTCCTACGCCGAGCTGGGCTACGACGCCATCGCCGTGGGCGACCAGGAGTTTTCCAACGGCGCTGCGGCCCTGCTCGCCCTGAAGACGGGGCGCCGCCTGCTGTCCAACAACCTCACCATCTGCCCCACCGGCGACTCCTGCGCCATCTTCTCGCTCGCCCCCCTGTACGTGCAGAAGCGCTGGGGAAAGGCGGGAATCTGCGCGCTGATCGACCCGAAGGTCTTCACGCTGTATCCCGAGACGGTGAAGAAGCCCATCAAGGTCGCTCCCTGCGCGGAAGCGGCACGGGGCCTCCTCGAGAGGATGAGAGCCGACGGCGCCCTGCTGAAGGTCCTCCTGTACCACGGTCCGACCGAGGCGGCGGCGGCCCTCGCGCGCGATGTGCCGGGCTTCGATGTGATCGTGGCCGGTCACGACCAGATCCTCGCCGGCCCTGAGAGGATCGGCGATACGATCCTGGTCTCACCCGGAGAGGAGGGCAACAGGGTCGGCAGGCTCGAGCTCGTCATGGCCGCAGGCCGACTCGTCTCGTACCGCAACGAGTTTCGCCTGTTCTCGTACGCGGCGGACGCTCAGGACCCCGTCATCCGCGCGCGCATCGAGGGATACAGGGACGCTCTCAGCTCCCGCCTGAAGGGCCAGGAATGACGGGCGGGGGACAGATGCTGCGGGCCTGCGGGCTTCTTTTCGGCAACTATCCCCTGTATGCCGTGCTGCTGACCGCGGCGGCGTGTCTCTCGGTCTTCCTGGCCGGCTTCGGTCTGCACCGCCGCGGGTCGCGGGGCGCGATCGAGTTCATCCTCTGCATGACGGCGGTGGCCGAGTGGAGCATCGGGTACTTCTTCGAGCTGATCGCTCCGACCCTCTCGATGAAGCTGCTCGCGGCCCAGATAGAGTATCTGGGCATCGCGACCCTTCCCGTGCTCTGGCTCCTGCTCGCCGCGCGCTACACGGCGCGCATCGACCTCGCCCGGCCCATCCGCGTGGTCCTGCTCATAGTTCTCCCCGCCGTCACGATCGGCCTCGCCTTCACGAACCCTCTGCACGGGCTGCTGTGGAGCCGGACGTGGATGGACGCGGCGGTCTCCCCGCCGGTGCTCCATGTCGTCCACGGTCCGATGTTCTGGGTCCACATGATCTACGCGTACATCCTGCTCCTGCTGGGCACCCTGCTGTTCATCGCCTCGCTGGTCACCTCACCGCCTTTCTGCCGCAGCGGATCCTTCGCCATGATCGTGGCGGCCGCCGCACCGTGGATCGGCGACATCCTGTACCTGTCGGGGCTGAACCCCTCACCTGGCTTCGACACGACCCCCTTTCCCTTCGCGGTGAGCGGCGCTGCCGTGGCATGGGTGCTTTTCCGCCACAGATTCCTCGACATCGTTCCCTTCGCCAGGGAGCGGGTGATCGAGACGATGCGGAACCCCGTCATCGTCATCGACGCCGCCGACCGCATCGTCGACAGCAACCCCGCGGCGGGTTTCCTCCTGAGGGACTCGGGGGCGCCGAGCGACCGCGGGCTTTCGGGACGCGTGATCGTCCTGCACGAGACCACCGAGCGCCGCATGATGGAGACGGTCCTCCGCGCCTCGGAGGAGAAGTACAGGACCCTGATCGAGAGCATCGACCAGGTCATCTTCAGCCTCGACCTGAAAGGGACGTTCACCTACGTGAGCCCCGTTGTCGAGAAGGTCTCGGGCTACACCCCCGCCGAGATCGTCGGCAGCCCGTTCTCCCGGTTCGTGCACCCTGATGACCTCTCCCTCGTGGCCCGCAACATGGAGGCGCGCTACCGCGGGGAAAGGGTGCAGAACGAGTTCAGAGTGATCGACAGAAACGGCGCGGTCCTGTACGTGCGCACCGCGAGCTCGCCCCTGGTGGAGCGAGGAACCGTCACGGGCCTCACGGGGATCATGGCGGACATCACCGAGCAGCGGACGCCTCGCCGGCGGGATCGCCCACGACTTCAACAACCTTCTCACCGCCATCATGGGCTTCGCGGCGATGCTGCTCATGGACGAATCGCTGGAAGGCGAGAGCCGCGACTGGGTCAGCGAGATCAGGAAGTCGATCGACAGGGGAGCGGGTCTCGTGCGCCAGCTGCTCGCCTTCAGCCGCAAGCAGGTCCTCCAGCCCCGGCGCTTTGACCTCAACCAGATGATCCGAGGCACCGAAAAAATGCTGGCCCGGCTGATCGGCGAGAACGTCCGCCTCGCGCTGGAGCTGGGGGAGTCCCCCCTCGCGATGCGGGCGGACCCCGGCCAGGTCGAGCTCGCCGTGGTGAACCTCGCCGTGAACGCCCGCGACGCCATGCCCGACGGCGGGACCCTCACCAGCGCAACGGCCGGCGCGGCCGACGGCGGGGTGGTGCTGCGCATCAGCGACACCGGCTGCGGGATGGACGAGAAGGTCAAGAGCCACCTCTTCGAACCCTTCTTCACGACCAAGGCCCTCGGCGCCGGGACGGGTCTCGGCCTGTCGACGGTCTACGGGATCGTGAAGCAGAGCGGCGGGAGCATCTCGGTCGAGAGCGCCCCTGGCGCGGGCACGACGGTCGCGGTATCCTTTTCCCCCCCCTCGCAGGAGCCCTCCGTCACCTGGGACGGGTTCTCCCAGGAGGGGCTGGCCGGCAGGGAAAGCGTTCTCATCGTCGAGGAGGAGCCGGGATCGACCTTCTCGTGACGGACACGGACCTGCCGGGGATGAGGAGGAGGGGGCAGAGGTCGAAGGATCACACGGCCACCGGGACGCGGTCCTCCGAAAGCCCTTTTCGCCGTGGAGCCTTGCACGGAGCGTCCGCTCCGTCCTGGATGCGCGCTGAGCCCTGCCTAGGGAAGAACCTGGATGCTGTCGAGGACCTCGCGCCCCGCGGCATGCAGGGTGGCGATCTTCTCAACTTTCGCCCTGTCGCTGGCGTCGTGGACGCTGCCCTTCAGCACGATGACCTCCTTGCCGAGGCCGAGGATGCCCTTCTTCTCGACGCTCACGATGATGCGATTGGCCTCCCGGATCGTCGGGTCGGCGTCGATCACTTTTCGGATTTCCGTCTGTACTCTTTCCGCATCCATGACTTTCCTCCTCGCCTTCCGGCGACTTGATCCCATGATACTCCAGGTTCGATCGGCTGTCAAACTGTCCGCTCGAGTGGGCCGCCGCCGCGCGGATCACCTGTAGATCAGGAACGGCACGAAAACGATGAAGGAGACCCCGATGGCAAGCCCCTCGAGGCTCGCCAGGTACCAGGGCCACGGCCCGAGCACGTCGTAGAGGGTGGGCTGCTCGGGCTTTCGGCAGAGGAAGCCGTAGTTCGACCGGGTCAGGGCATTGAAGCCGAGGGCGAGCACGCCGTAGATGTTCAGCACGACGAGCGACTTCAGCAGGGAGAGGAACGTCGGCCGCATGCCCAGAACGACGATCATGTACAGGTTGGCCGCCACGATCAGACCGTGGGAGATGAATGTGGTGAGGAAGCGCCAGTGCGGAAAGTCGTAGCCCTCCACGTCGGGAGTGATGAGGCCCTGGAGGGCGCCGCCGACGGCCCAGAAGTACGTGAGCTCGAAGATGGCGTAGCTGTTCAAGGGGAGCATGATTGCCACGAGGATCACCGACACCCCGCACAGGTGCAGGGGAAGGGAGTCCTGGAGCGTCCACAGGCCGTGGCGCGCGCGCCAGAGCCCGAGCCCCGCTTCATTCAGGATCAGGATGGCGGCGAAGCTCCAGCGCAGGATCGGGTCCGCCGCGCTGGTTCGGATGGGCTGGCGGAAGACGACGATGAACGCGATGACGATGAGCACGACGCCGGCCGAGATGAGGTGCTGGGCTGAGAAGGCCCGGAACTTCCGCAGCGGTGAAGCGGGACCGTCGAAGATGTCCGTCATCCGGGGAGAATAGCCGCGGCGGCGGGGAATGTCAATTTCCGGGCGCAGGCCCGCAGGTGACCTGGAACGCTCCCGTGCGGAGGAACCCGATCCGCCGATACACGGCCTCCGCCGCGTCATGGCCCGCGGAGAGCCAGGCCAGCGTGCCGCCCCGTTGGAAGTGATCCCGCGCGAGGGCGGCGCTGACCGCGGTTGCGACGCCCCGGCGCCGGCGCTCGGGCAGGGTCCCGACGCCGGCGATCTCGCAGATGTCCCCGGCAGCGAGCGCGCTGCCCGCCCCCGCCGCATCCTGGTCAAGATACCCGATCGAGCACCGCTGGGCGCCCGCCAGGAGCTCCTCGCGCAGCCTTCCGATTTCCGCGTGGCCCGGCGTGGGCCCCTCCTCCCCTGCCCCCCCAGCGGAAGCCGCGGCCTGGATCCGGAGAAACATCATCAGGTCTCCGTCGGAGTCTGAGGCGCTCAGCCTCCTCACCGTAATCCCGGGGGTCGCGGGGGCCGCGAGCTGGCGCGGCGCGCATGTCAGGACGGGCTGCCTGCCGGTCCGCGCGAAGCCCGCGCGTTCCAGGTCCTCTGCAAGGCCGGGCCACAAGTCCTCGAAGAACTCGAAGCGCAGCTGCCGCCCGTTGTGCGAGAAGATCTCGCACAACGCGGGGAGAAAGGCGTGGACATCAAGCGGACCGGCCTTCCACTGGCCGGGGTCCGGCACGGCGAAGCTCGCCCAGAAGACATCCGTGCGCCTGTCGATGACGGCGATGAACCTACCCGCCTCGACGAGCAGACGGGTCCGTCCTGCCTGCTGGAGGAGGGCGGAGGCGATGCGGACGAGCAGCGGGAGGTCGGGGCGCACGGCGCTCACAGTGCCGGCGGCTCGTCCGAGATCAGCCGCTCGCTGCGGGTGAGCTCGAAGGCCGCCTTGAGGACCTCGACGTCCTCCACGTTCTGGGCGATCCCCCTGCGGGCGAACATCCGCTTCTGAATCAGAACGGCCTGGTCCAGGGGGCACTCGGTGATCTGCCCGAAGGAGCGGGCGTAGTTGCAGAAGCTGGGCACGTTCTGCCCGACGAAGCCGTAGAGCATGCTGGAGACGCCGATGATCTTGCCGGTGAAGATGCTCGTGTTGATCGCGCTCTT
>Ga0315294_10008073_pt1 | contig 11563 bp, 10 predicted proteins | sample YL17G13_40_MG_FD_203626 | JGI IMG/M metagenome (GOLD analysis project Ga0315294, IMG submission 203626) | Sediment microbial communities from Yellowstone Lake, YNP, Wyoming, USA - YL17G13_40 | ecosystem: Environmental > Aquatic > Freshwater > Lake > Sediment | place: USA: Wyoming | collected... | reverse complement strand
CCGGCAAGTTGAATGCCTGTGCTTGCGTTGATGACGGCGAGTTTTTTATTGACGATGCCCGCAAGGACCTCTTCGACCCAGGGTTCCATAAAGGGCCCGGTATAAATGAACAGGTCGGCTTTGCTGATTTTGATGATGTCTCCCGGTTTTGGCTCAAAGGTATGAGCCTCTGTCCCCGGCGGCAAAAGCAGGCTGACTTTCGCCTTGTCGCCGGCAATCTGCCGGGAAAAATCATACAGCGGGAACAATGTGGCGACGCCTTGAAGTTTGTCATCGCCGGAAACGGGGATATTCTGTTTGCAGCCCCAAAGGCTGCATACGGCAAGCAACGCAAATCCCATGCTCAGCATTTTTTTCATTGTTTCATCCTTTTCGTATTCGTGATTTTACTTTTCTGCTTTGTATCTTATCCACCGACAGCCGGTTCCTCAAGTTTTTATGAAAATTCCACAAATTTTTTATCGGACATAAGAATTTTGTCCTCATAGAAAATATCCTGTTGATATTCTGTCGCCGGAGACGACAGTGGTTGAGCCGGTGGAGGAATTGTTGTCGAATCGCCGCGCGAAGTTTTTACATTTCTTTATTATCGGACATCCCCGTTATTGTTCGCAGAATCCCCTTTATTTTGCCCTGTTGAGAGTTGTTTTTTAGATTTTATATGTCCCGGTATCTATTTGGGTTAAAACAAGACCGTTGGTATTGGTTATGCCTGATTGTTTTCCTGACGACCTACAGGGACGGAAACCAAGGCTCCCGGCGGGGGCGAAAATGAAGCGGATTGTGAAGCGGATTGTTATGTTGAACTGGTTTGGAAAATATATTTGCCCGATCGGAGTGGACTTAGGCAACGGTTTTCTGCGGATGGCTCAGATCGGATTCAACGGTCGCAGGCCGTATCTGCACGCCGCGGGTATCGTTGTGCGTCCACAGGAAATTGAGCCTCAAAGTCCCGCCTGGCAGCGATGGGTCATTGACGCCATTAAAGAGCTGCTGCACAAAGGCAATTTCAAAGGCAAAAGCGTCGTTACCGCGCTTCCTTCCGATGATTTGTTTATCGAACAAATAAAAGTTCCCCGCCATGCCCTGGAAAAACTGGACGAAGCGGTCCTGCCCCACATACAAAAAAAGCTCCCCTTTTCGCCGCAGGATGGAATGATTCGCTGCATACCGGTTGAAGTCGGTCCGACCAAAGCCGGCGAAGTGGAAGTCATTGTCATGGCCGCCCAACGCTGCAAAATTGATCGTCATCTGGCCATTTATGAGAAGGGCGGACTGGATGTCGCCGAAATGAGCGTTTGGCCGACCGCTTTGGTGAATAGTTATCGTCATTTTTTCTGTCGGCGAAAGAACGATCAAAACCGCGTGGTCATCCTGCTGGACATCGGCGGCCATTCCTGTAATGTGGTCATCGGCCGCGGAGGCGAACTGTTGTTCGCACGGGTGATTCCGACCGGATATGTCCATCTGAGTCAAAGCCAGACGGTTGGGCGGCTCGTTGCCGAAATCGATTCCTGCTGCCGTTATTTTGAAACGATCTCCGGCAGATTTCCAATTGAACAGATTTTGCTTCTGGCGGGAAACAATGTCAGCAAAGACCTCTGCGATAAAATTACGAAACTGGCCCAAAAGATGCAAATCCCGGCTCAGATAGGAGACGTTTTGTCGGCTATCGAAGTCCGGCAGGAGGCGGATGGTATGGTGGAACGACGAAACAGCAATGTCGATTGGGCCATCGCGTTTGGTTTGAGTCTGGAAGGAATGGGGAAGAATTGAAAACGGAGAATTGATAAAAGAGGTTCGATTATGACGACCATTAATTTTGTTCCCAGCGATTATATTCAGCAGCGGCAGTCCAGCCGAACCAATCTGCTGTATCTGGTTTTACTGGCGGTTCTGCTGGGCGGAATCGGCGTTACTTTTTCGATTATTAAAATACGTCAGGCCGCTGTGCGGTTCGAACTGGATCGTCTCAGCACCCGGATGGCGCAGGCCCGCGAGCAAATGACCCGGCTGGAGCAGCTCAAATCCAGGGGGAAAATGATGATGAAAAGTATGACGATGACCGCCGAACTTCTCGAACCGGCGCCGCGCAGCGTCATTCTGGCCTGCCTGACCAATACGCTGCCTTCCGGAGTTTCTCTGCTGGAAGTGCAGCTTCAGGAAAAGGAAGTCAAAATGTCTTCTTCCACAGGCGCAGCGGATAACGCCGTAAAACCCGGCGGCAAGCCCACCCAATATCAATCCGCCGCGGCAAAGAACAAGGCGGCAAAACAACCCTCTGCGGAGGTCCAAACCGTCTTGCAGACCACGCTGGAAGTCAATGGCATCGCTCACAGCGACATCGAGGTCGCCTCTTATATCGCCAATCTTAGCGCTTCCGTTCTGCTGGACAGCGTCCAGTTAATCCAGTCAAAGGAACAAGAGGTCGCCGGTGTTACCTATCGGCAATTCCGGCTGCGAATGTCTTTGAAGCCCAACTTGGCGCTCACCAAAGAAGATATCGCCGGGATTCGTAAAAAACGGGAACAAACCAGTTAATGTTTGCCTCAGAAAGGAAACGCAGCGACTATGACCAGCGGAATTCGACAGATTGTTTTTTTCGTGCTGATGATCGGGATGGCTTACGCTTCCTGGGCCTATATGATTCGTCCCGCCAACGCGGCGTTGACGCAGCAGCGAGCCGCGATGAAGCAGAAACAGGCCAAACTGACCGAACTGGACCGCGCGAAAAATACCGCCAGTGATCTTGACGAACAACTCAAACAGGTGGAAGAAGCCATTCGGGTTTTCGAAAGCAAACTGCCTCCGAAAAGCGAAATCGACAGAATTCTGGAGAACGTAACCCTCATCGCGCAAAAACAGGGACTGACCGCCAAAACCATCAGTTCGCTGAAAACCTCGAACAGGAACGGCCATATCGAACAGCCCTTGAAGATGGAACTACAGGGGGATTTTAACTCGTTTTACGCGTTTCTGCTCGAACTGGAACGGATGGACCGTATCACCAAGATTCGCGAGTTGACTCTGAAGAAAAAATCGCAGTACGAAGGACAAACGGAAGCGACCTTTGTGATGAGTATCTTCTTTACGGACTCCAGTGCCTGAAAAAGAAAGGAAACCCCCAATATGCTTTCGTTTCTGAAAGAAGGACGGCCCAAACCCGCCTCGAATGAGGCGAAGGTCCCGACCGCCGGCGGACAGGAGTCTTTGTCTCCGCAGGAAAATTACCTGACGGTTGCCGGCCACGGGAAAAAACTCAAACAAAGCACGACGCTTCTAATTGCGTTGTTCGTCGTCGGCACAGCCGGCGTCTGGATGATGATTCGAAAAGCTGTTCCTTCTCAGGCTGCCGCGGCGCAGAAAAAAGACGAGGTGGTCGAAATCGAAACGGCCGTCGCTCAACTTAACGGCATGCAAAGCGAAGTCAGCGCTCAAATGAAAAGTGTTACCGCCAGGCTGAATCATTTATCCAAAGTCGGACAAATCGCGGTCGAAGACCTCCGGAAAAATCCCTTCACGCGGGACATACCGGTCGGAGAAATGAACGCCGACAATCCGGTTCAAAAACAATTTCTCGAAGAGCAGATGCGAAAAAAAGCCACCGGTCTCGAATTACAGGGCATCACCGCTTCGCCCCATGGCGCCTGCTGTATGATTAACGATAAAGTGCTCTATCCGGGGGATGTCATTGAGGGCTTTTCCATAAAGGAAATCAGGCCTGCGGGGGTCGTTGTGGAACAAAACGGAATTCAGGTGGAATTGAAGATGGAATAATGCGACGATTGTTTGGAAAAAAACAACAGCGACACGAGGAAAATCCGTCGTCGGTGGACGGGCGGACAGACCGCAACGACCTGACGCCGGGGCTGCGGAATCTGTATTCCCCGACCGTAACAGCCAAGACGCATATACGAGACCTGGCGGATATTCTCGTCGAAGAACACGTTCTTTCCCTCCAGCAGATTGAACCCCTGCGAACCGAACAGCAGCGCGGCGCCGTTGATCTCGAGAAATATCTGCAGAAACTGGGCGTTTCCAAGGTCGATATGCTCAAGGCCAAGGCCCGGCTTTATGGTTTTGAGTATCGTCATATCACACCCAATGATGTTGAGAAGGCCGCTTTTGAATGCCTGGATATCCATTACATCCGACACAATCTTATACTCCCAATCGCCATCAAAAACGGAGTTTTGACCGTCGGGACCGCCGATCCGTCCAATGTCTTCGGTATTGACGATGTGAAACGACATGTCGAAATGCCAGTCGATGTTGTTGTCTGTACCGAAGAAGATATTTTCGCAATCTGTGACAAATTTGATGAGAGCAAATTAATTTATAACGTCGATGAGATTATGGGCGATATGGGGGAGATCGAACTGATCGAGGATATCGACCAGAGCAGCATTGAAGATCTTGAAAAAAGTGCCAGTGAATCCCCCGTCATCAAGTTTGTCAATTATATACTTAGTAATGCCCTGCACGAAGGCGCCAGCGATATTCATATTGAACCCAAGGAAAAACACACCCAAATCCGCTATCGCATCGACGGCACCCTGTTTGATTCGATACAGGCGCCGGCCAGAATGCATCCGGCGATTATCTCGCGAGTGAAGATTATGGCCAAGCTCGATATTGCCGAACATCGTGTCCCGCAGGACGGCAAAATCGCCGTCATTATGGGCGGACGGGGCATCGACTTGCGCGTCTCCGTTCTGCCATGCAGCCACGGCGAAAAAGTCGTCGTGCGCCTGCTCGACAGCAAAAGCATTATGCTGGGTCTGGACAAAAGCGGAATGGAACCGCGGGTTCTCGAGGCGTTTCTGGAACAAGTCAATATGCCTCACGGGATTCTGTTGGTCACAGGCCCCACCGGTTCCGGCAAAAGCACCACGCTGTACTCGGCTCTGGCTCACATGGACAGCAAAATGACGAACATTTCCACCGTCGAGGACCCCGTTGAGTACAACCTCGAGTACTGCAATCAGGTGCAGGTCAATGAAAAAACAGGCCTGACGTTTGCCGCGGCTCTTCGCAGTCTGCTGCGGCAGGACCCCGACATTATGATGATCGGCGAAATCCGCGATAATGAGACCGCCCGTATCGCCGTGCAGGCCGCTCTGACCGGACATCTTGTGCTTTCCACCCTGCATACCAATGACGCGCCCAGCAGCGTATCCCGACTGGTCAATATCGGCATAGAACCCTATCTGATTGCTGCTTCGCTCAATGCCGTCATCGCTCAGCGGCTCGTTCGTAAGATCTGCAGCCATTGCAAAGAACCTTCTGCCGCACCGGATAATCTGCGTAAATATCTCGACAAAGCTCATATCGACCCGTCGCAGCTCTATCACGGAAAAGGCTGCGACCAGTGCCGAAACAGCGGATACGCCGGCAGAGCCGGAATATTTGAATTACTCATCGTGGACGAGAAATTCCGCGACATCATTAATACGGATTTCTCCGTGTCCAATATACGCAAAACATTTCTGGCCAGCGGCTGGCCCGGACTCTTCGAGGATGGGCTGATCAAGGTCAAAAAGGGGATTACCACGATTGAGGAAGTGCTCCGCGTAACCGAAGCTTCCAGCGGACTCGGCGACGATATCATCAAAAACTAACCTCAGGAAGCAAAACAATATCAGGAAGGAATGAGATATGTTTGACGTGAAACAAATGCTGGCCCAGGCCGTTCAGCGTGGCGCATCCGACGTGCACATCAACACCGACATGCCTCCCATTATACGCATCAACACCGAACTGATTGCGATGGAGCTGCCCGAGGTGAGTCAGGAACACGCCCGCCAAATGGTTCTGCACATGGTCGGAGAAGAAAAATACAAAACGTTTGAACGGAACCGCGATCTGGATTTTTCCACGATGATTGAGGACGGCAGCCGCTTTCGCGTCAACGCTCATTGGCAGAAAGAAACCATCGCGATTTCCTTTCGTGCCATCTCCAGCCGGATTCCCGACATCGACGATCTGCACCTGCCGCCCATCGTGAAGGAATTGACGGACCTTCCCCGCGGTCTGATTCTGGTCACCGGACATACCGGAGCGGGCAAAAGCACGACGCTGGCGGCGATGGTCAATGTGATTAACCAGAAATATCGCCGTCGGCTTATTACGCTGGAAGACCCGATTGAGTATCTGCTGGAAAACAAATCCTGTATGGTGGAACAACGAGAGATCGGCTCGGATTGTCCGACCTTTGCGTCGGGTCTCAGGCACGTGCTGCGACAGGACCCGGATGTCATTCTGGTCGGCGAAATGCGCGACCTTGAAACCACCAGCTCAACGATTACCGCCGCGGAAACCGGCCATCTGGTCTTAAGTACGCTGCACACCATCAATGCCTCGCAGACCGTGGAACGAATTATTGATATTTATCCGGCGGCACAGCAGAACCAGATTCGAGCGATGCTGTCCAACACGCTGCAGGCCGTCGTTTCGCAGACCCTGTTCAAACGGGTGGACAAACCCGGTATGGTGCCCTGTGTCGAGATTCTGCTTTGTACCTCCGCAGTGCGCAACTGCGTCCGCGAAAACCGCATTTACGAGATACCCAATATCATTGAAACCTCTCGACGGCTCGGTATGCAGACAATGGATTTCAGCATTCAGCAGATGTACAACGCCGGCCACATCGACCGCGAGGAAGCCATTTTGCGTTCAAGCAATCCCGGCAAGATGGAGCGTACTCTGTCTCCCAAGCCGGGCCAAAATCAGACCGGCGAAGTAATTTCCGCTGCAACGCAGTAAAAATCGGAGAAAATCATGGCGCTGTTTACGCAACACTTCGCGGGTCGAAATGTTTCTTCCGCTCCCGCTCCCATCAGCCGGGAATCCCGCCCGTGGACTCTCTCTGCGGCAAGGATTGATTTTGGGCCGAGTAAAAAAGATATTCTGAATTTCACCAATCAATTGGCCGTCATGATTCGCGCCGGTATCAGTCTTCAGGATGCGCTGGAATCCATCGGCGCACAGATTCCAAGCCCCAAATTTCGCGCCATTGTCCTTGATCTCAAAAGCCGGATTGAAGCCGGGGAATGTTTCTCGCAGGCGTTGTCCCAATACCCCGATGTCTTCAGCAATCTGTATGTCAATATGGTTGCCGCAGCGGAAATCTCCGGCTCGATGAGTACGATGCTTCGGCAGCTCGTCGAATATCTGGATCAGGAAGCCGAGACCCGCGGTCAGGTGATTAGCGCTATGGTGTATCCGACGATTATCGCCGTGATGGCGGTGTTCTGCGTTACGTTTCTGTTGATCTTTGTACTGCCCCGGTTTCTGGTTGTTTTTGCCGGCAAGGAGCATTTGCTGCCGGCTCCCACCAGGCTGATTATGACGCTCAGCGGCGTTATGCGCCATTACTGGTTTCTGATTTTTCCCGCCATCGGCGCGGTTTTTCTGGGTTTTTGGTATGTGACAGGTAAAACTGCCGTCGGAAAGCTCTGGTGGGATAAAGCTAAACTTCGCATCCCGCTGCTAAAGACGCTGTGCCGCAGCTTATATATCACCCGCAGTATGCACACGATGGGCGTACTGACCAATGCCGGCGTGCCGATTCTCGATACGATTTCCATTACCGCAAACATTTCCGGCAATATCCTTTATGAAGAGATGTGGAAGGGGGTTTATGAAGCCGTTCGGCAGGGCGGAAAAATCGCCGCCAGTCTGGCCGGGTATTCCCTGATGCCGTCCAATGTCGTTCAGATGATTCAATCCGGCGAGGAGTCGGGTACGCTGGGTGAAGTCCTTAAAGACATCTCTGAATTTTACGCCCGCGAACTGAAAACCGTCATCAAGACTGTCACCAGTATGATTGAACCGCTGATGATTGTTGTGATGGGCGTTCTGGTCGGCTTTATCGCGATGAGCATCATTCTGCCCATCTTCAAAATGTCCAGCGTCGTGACCAGTCAATGAGGGAGCAATAGAATATGAAACCGCGATTCTATGGGGACAGAGCAAAACCGACGGGCTTTACGCTTCTGGAGGCGCTGCTGGCGGCGCTTTTAATCGGCCTGGCCATTGCGGCGCTGGTCGCTTCCAGCGGAGCCTTTACTATTTATAATGCCGCCGGCCTGGATCTCAGCACCGCCGAGTTTCTCGTCGAGGAAATCCGTGAGCTGACCGCGCCGGTGTCGTTTGCAGGTCTTAGTGCTTATGGCGTAGCGCACCATCCGCCGGTGGATGCCGAAGACACAGCGATGCAGGAATTTGCGGCCTATACTCAGCAGGTTTCTGTCGAGTATGTCGATGCAGCCGACCTGACTCAAACCGTTGTCGGCCCAACCGATTTTTATCGACTCACAGTTACCATCACCAAAGGCGGACGAACCATCACCTCGGCAAGCTGGATTCGGGCAAAGTACTGAAATAGCCCAGAGACAAGAGACAAGAGAGTTTTTTTACTCTGGTCTCAGGACTCTGGTCTCTAAACTATGAATTTTTGAAAAGGAGCCGGTTATGAAAAAGGCTCAATCCAAAAATGGTTTCACGATAGTGGAAATGCTGATGTCATTGGTGATTCTGGCGATGTTGATGACGGCTGTTGCTGTCGCTTTTGACGCCTCGGTGACCAATTTTCAGGTTAATCAGGGTATCTCCAAAACAACCAATGCCGCGCGTGCGGCCCTGCTGCGGATGACTACCGAACTGCGCTCCGCCCAGGCCGTCGCGACCATCGGTGTCGGTGCTGGCTTCGACCCCTCCGACAATTCCCAATGCAGTCTGACTACTTCGGACGGCTCAAATATCTGCTATCGCTACAACGCCGCCGACAAGACGCTGTATCTGGATGCCAATGGAAGTTCCTATCCTCTGTGCAAAAATGTCACCGCCGCAACGTTTAACCGCGCTACGACCATAATCAACGGCGCTGTCGCTGTGCGCAATGTACGAATCGTGTTGACGCTCACCGATGACAAGGGAAACAACAGCCAAACCCTCGCCGCCGCCGCGGTAGTGCGAAAAAACCTTAACTAAAGATGTTTCGTTTGGTGAAATAGAAAGTCAGAAATTCAGTGAAGAAGGGTGGAAGACGGGAATCGAACCCGCGACCCTCAGAACCACAATCTGATGCTCTAACCAACTGAGCTACTTCCACCATCAAAGATTAAAAATCAAAAGGCAAAAGTAAAGAACTAACCCTTCGGGCTAAACTATTTTCGCATAGTTTAAGTTTTGGCTTATCCGACCACAATAGAAAAAAAGATTGTAGCTGTCGGGCTGGGATTTGTCAAGGCCGACAGAAATTCAGGATGTAAAGCGACTTTCTCTTCCTTCTGTTACCCGTTGATCCGTATGGAATAATGTAAAAGGCATTTTAGAGGCCCTATTGAGGACTGGCTATGTCAAATTTTTGAGTTGTATTAGATTTTATCAGAGAATATAGGTATTAGTACTGATATTTTCGGGTTTTTTCCCTTATATTTCAGAAAAATTCTGTAAAGATTATCAAGACAAAGACCGATAAGATATAAAAAGAACATCGAATCAGGGCTTCTGTACGACATTTCCGACTGCATGTCGTTGCCTTTTTTTGGTCTTTGAAAAAAGGTTTATACCTCTGGTGAATCACCTGCGATCCTTTAAGGCAAGCTGATTTTTTCCCGATGCCAGCTAAGAATTATGGGTTGGTACATGGATTTTCACCTTCGGTATTAAACCATTATATATCAATATTGTGAAGTGTAAAAGTGACGATGACGATCATGAAGACATGTTTGGCTGTCGAAGAGTATTTACACTATCTTAAAGACAGCCGTCATCGAAGTCCAAATACGATTGAATCTTATCAGAATGATTTACGGCAGTATTGTGAGTTTTTGTGTAATCTCTCTGAGAAGTTGCATCCGTTTGAAACATCCGGATTGTCAATGCTGCCCGGGCCTGATTTGCCGGCGCGGATTGTACAGGCAATGCCCCCAACCGCCCAGGCCTTTTGCGAATTTCTGAAGGCGAAATTTTACGCTCCGGCGACCATTGCCCGCAGGTGCGCGGCGGCAGAAGGATTTTACAAATATCTCCGGAAAATCGGACAAATCAAACAGAATCCATTCGAGGATTTTCAATTCGTCAAGCCCAAACCTTCCGGTCGCGTCTGTCTGGAGGAGCCGCAAATCGCAAAACTGCTGAGTGCCGTTCCAAACAATAGCTGGCTGGGCATCCGCGATAAGGCGGTTGTGGCATTGCTTTATACAACCGGCATCAAAGTCGGGGAATTGTCGCAACTGACGCTTGCGGACTATTCGGCCAACGAGAAAAACCTGCATATTCGCAAGCGGGGCGGCAGGACGAGAATCGTATCCGTTCCCGACCGGGCCGAGGCGGTCATCCAGGAGTATTTGTCCGTGCGTCGGCTGAAATCCGAGGAATGCACCCCTCCAACGGAAATTTTGTTTCTCAATCGGGATTGCGGCCCGCTGACCGTCCGCAGCATCCGCAGGAAACTCAAACAATACGGCAAAGACGCCGGCTTCACAGTGGGGGTTACGCCGGAAACGCTCCGCAGAAGCCATGTGATTCAAATGCTGCGGCGGGGCGTCCCTCCTGAACAACTGGCTTGGCGACTGGGCTATTTCTCCGTCGCTGCGCTGAAGCAACAGATGGAATTAAATGAAGCCGCCTACCCGATGACGGACGAAAAATAACATCCTCTATCTCTGTTCGGGTGTGTTGTACCCGCCTGGTATGCAGTCAATGCTGAATGCGTGAGTTGTCATCTCGGATTTAATCCGGGAACCAAATCTATAATTTACAATCATCACACGTCCGTCAAAAAGATAGAGGGTGCAACTTGTTGCACACGCGGAATAATTAAAACGCGCTCTCAGGACAAAAATACGTCGATTCCCCGACCTTATCCCATTGAACGCAGGGATATATCTATAAAGAGATCGAAGTCAAGAGTTTATAGTTCATAGTTGAGAGTTAAGAGAAAAACTAACCGCAGATGGCACCTAAACCGTTAATCCATGCGGATTTGTGTCGAGAAATCGGTAGTTTTACCGATACGCGAAAAATGGGCCTTTTAGAGAGCTTTACGAGGTTTTGGCAAAATTCAGTTGAATCCATCGGCTCTTTGGCTACAATATCGGCCTTGTCCGCCGGCTTAAATGTTGGCGGTTCGGGGCTGTCGTATAATGGGAGTACGCCGCGGTCGCATCGCGGAGATGCGGGTCCGATTCCCGCCAGCTCCAGTATTCGCTTTGAAAGCAATGGGTGGCATCTATAAAGAGCTCGAAGTCAAGATAAAAAATCTCTGCTTGCTCAAATTATTTTGTTTCGAGAGCAATTCCGGTTACGCCGTAAATGGGGCTGCCATCCGGAACATTGTTTTAATGAGCTGCTTCATCGCGTTTCTATTGCATATTGATCTGAAACGTCTCTGGCAATCGATTCTATCGTTGCCACACATCTATGGGGAACTGACCTTCACAGGTCGTTCATGCAGATCATTGCGGCATAGCTCAAAATGCCGGCCGGTCATTCACGCCTCAAAGGAACTCCGCCTTCCGGCGGGTTCAGTGCCACCTACGGACCTGGCCGGCTC
>Ga0315294_10008072_pt1 | contig 11563 bp, 4 predicted proteins | sample YL17G13_40_MG_FD_203626 | JGI IMG/M metagenome (GOLD analysis project Ga0315294, IMG submission 203626) | Sediment microbial communities from Yellowstone Lake, YNP, Wyoming, USA - YL17G13_40 | ecosystem: Environmental > Aquatic > Freshwater > Lake > Sediment | place: USA: Wyoming | collected... | reverse complement strand
TTGACTTGACCTGGGATCCCCTGACCAAAATTGAGATGTGGATTCATACGAGTCTTCGGATCGATAAACCATATCCGCAAAAGGTCGGCGGCATGTTCGGCGTATTTCTCTTTATCACTGAAATAATAAGCCAGTGCCAGCGTCTCCACAGAATCTCTCATACTGCTGAATCGAGCATCATCATACGCTCCGGTTTGACTCTCAGGATTGACGTAGCCATCTTTTCGGACATACGGCAGGCCATTGGCAGTCTCCGGATTGGGCCACCAGTATTTGCCTTGACTCATATAATCATGTTTGTTGCCGCTTGGCGGTGTCAATATTTTGTCCATGACCGAAAAAGGACCCGCTTTCAGGGCTTCATCGGCCTCGATGAGAAGTTGCTTAAAGGCCGGCAGCAATGTTTTATTCCCCTTTTGGATTTGGGCTTTATTTTCCGCCAGCCATGTGCCATTCAGATAAAACACCCGCGGCAAAGAGGATGCGAACTTCCCGCCGGCTTGGCTCTTTTCATCGCAGGGCTTATCAATAAGCTTTTCGCTCTTGGCCGGTAAAACCTCTTGGGGGGTTTTACCCTCAACGCTCATGGCACAGGCTAACACCTGCAGTACAACCAACCATATAAACACGTTAAATCTGTTTTGACAAAAAGTCATAATGTTCCAATTCCTATCCATTTGTCACGTATTTCTGGGGAAATCCGGTAACCTCCAGCAATACAGCAAAGTGATATTAATGAAGCTTTGAATTCGCATAAAGATAGATTGTACTAGGAATTAGGTGCAGGTCAACATCCTAAATTTGAATGGTTTTTACTTGAAAATGTCTCCGTCATTCTGTATAATGAATGATAGGGTAAGGGTATAGGGATAATGATGATAAAGAAGAAGATTTTATGTATCGCGCTACTAAAAAAGCAGGGGTAAAAATTGCATTATTATTTGTGTTTTTCATGCCATCCGCCCTGTACTCCGATGTCTTGTTAGAAGCAGATGGTCCCGGGAGCACCTATGAGCTTATTGTATCAAAATATTATGGATACGAAGTTCCGGATGATTGCGGCCACGCGGGCAGGCATATTTCAGAGATATGGGACAGTGAGCTTAACAAATATGTTTTTGTCTTCTCCATTCATCGAGACTTGGACGATGATTGCATTACCGGCGATCCTAACAAACAACGCAATGAGATAAAAACCTATGGGCCCTCCGGCCCCTCAATGTATGCGACCTATGGCGAAACACATATCTACACCTGGATGTTCAAACTGGACAGTGGATTTCAGCCTTCAACCGCTTTTACCCATATCCATCAAATCAAACCCAGCGGTGGCACTGATGACGACATGCCTATTATCACGCTAACGCCACGAAAAGCCACTACTAACAAACTTCAGCTTCTATACTGTCCGGGCGGCAGCGACCAGTCGCAGACTGAAGTGGCAAAAGCCAATTTGTCGCTGTTTCAAGGAGTGTGGGTTGAAGTGTATGAGCGATACTTGAGTACGGATACCGGGACCTACGAGATTGTCATACGCAGAGTCAGCGATGGTGCGATACTTCTTTCCTGGAGTAATAGTAACATCGATATGTGGCGGACCGGCGCAGACTTTAACCGGCCAAAATATGGTATTTACCGTAGTCTGACTAATATAACCAGTCTTCGTGACGAAGATGTTCGTTTCGCTGATTTTTATCTGTCGGAGGCGCTAATTTTAAATCCAAGGGGCCTGACGGCGATTGCGGGCAATGGAACAGTCAGTCTGACTTGGGATAATAACTTCGAAATGGATTTGGACGGCTATAATGTATATCGTTCGACAACGCCCGGCAGCGGTTACAGCAAGCTTAACACTTCACTCCTGGGAACCCAAACCCATTACACCGACAATAGTGTCACTAACGGTATACCCTATTACTATATCGTTACAGCGGTTGACACCTCCTCAAATGAATCTGAGGATTCAAACATAGTCTCGGCTACACCGAGCAGCAGCAGCCCAAACACTTACTTTTACGACTTTGCAGGTATAACACAATCAGATACTAATTATAATACTTATGCCTGCGATGTAGACATCTTCCCATTTGCCGGAGTTTCCGCGAACAGGAACACAATGGTTGAAGCCAACGACACACAGTATGTCAATATTTCTGCCAACGATACAGCGGAATGGGCCCCTATTAACCCCGGTAGTGGTGACCAGACATTGCTCTGGGTTGAAATGAAAATCAATGAATCATCCAGCAATATCAGTAAAATTGACCTGACCTTCAATGGGAATACGGGCGGTTCCAGCGCTACGACCCACAGAATATATGTTATGAAAGCAGGTACTGACTGGACACTGAGTGCTTCCTGGGTGCAGGTTGGCTCTGACCAGAGTATTGAGCCTAATGCAGATACTACGATGACCCGCTCCATTACCTCGAACATTGGTGATTACATCGATGGCACGGGTAAGATAGTCTGGGCAGTGTATGAAATGACATCTTACCAAATCTCGCATATCAATTATCTGGAAATGGTAGTTACAGGTAAGACCTGCCAGGATGTTCAGGACGCTAATTACGGTCTGCTGTCAGACCTCAACGGTGATTGTTACGTGGACTTCCGGGATGTTGACAAAATAGCCTACTACTGGCTCCATACTGACTGCGCTGTTCTCAATGATTGCGAAGGCGCGGACTTTGCACCGACGGATGGCACTGTTAATTTCGTTGACTTCAGTGATTTCGCTGTGGACTGGATGCGGTGTAATCACCCGCAGGATTCAAACTGCACGCCAAACTGGTAAAGGTAAAGAGACTGCGGATATTCACTATCTAAGAATAATTTGTACATACCTTTGGAAAAACTGATTATATCAGGGCAAATGCAAAATCCTTCTTGCATTGCTTTCGTTCCCCTCAAGTGCCTGTATGACGGAACGAAAAGTAAGTCTGTAGTTGTTTATAGGCGGATAACTATCTGGAGTCCATAAACCGGGTTCAAATGCTATCGAATTATTACGGAAATCAACACTTCCATCCCCAAAAAGCATATTGACTCCTTTACGACCACCCATTTGATGCGCTAAATTAGTTAATGATATAAGAGCATCTGTACTTATTATTTTGGTATTATCAAGTTTCGTTAGGTTTTTCGCTATTGCAGGAAAACCATCGGTATCTTTTTCGAGTTTGGCCTGAGGAACATAGTTGTAACCAACTCTTGTATGTTTTTGTTCTCCTTGTGTATCTGCTAAATCATCATTACACCAGGGCCAAGGATGGCCCGGAGGGGCATAAGAAGAAAACCGATAATTATTTGATCTGGTACTCGGACAGTAAAAGGCTTTAGGTTCTTTAATAATGCCTGCATAAAATAGACTGCCATATCCCCACGATCTGCCATACTGACCCCAGTCTTTAAGATAGTCGGGAAATTTAAGTGTCGAATCGCCCTTTTTGTCGAGGTCTATCTCGAAGGCAAAATAAGACCAAAACGGCTGGTTAGAGATTGTAAATTGCCCGCTCATAAATCGAGATTGCGGGAGTTTATCATTATTTGATTGTGCATACATAAAAAAACCTGTTCCAATCTGTTTTTGTTGAGATGCACACACTGTTTGTTTTGCCTTCTCCCTCGCAGCTCGCAAAGCGGGCAGCATAACCGACAGAAGTAATGCAATAATCGAAATCACTACTAAAAGCTCAACCAGCGTAAACCCCCTCACCAATTTGCGTATGGCAAGAGAATTTGAATTTTGCCGGCAAAACTGCTTATCTTTTGTTTTTACCTGCCCAATCACAATACAAATTGGTGTGGGGGTAAATCCTGTTTTTCTATTCATAATCGCACTCCACTTGCAAATAGCTGCGCATCTTTCACTTAGCGGCCCGACCGCCATACTCTAAAATAATTCAAAGATGGTTTGAGCCTTTGCACTTGGCTCAGGCTCAAACCGTAAATCACATTAATAATATTTAAGGAAGTACTAAACCCGGACAGCTACCGTCGCCATAACGCATACAGGCCAGCCATTCCTGAGCAAGTACTGCCAAATCAGGATAATCGACCGTAATCAGCCAGTTCTGAGCAAATATTGCAAAATCAGAAAAATTGACCTTACAGTCGCCATTTAAGTCAGCAGCTTTACTGGCTGTACAGACATAGGGTTCTGTTTCCAGGTAGATATTTGCCATTTCAACTTTACTCAGCGGATAATTGTATAGACGCACATCATCAATGGCTCCATCGAAACGAGTATTAGCATCTGCGATAAGATTCGTTCCGATGCACATGTTTGCATCAGGTGTCCAGTTATTATAATTTACAATGTCGGAATTGGTATCACTTACTCCATCCACATATAGAGTCGCCAGGCCGTTATCGAACGTTACCGCAACAAAATGCCATTCGTTGTCATCAACAGGGATACTGCCATTAGGACCCTGAGAGATGTCTGCTGCTGTAGGAATATACTGTCCGAACCGAACTACGCCTTTGGGGTAAGGGGTAATTGTACCACCAGCCGTGCTTTCAACATACAGGTAGGCTCGATTCGAAGATGAGCCTGAAGGTTCCCTCCATGCGAAGATAGTGCTGTCTCCAGTATTCACATCGCGGTTCTTTATCCACGCTGTAACCGTGAACAGATTCGGACGAGCCATGGTTTTGCCTATTACAACGTATTTAGCTGGTTCGTTAAAATCAAACGCATTGCCGACTTTACCGGATACAACAGTAATATCGTTTCCGGTTCCCAAAATGGTACCATTATAACCATTACCGGTAACATCATTAACATCATTCGGTGTTGCAATCGCATCCAGAGGCCATTTTGCCAAAAGCGCCTTTTTAATCAGCTTAGCTGCACTTGAATCCAAAGCAGCTCGGCTGGTCACCCGACACCAGTAACTGCCAAAATTGCTATCCGCTATTGGCCCAATAGGACAGTTGGGACTAGTGCTTTGCACAGTAACCGGAGTGCTGGTATCACCTGAATTCCCTTTATACCACCGATATTGCACAGTATTCGCTCCGGCAGGGTCACAGGCATCGATAGTAAAGACCACTGAATCGCCGACATTCGCTGCGATATCCCAGGGACCGCCAGCAATTGTTGGGACATTGCGGAATGCTGCAAACGACCATACGGGGCCCACAATATTTTTCGGACTTCCGTTGCTGTCGCCATCTATCTGTTCTTCTATATGCCAACTCACAACATCGTCATACGCAAGTGAAACCGGCCCATACGTTGCATTTGGCTCCGGATTTCCATTGACTTCATCGACAAAGAAAGGACCATAATTTGTCGAATTGACCGTGTAATAAATAAAGTGCCCCGTAACATTTGGTTCTATACGTGTAGCTCCATCGGGGTCAATCTCAAGAGCCGTATTCCATTTAAATGTAACGCTCAAAGATTGATTCGTTGCACCATTAGCCGGAGTTGGATTATGAGGAGCTATCGCCTCTTTCGGATTGGCAAGCATATTGCCATCAAAGACATAGATGTCATCGACATAAATCCAGGGTAAGATATCACCTGATTTACTTGCAAAGGGAACCGCCAATGCAAACTTCGTTAATCCATTAGCCTCCGTCACTGGATTGAGAAAATCAGCATTTGCCACAAGCAGGTCGTTAACATCTGCAGAGCCTGAGGCGAGTTTTACATATATATCAACTTTGGCGGCCGCATTGTCAATTAACATCCAGACATTAAACCAGGTGTTCATCGGCAGCCGGAAGCAAGGGTCGGCGGGCCGATCGGGGCTTCCCACTACCCAATTCTTGCTGTCGCTGCCATAAGAAACCGTTATTTCAGGATATGAAGAAGTATGCGACCACACTCTCAATGGAACACAAAAATTTGCACAATAATTTGGGTCCCCAACCGTCCATGGAAAAAATTGATTGGCGTTGTTTCCGTGGGGTTGATAACTGTCCTCCGCCAGGCCCACATACCCCAGTCCCATTCGGTTCGTCTCGCGATAGACACGGAAAAAGACAGTTTTTTTGTCAGTTGGGCCGATTTTCAAGGCCGTCGGCAGAGTTGCAACAGCGCATTTAGGCCTCCAATCGCATGGGTCTGTCGGAACGCCATAGCTATCATCAGCTTTGTAGGTACACACTCTAAGGGTCTGATTTTTTGAGGAAACGCAGGGGTCTACAGAAATTTGAACGTAAGTAAGATCCGCAAGAGCACCAGTCAAACTATCATTCCAGACCATCCCGCTCCAGTTAGGGTCTACGTAGACGCCCCCGGTAGCTTCCTTGGCCGAACGGTTAGGTATAGGGTCTCCAAATATATCGACGAGTGGATAGGAATCAAAATTATCAAAGAGAGCCTGAGCAGCATAGCTGCACTGAGCTAAAAGCAGGACAGCAGCTAAACATATTAATTTCTTCGTCATCGTAATCTCCTTTAATCCCCTACACCTTAATTATTCACACCGGCCTATTTTCATTTAAAAATAAACTTAAGTCTTTAAAAAACAAAAAATTATACCAGTCCCGACGAAGTCGGCTTCCACTTTCTAAAGAACATAGGCCCAAACCTGAGGCAGCCAAAGGCCTAACAAAATTACTCAGGGCCAATCCGACGGATTGGCCCTGAGATTACACTTAATTACTTTTACTTCTTGTTGCGTCTTATGGCAAGTAAGCCAAGACCAAGTAATGCAATTGTTGCCGGCTCAGGGATGTATGTCAGTCGGAGAGTATCCGTAGATAAATCGGCATTCGTATCAACCCAGACAGCCGTCCAGCCACTTGGAAGGCTGGCGAATAAGCCACTGCCTGCCTTGGCCTTGTTGAAGAACGTCCATACATCAAAGAAGCTATTCACGGTCGGGACATAACCACCCAAAAGGTTAACAACCAAGCCTGCCCCGGTTGTATTGCAAAGGTCTCCGTACTGTAAAACCGTATCGTACGAGACTGCAGAAGCAATGTCAATCGCCAGGGTCCCGCCTGCAAAGGCATAATCCATAGAATTGCTGCCGTCACCTACGGTTATCGCGCCGACAGTACCAATAGCGCCCACTTCCAATGTGCACATGCCCTGATTAAAGCCGTAGCCTGCGCCTTCGGCAATGCGCCCAAACTTGTTGATCTTGGTCCGGATGACCAACGTTCCGCCAGAAGCATTAAAATTGGCAGTAGTGATGCTTTTAAGACCCCTGCTGAGTATCTGCGTGTCCAGTATGGCTGTATCGGACAGATTGTAATTTGCCGTACCTGCAGTTACCCCACTGCCCGTAACAAGACGTACTTCACCGAGAGTTCCAGCGGGCTGAGAGACCGTTACGGTTCCGGCACTGTGGTTGACAGTCCCTGTTGAACCAGTAAACCTACAGAGTCCAAAGAGCTCGGTGGAAGTACCTGAGACAGTCAGATTCGAGCCGTTGATGTTCAACTTAGCGTTAACGGCCGGTGCTGTAGTAGCACCCATCTGAAAGCAGGCAATCGTCTGACTTGAGTCAAGTGTCGCATTGCCGTCGTTGATCCGCGCAGTATCGCCCACAGCAGGCAACACGCCTCCGACCCAGTTAGCGGTATTGCTCCAGTCGCCGATAGCATTAGCAGTCCAGCTAATGGTCGCTGCCCTGGCTGTCGAGCCAAACGTCAGCAAGAAAGTACATAACATTAATACGCCTAAAAATTTTAACTTCATCTTCTTTCTCCCTTCCAAAATTTTTTTACTTCTTCTTACACCAAAAATTTAGACTAACTATACTTGTAACCGTCAACAGGTATTCTCCTTGTTGGGCAACACACCCAACATCAAAATACCCTTATATCCTAAATTTTCTATTCTTCCTCCAAAAAAAATAATCTTAACTTACTTTCCCTCCTTCCTTACCTTTCGATTTGTAACCGTACATAGGCTCCGATTATGCTTCTTCTTTTTAAAACATAAAATACGGTATAAAGCCTTTTAACTTCCTGTTAAAATATTTTAACTTCAAACCTTATATATAATATAGGACATTAACTTGAAAGTCAAGAAAAAAAACAAACACTGAAAAAATCGCTGACGATTGTGACTTTGTCGCATTTGGGACAGATAATCTTCGGGGGCAGATTACTTCGACTTATGAAAACTAAACTACAAAATCAATATATTTAAAACCATAACAAATTGTTATTGCTTAACTTATGACCTGGCAGTAGTGACAAAAAACAGCAAAACCAAAATTATGTACTTGACGAAGGTCGTTCCCAGTGAAGACGTAGTTGCCCAGGTTGTTTCGGGCATTGAGGATGCTCTTTCCCCTCTACCTGAGCCTGGTCTTGTTGCTTTTTCCATTTTCTGGTGTGAAAAGATTAGATGATGTGATATTTGCGGTAACGAGTGACTTATACCTACAGTACGGATAGGTATTAAATATACTTTTTCATGGACGACTAATTAATCCGGGCTTAAAGATTGGGTTGGTGTCTTGAATAATGGCACATCTTCCGTTTTCATAAACCACAGAAGCGGCTGGGTCACCGCCATATTACGCCTGACTTCAAGATTAGCAGGATCGGCGCCCAGCGTTTTCCATAAATCCAGGTATTCCGGATGCCCGAGCGCATATCCAGCAAACAGCATACAGGGCTGCCGGACCGGCCATTCATCGTAATACAGAATGTCCGGTGGATAGGGCCATCGGTCTTTGTCCTTTAGATATTCAAACAGAAATTCCATACCCTTTTCGATACAGCGTCCGTCTTTCATGGTATACTTCCAGATATCTTCGCCTTGGGTGCTAAGCAACTGGCACAACAGAACCATATTATCCAACTGGAATATCGAATACCCGTAGGGTTTTGTTCGTTCAAGTTCGAGCGGAAAACTACCATCTATATCCATCTGGTACGGTATGAGGGTTTCTTTGTAGTATTTGCGAGCTATTTCCAGTTTTCCGGCGTCCTCAGTAAGCTTTGCGAAAGCAACCAGTTGAAGAAAGTAGGCAACGCTGTGATTGTTCCTGGCGTTCATCTCATCGACCCCATAGGGATGGGTTGTCATCCATTCCACATAGTCAGCAAACCAGTGTTTCAGACCCGACAGGATTTCAGGTGTCATCGCTGTGGATTTTTTAAGAACTTCTATCGCCAATGGAACCTCAACAAGATGCAGTGTATCTATGATTCCAATCCCGCGTCCGGTTACCCGTCCAGGAATGGCCTGGGCATAAAGTAGATGCGGATTCATTTTCGTTTTTTCATTAAGGAAAAAGACTTCCAGCATCTGCACCGCCTTTCGAGCGTATGCCTCATTACCTTCCAGGGCATAGCCGGCTCCAAGCGCCGCAACTGCATCTCTGAGTTTCATTATAAGCATTCGATGCTTCGAAAAATTATTTGGATTAGATTGGCCATCTCTTTGTACATACGGCATCCCATCTTCCGTTTCCGGATTAGGCCACCAGTAATCACCCATAGAATAATAATCCCCCGGCCTCGACTGACCGAAAGGGGCTGGATAATCCCGAAGAGAAATCGACTTTGTATCCAGATAGGAATCCGCCAGTCGAATAATTCGATCTCGGTCAATTTGGGCTACGTCCAATGCTTTCTGATGTAGGGTTTTACGCATTAAGGCATTGGTGGCATCCTCATTTTCTTTGTGTTCAAGTGTCAGGAAAGCTGTCGGAAGTCCTTTGATAGATACACTGACGACCGATCGGCCTTGGTTCAGTTTTACATCAATCAACGCTCGGCCATTATACAACTGGACTTTTCGTGAACCTCTCGAAGTCCCCAGATTGTCCAGCAATTGCCCGTCCCCGGTAATACCAAATCGCACAAAATTTCGCGCATCCAGACAGACAACGCCGTTGACATCCAGAAGGTTGACTCCAACAGTCACAGTATTCCCATCACGGGACTCTTTCTTTAATACCAATTTGGCCGGCTTATCCCATTGGCGATCCTCATATCGCAAAGTTACTTCGTCAACAATTTTAACATCATCCTTGCAGGCCACGGCTTTTAAATGATTCATCCCTGTTTTAAATACCACTTCCCACCGCAGTCCGGCTGCGGGGAAATCCTGACTGTTTCGCTTTTTCGTCCCAGCGGATTGGTCGTTTACAAAAAGTTCCACTTCGGTACAGTTCGAATAGACCTTTACTAATTTTTTCTCTCCACTCTTGCCCCAACGCACCGGCCAGGTATGAGAGTATATCCTTACCATCGGTTTGTCAGTCCAGTAAGATTGGTATACATAATACGAATCCTTCGGAGTCAGATCCAGCTCAACTGCGCCTTTTTGATTCATAAAAGGAACCGGATTGTCCGGGCGAAGCGGCGTAGGAAAATCTTTAAATGTCCAGAAGGCTGTGCCCGTCAACCAGTCCATAGTTTCCTGCTCTTTAAGTATCCAGTCAATCAAGTCGCAAATGTAGCTTTCAGACCAGTCTCCGTCATCCGATATTCGAGCCTCTCCGCCAACCATTAAATAGTCCATACCAAGCTCTTCTGTTTTTCCGGCAGTTTCGACTTTCTTAAGCCCCTCATAGGGCGTTTCTGAATGGCGTCTTGCATGGCTATCGCCACCCCATTCCATATGCAGAAAATGTTTTACTTTGGCCATCTCTTTCTCAGAGGATTGCTTGTATCCTGTAAAACTTCCTTTTCCATACCAGCCGGGCCACATCGACGGCGAATAGACATCGACAATGTCACTGCAGAAAGCACACCGACGGATAGCCGTTTTACGCTGTGGGTCCAATTTATGACTCAGGTCATTCAGTTCACTCATAAAGGTCCTGATTTTCTCTTGATCAAAAAACTCGAAATCACCCGGCCAGTCGTTTTCATTGCCCAATCCCCAGATGATCACCGACGGATGATTCCGGTGCTGATCAATCATCGCAGTCAGCATATCTTTCGCTTGTTGTTGGTATCGATCTCCACCAAGACCGCCTCGGCACCAGGGAATTTCTTCCCAGACGAGAATACCTGTCTCATCACACAGATCCAAAACGCGTCGCGATTGCTGATAATGTCCCAGACGGATAAAGTTAACGCCCATCTCTTTCATCAACTGGAATTCTTTACAAATCAGTTCGTCGGTCTGCGCTGCCCCCAATCCCACGGAATCTTCGTGCCAGTGAGTTCCACGAAGTAACAACCTTTGATCATTTAATTTAAATGGCCCCTTCTCAATGAACTCAAACCACCGAAGGCCAAACCGCTCACGAACAATACTCTGTCCCTGCGAACTCTTTAATGTAACCACACATTGATAAATGTTGGGACTGTCCGGAGACCAGAGCACAGGCTTGGAAATGTCAGTTTCAAACAGCACATTGGATTGATTCCACGGTTCTAATATTTTTTCTGCTCGAAATTCCTGCTGGCCGTCAGGTCGAAATACCTGAATCTCTACAGAGAGCTTCTCTTTCAGCGATCCGGGGTTATACAGCCGTCCGCTGACTATCAGCGACCAGTCTCCTTTCGCTCGACGTTCGGTCTGGATATGAACACGTTCCAGCGAAACCGCCGGCACATACACAAGATTCACATGACGATAAAGTCCCCCATACAAACAAAAATCACTCAAATCGGAAGG
>Ga0315294_10008071_pt1 | contig 11563 bp, 20 predicted proteins | sample YL17G13_40_MG_FD_203626 | JGI IMG/M metagenome (GOLD analysis project Ga0315294, IMG submission 203626) | Sediment microbial communities from Yellowstone Lake, YNP, Wyoming, USA - YL17G13_40 | ecosystem: Environmental > Aquatic > Freshwater > Lake > Sediment | place: USA: Wyoming | collected... | reverse complement strand
ATTGATGATAACGGTGGATCGTTAACGGTCGATGGCTCTGTTACGGTGGTCGATAATGGGATCGCCCAGCCCTGCATCATTATCACCAACGTTGCCGCCGATGCGAATACGGTCGGGGCCAACCACGCCTGCAAGAGAGTCCTGATCCGGGCACATACAATCAATGTGGGCCTTGTCTGGGTGGATTTCAATAACGCCGCGGTCGCCTTAGCCTGCTATCCATTATCAGCCGGCGACTCGGTGGGTGTGCCGCTCACGAATACGAATTTGGTAAATTGTCTTTTCAAAGTCGCGAACGAAAAAGTCACTGTGGTCTATACGAACTAAAAATGGCAAACGATTTTTCATTGGATGCGAATTGCAAGGCCCTTTGGCGATTGGAATCAGGCGCGTTGACAGTGGATTCGAAGGGCGGAAATACCTTAACGAATAATGGCGTTGCCGAGGACCTGATCAATTTTAAGCAAGGCGCCTGCAGCGGCCTGTTCGTGCGAGCCGATGCTGACAGGATGTATCGAGGCGACGCCAGCCTTAACGCCGGCTTCCCGTTAAGGAGCAATGCAGCGACAACATCTTTTTCTTTCGCGAAATGGATCAAGCTGACTGCAATCGGGTTAACTCAATATATCCTTTGCAAAACCGGTGCGGCCGGCACACGGCAAATGATTATCATGGTCGACTCAACCAATAAAGTAAATCTGCTCGTTTCCGTCGATGGCACAGCTTGGGCATATTACATCCACGACTCGGTACTGGCTGCCAATACCTGGTATCATATTGGTGTCACTCACAATCACGATGATCACGCTTACCGTATCCGGATTTGGGATGATACGGCGGGTGCTATCCTAGGAGTAGATAAGACAGGCAATACAGTTCATCCATTTTTGTCTGCTGCGTCATTTTATTTGGGCTACTCGTCAACAATTTTAACTTTAGGCGGCAACGAAGATGAAGTGGCCGCCTTTAACGATGTACTTTCGGTTGCGGAAATCGATGCGATCCGCCAGGGAACCTATGGCGGTGGGGCGCCTGCTGCCGTGGCCAAGTTCGGCAGTTTGTTCAGAAGTGAAAAAATCGAGCAGGAAATTGGAATGTTTGCGGAAATTTAAGAAAGGATGGTCGAAAGTGGCAAAGCGTAGACGAAGAAAAAGCGGTCGAAAGACATTCAAGAAAAAAGGTTCGGCAAAGCGTGCAGCCCGCGGCCGGTCAGTCTATAAAGTCAAGGGCGGCTACCGAATCAGTAAGAAGAAATAATGCCGGTTGAGCTTAACCGATGTTGCGGATCCGGAATTCGAATTTTTCAGCTGAAAATGTCACAACGTGAGAATCAGGCTGAAAACGCATTTTTCGGGTCCCGCCAGGTCCGGCAGCTCAGCTCGTCCTCGAGGAAGATCGGTTACGCTCGAAAACAGTTGAAAACGCCCGGACATTATATCGGATCGGATTAAGATCGTGCCTTGTAGCCGATGCAGTGAATCGGAATTTTAAGTAAAGGAGCGGAAAATGAGAATTTTGAAAAATGCAACGATATTTTTGTTTATAGGACTCGTGACATTGATCACAGTTGCCGGCTGCGGATCTGAATTGACGGCGGGGGGCCTGGGCCTGGCGGGGGGTTTCGCAGCCAGCGAGACGGTCAAGGGAATCGAGGTGGACCTCAAGGCACGCGAGCAGGCACTGATCGAGCGGTACAACACGGCCGTCGAGGCCGAGGCAAAATCAGAAGTCCTAGATACGATCGAGACCGACATTAACAAGACGGTGCTGCTCCGGCAGGGTGTGCAGGCGGCAAAGGGCATTGCTGGAGCTGTCGGTGATGCTGCAAGCGGCAAGAGCGGCACAGCCGAGCAATACGGGCCGCTGGCGGCCCTGATCGCTTCGCTGATATATAACATAATCCAGAAACGAAAGGGCGATCTTATGACCAAGACAACGAAAGCGATCGTCAAGGGTGTGGAAGCGGCGGAGAATGAACAAAAGCCGAATCCCACGAATCCCGTTAAGGCGGCAATCGCCAAGCAAATGATTCAGGCCGGCATATATAGCAATGCCGATGACCTGGTCAATAGACTCAAGGCTTCCAGATGACGATATTCCTCATCAAAACAGCCCTGCTGCGCTTCGGCGTAGTCATTTCCGACGTCAAATTCGACGTCGCATCGGAGAATATCATCGTGAATTACGCGCTTCACGGCAGTAAGCAGAGCAAAATCGTACCATTCAGCGAGATCGAGCGGCTCTTTAACGCCGCCCAGAACGCTCCAGGAGACCCTGACCCGCGAGATGTGGCCCATTAGGGCACCTCAGTATGGGTCAGGCAAAATAACGCCTTAAAATCGCTCACAGCGATTTTGCGGAAAAATGTTCCTTTTTTTGCCTTGACAAAAGAAACGGGGTGTGCTATTTGGGCTGGGTGGCGGCAATCATAGAGAATAGCGCTCTATGATTGCCTTGCCCCAGGCGTCAGAAGACGACGCCAGGGGCATAAGAGGAGGCCGCTAGCGCGGCTGGAGTTTAGAGTCAGCCCCAGCGGCTGAATCGGCAACCGGCTGTTCAGAGACCGAACGCGAGCCTCGTGCCGGCGACGAAAAAAAATTCGGAATTTTGAAATTTTTATTTGACAAGGAACGTCCGATATAGTAAATTGTGATTATGAAGACTCAAACGGACAATCAGAAAAGCAAATTAAAAAAACGGCAAAATCTGCCGGGACAATTCAAATGCACGGATCAGTTACAATCCCGTTCTCGTTTGAGTCTTCAACCCGGCAGATTTTGCCGCTTTGAGGATTGAAAAAATGATTGAATCGATCTTACAAAAAGCTATTCAGAGTAGCGGTCAATCATATAGCTATTCTCCGCAGCAAGTCGCGGAAATGTTGGACATTCAGGCAAAAAATATTGAGATGCTTGAGATTAGAATTAGTTTCACCTGGTGGATATTGGTTGTAATGATCATTGCCTTTGCGGTGATGGGCATCATTTCATCATTGCGATTTGAAAAGAAGCTTAAACAGATCAAAGAGAGTATATATAGCTAAAAAAACATAGACAAAGTCCGATAAGCCGAATGAAACATAACAATCATCAACGGCCTATAACCTTGACAAAATAGCGATTAAAGGATTTTGACGGGGATATTATAGGAACACGAAAAAAAGATTATAGGACCTTTTAATATTATGTCGATAAAAAAGCCGCAAATCAAAAACAAATACAGCTCATCGCCGAAAACAGGTGAGATCGAAATCGGTAAGGATCGAATCGACAAAACCGTTGGGAAAAGGACTTTTCAATATTTCGATCGCCCGACAGTCGGCGATGAGTTTTTTATATTCCGCAAGATCGGCGATGAAGTCAGCGGCCAGATCACAGGCCACGCAATAACGAATATCCGCCGCAATTCGAGCTATCCGCTCAGGCTCGAATCCGGCAGGGTGATCGAATTTTTCGCGAACAAACAACTGCACGGAATCATCCGGGATTTTGATTTGATCCGATCACACGTCCGGATCGTTTACATCGGAAGGAATCAAACAACCTGGGGCCACGCGGCTAAGGTATATCGAGTTTACAAGATCAAGGACGGCTCGGAGTCCGGGCCGTTAGTATCACATTTGAAAAGTCTCAAAACAAAGAGGAGCAAGAAAAATGAAAAAGTGCCCGCGGTGTAAACGAATGACGCTTAATCCCGACAAGGCAATGAACAGCCTTAGCCGCCGGGATGGTAAAACATATATCTGTAATGCTTGCGGCGATGATGAAGCAATGATCGATCTTGGCTCTATCAAGCCGGATGATGTTGAAAAGGAATTTGTCAAAACACATAAAAGGAGAAAATAAAATGCCTGAAAAAATACAGTGCCCGAATTGTCTCGGCGAGGCCGAAAAAACCGGTGATAAGATTATTTGCGTGACATGCGACGCCACGTTCAAGATCACGCGAACGGGTGCGGCGGCCGTCGTAAAGATCGGCCAGGTGGAAGCGCTCGAGGGCCGGGTCAAGGCGCTCGAGGCCAGGCTGACAATAACGCAGCCAACAGAACCTGGTGAGCCGGAACCGGCAGAGGAAGATATTCTGTGATCAAGGATGAAAGTGATGTCGAAGAAAAAAGTAAAAAAGAAAAAGAGTTCCAGCCTGGAAACTGGGAGCCGTTCGGTCCCGGATATTAAAGACCAGGATAAAAATCCGCCAGTAATAACGCCTTACCCAACGGCGGGGCGCAAGGTGACAGAATTCGAGGAGCGGCTCGACGCCCAAATGGCCCGCGGCAAGAAACCGGCCAGGGTGCCGGGCAGCAAATTTTCGTCCACGTCGCCGGCGGCGGGTCCTGAAATCGATATTTCAGTGATCGGCCAGGTCGTGCAGATCCCGTTCGATCTATGGTCGGTATCCCAGGGTGTGCCGGAGCTGAAAATCTCGAACGATGAATCGTTAATGTTGGTCAAGCCGGTCAAGCAGCTCCTCGACCATTACGTTCCCCAGATACCGGAGATCGCCTGGGCCTGGATCAGTCTCAGCGCGGTCTCGTATTCGATAATGAAGTCCCGGCTTGCCTTGATAGCGGAGATCAGAAAAAATAAACCCTCCTCCGAACGTGGGATGGATGCAGCTCGCGGCGTTGCAAACTCCTCAAAGGTACCGCAGGGGCATGGAGGCTCCCATCCATCCACCGTTTTTCCGTCCCTGGAGCAAATTCAAAAACCGGTGAAATAAATGGATAAAATAATTTACGCAGTATTGCAATTAAGTCTTGATCGATGGATGGATTTATACAAGGTCCTGGACATTGCGATGGATTTTGCAGATGATCAACATCGCGAGAGGATTGAATTTTTGAAAAACGCCATCAAGGAATTGATCGAAAGAAATATCAGGGACAAATGAGCGAAAAAAAGATAACTCTGATCTTCGGCAAGCGGGGCACCGGAAAAAGTTATCTTGCCAACAAACTTATCGAGACCGAAAAACGCCTGCTGGTCTTCGATACGCTCAGCGAATACAACAACGGTGTGATTTTCGATGCTGAGGATCCTGAGCGTTTCCTTGAATTCTGGCGGCACGTGTATCGCGGGAATTTCCGCCTGGTTTACCGGCCGCTGAATCCGGAAGCCGAGATCGACGATATTGCCGATCTGGTCTTTGCCCTGGGCAATATGACTTTCCTGGTAGAGGAGGTCGATTGCTATTGCACGAGCTGGCAGATCAGCGATGCATTCGCACACATAGTGCAGCGCGGCCGGCACAAGGACATTTCCCTGATCGGTGTCACTCAAAGGCCGTTCGGGATCCACCGGCTCCTGACTTCGCAGGCCAAAGAGATTTATATTTTCGGCACGAACGAGCCGCGGGACCGGGAATACTTGAAACTTTTGTTAGGTGAGCAGATCGAGCCGAAGCTCGATGCGCTCCAGCAGTACCAGTACGTGCATTGGCAGGAAGGCAAACAGGAACTTGAAATAGGGAAGGCTTGAAAATGGCAACGACGATCACAATTTATTGTAACGGGAAAATAGTGGGCCGGTGCGATGCCAGGTGTCACGAAGCCGTGAACTCGGATTGCCATTGTGTTTGCGGCGGGGCTTATCATGGTGTCGGATCGGCGGCGGCGATCGAGGACCGCTTCGATCTGACTGACCAGGAAATTTTGAATGATTTTCCGGCCGGTGTCGGCCTTTGTGTTTTTCGGGAACCAAAACAACTGGAGTTATTCTAATGGAAAATTTCGGAGCGTTGGAAACGATGGAGCAGATAAACCAGAAGCTGCTCTCGATGGAATACGAGGACCTGATTGAGCTGCTGGCGATCTATCAATGCCCGGTCGGCGAGCTGGCGGTGAATATCGCGAAGGCGAAGGGCCTGAAAGATTCGCAGATCGCGGCCGGTAAAAAAAAAGGCCAAATGGATCTAGATCATATCGCGATTTGCAGGACAGTCTATTTAGCCGATGAATATCACAAGGAAAAATTAAGAAGTATCCAGGTGATCGAAGGTGTGTTGAAGGATATTTGTGCAGGGATCGAAGGGATCGCGACGGCACTGGAAAGCGGCAATAAAAGATAATCTTTTCAGCCCGGTTCATGGCGGGGGCAGACGTCTCTCCTTCTTTGCCCGTCCCCGGCCTTTATTACGAAAGGAGAAAAATGTCGGAAGAAAAATTAGACAACATCATTACGGTTATTGATCTGCTGGAAAAAATCAAGGCCCTGCTCACGGGCCTGATTAGTCATTCCATGCTGATCAATGAATCGCTAAAAGCTGTGATCGGCGATTGCAAGGCCGTAAACCTGAATATGCGTGAAGCTGCGCTGGGGCTGAAAGTTTTGGCGGCTGAGGCAACGAAAGAAGAATTCGAATCGCCGCCGGACTCTACAAAATCGCGCGTGACCGAAGCGCTTGAAGGTCAAGCGGATCTGGAGCTGGGATCTGAAAACGAGCAGGACGATCAGGTGTCTAAAGAAAATTCTTAAAAAATTTGAGCGTAACCGATCCCAGGGATCAGTAAACGGATCCGCTTGGAGCCGGCTCAGGATCAGATACGGGGCAAGCCGATGCGTTTTTATGGTGAAATCAGTTATTGCCGATGGTGTAGCAATACATATCGTGCGAAGAAATCGACACTTAGGGATGGTTTTTGCTGTAAAAAGTGCAAGTCGGCTCTGTATCGGGCTCGCAAAAGGCACGTAGCCAATGTTGCCAGGCAAAAGAAGTCGATATCGAAGATCGGCTACGCACGGAAGCGCGGGAAGAAAAAAAAATCATTGACAAAATCCTGAAATAGAATTGGCTGGACTAAAAACCATTGATTTTTTAAGGAGAAAGAACATGGCATTAGACCTGAAAATTCCATCAATCAACCAGTTAATCACACTTGCGATCGCCCTCGTGGTCATTTCATTCGTAGTGAAAATGCTCCCGGCAAGCGTACAAAACCTCTTTAGGGTATAAGCCTTAGGGCATAAACCCAAAACCTGAAAGGAGGTTTTGAAACATGAAAATTCTTGAAAGAGAAATTTCAGCGATCACTTACGCGGCGAACCAGACCCGGACGATCCAGCTGCCGCGAAATTACGCATACCGGTGTATCAACATGCTGCTTATAGCGGATATGTACAGGGAAGCGGGTGCAACGCTCGGCACTGGCAAAGACAGCGCTCCGTCCCAGCTCGTGAAGAACATCATGATCCGGGCGAACGGCCGCGATGTCATAAAGAACATCGACATGGAGTCGCTGCACCGGATCAACCAGCTTGCCCACGGCACTAGGCCGGTGATCGACGCCCCGATGTGGGGCGGCAGTGCCGCGATCTTGGTCGGGGCCAAAGTAGTGCAGGTCGTTTCCGCACGAATCGATTTCGAGATGTGGCGGAGCGTCCGCCCGATCGATACACTGCTCGACTCAGCAGGCCTGGCGACGCTGGAGATGATCATCACATGGGGCACTGGTAACGATACGATGACTTCCAATTACAATCCGGCCGGTGTCGGCGTGACAGTCGTCAATGCCCAGCTTTTCGTATCGAGCGTCGAAGAGGTCGGGGTTCCGGAAGGCACGCAGTTCATGATGAACAAAGAGTACATGATCCGCAGCCAGGTTACGGCGACGAGCAATCGTCATCAGATCCCGCTCCCGGTCGGCAACCTGTACCGCTGGCTGATCCTGAAGACGCACAGCGTCGGTCTTAACGTCTGTTCGATCCTGCCGTTTACTCTTGCTCTCCAGAACACGATCACGCTCCAGGCGGGCACCGAGGTCTTCAAGTACCGAATGGCCGGTGCCCTGAACGCGGACAATCGGCTCGACTACATGCTGGAAGTGCCGGAGCTGCTCGCAAGTGCGGCTGCGCTCAATCACAGGCTGCTTGAGAACGGCCTGGAAGGCTATTACGTGCTTGAGTTCTGCAAGGATGGCCGATTGACCGAATGTCTCGACACTTCGAGGCTGAGTTCGCTCGAATTGATCCTCGATGTCGTTCTGCCGGCCGGCTCTACGGATGCGTTCATTGACATCTATCCGTGCGAATTGATTCGACCGCCGGTAATTGCGGCGTAAAAAAAGAAGGCCGTCAAGAGGGGATAAAGGTTTGCGATGGCGATTCTTTCTCGCACGGGGAGAGTCGCCATTGTTTTTTAGGGTGACATTATGAGCTGGCTATCAGAAAAGTTTGAGGATTTTGTCGAGCATACTCCGGTTGTGGGAAAAGTTATCAAAGAGGTCTATCGGCCGGTTGCAAAAGTTGCCGAGGAAGTATATCGGCCGGTCGAAAAAGTTGCCGAGGAAGTTTATAGGCCGGTCGAAAAGGTCGCAGCGGAAGCTGTCAGGGAAACAAAGGATATAATTGCCACGGAAAAACGATGGCTCGAATCGGACGAGTTCAAGATTGCCGCTGTTGTAGCCGGCGGGGCATTAGCAGGGCCCGCTGTGATCGATACTCTTGCCACGGTCCTGCCGAAGATTGAACAAATTTGGGGTGATATTGGAAGAATATTGGGCAGGGAAGGGCAGGAAACGGTTCCGGTCTCGCAAAATCCGAGCAATCCACCGCCTTCGAGTTCATCGCCCGTGATAAACTTGACTATCCCGCCTCAATCGACGGGCGGGATCGTATTGACGACGCCGGCAGCCGAGCAGCCGAATACGATGCTTTATATCGGGCTTGGAATTTTAGCGATTATTTTATTTAAAGGACTTTAAAATGCTTATCATGGCACCGGGGACATCGAAAAACGGGATCGGGATCATAACATCCCAGATCGGCAAGGGCTCAAGCCCGCACACCGGCAGCGCGTTCTTCCCGGCAAATCAGCGATCGAAGATCAAGAGCGAGCTGACCCAATCGGCGGCGAACCAGGGCAAAACGTTCCGATCGGTCAGGCCGGAATTGCAATCTGTAATTCTGACTAACTTTTATCGCAGCCGGGGCTGGGTCGGAAGTCCCTATGCCGCAAATATGGCGATCCCCACGAAGCGCAAAGAAGGCTTGAGCCTTGCCAAACTTATCCAGAGGTAAAAATGAGTACGATACAAACATCTCTTATCGATCAAAAGCAGCCCGTGAGCGTCAGTCTCGGCGACATTCTGGACTCGATAGGTAATAACGTCTCGAAAGTTGTTACGATCTGGGACAAAATCCAGACGATCGGCAAATCCCCGGAAGTTGTCGTCGAAAAGCCGCGGGCGGGATCCCCGGAAGGCACGAACGTCCAGAACGTCGATCCGAAGGCTGCCGACCGCGCAGCCGATACGATCACGAAGATCCAGCAGATTTACGACCAGGTCAAAGGACTGTTCGGAATCGGATACCCATCGACGGAATCGCAGCCCACGGCCCCGGTCACGACTCAGGCCGGCTCGGCCCTGCCGTTCGGACTATCGATGGGAGCCCTGGCGGTTATTGGCCTGGTAATTTTACTCGCGGTGAAAAAATGAATGAAAAAATGAAACAGCCTCCAATTTTAGATACGTTTCAATCGAAGATCGAATACGTTCGCCGGGGCCCGATGGGCGTGCCGAAAATGATCGCGGTCGATCTCGCAGCGGCAATCGTCGATCAGCCATTCAATATTAGCGGCAATATGTTCCAGGTCTGGTCGATGCCGGATGAATCTTCTTACGTAACGATCAAAGTCAACGAAAGCAATCAGCCCGCGATCCCGTTCCAGGCACATACCGGGATGCGCACGCCTTTTCATAAGCTGCTTATCACGACTCCGGCCGGGCAGGCGGGCGAAATGCTTTTGCTTTACGGCACCGAAGCGCCGGACATGCTGGAAATGATCGACATGCGGTCCACGACGGTTGCGGGCGTCAGCGGTGTTCTCGATGAGCTTCGCGGAGATCTCACACCGGAAGCATTTACGGGTGTAACGATTACGGCAGCCCCCGGGGCCACTCTGATCGCGGCGGCCAGAGCGGCTCGAAAATCTATCGTCATACAGGCTTTATCGACGAATGGCGGCAGCGTTTTCCTCGGCTTTGCCGCAACGGTGACTGTCGGCGGGGCACCGGGAATATGGTTCGCAGAACTCCAGGCGGGCATGTCCTGGATGTGCGATGATTACCGAGGCCCGGTCTATGGCATAGCCACTTTGGCGCAGGTGGTCGGAATGGGAGAAGTCTAATGAAGCATATTTCAGATCCGAAAGCGGCCAATGTAAATATACCGGCGCAAACGCCGAGCGGCAGGATTTATCTGGAAACAACACAGGAAGATATTGCCGATGGATTATTTGTAAAAATATTATTCGATTCGATCTCTGCCGGCTTTACAGATGGTATCGAAGATCTTGTCAATCACAGAATTTTTCCCGCCGTTGCCGGCTGGTATCAAGTCAATGCTTATTTAGAGCTCGAAACGCTCATAGATACAAAAAAGTACAGTATTCATTTAACACGAAGCGGCATTTTGGTTGCACATGGAGAATATATGTCCCCGGTGACTGGAGCGAGTTCCGCTTATCATATCAGTCTTGGCATTTCAGATGTTGTCAAACTAACAGCATTGCAATATCTGGAAGTTGGAATCAATCACAATGATGCGACGGAAAGCGTTCACGTCTTAGGTGAGGAAGCAGGATCGTTTTTATCAGTCCAGAGGGTTCGATAATGGCTTTGCAGAGAATCGAGATCGATAAGGACAAGGTTCTTTTGCCCGGTGACAGGATTGAGCTGCACTTCAAGACCACGAGCATGCTCTGGGTAACGGCCGCCCAGATCGCCCTGATCGAGTGGCGGATCGGGAAACGGGATGACTGGGAGATCCTCAGCAATTCCCTGCCCGCCAACAATCGCGTGATTTTCACGGTCCTTGTCAAAGACTCCGCGAAAACATCGCCGGTATTGCAGACGGCCGGCATTGGCGTGACGGCCGCCGTTATCGCGGCGGCGATCGTCGCGGTCGGCGTAATATCATGGCTCACGCTCGATAAAGTATTGCAAATCATGGAAACCCCGGAAGGAAAAATCGCCGTCGCCGGCACAGGCCTGGGAATCGCGGCGGCCGGGATCGGACTTTTACTCTTATTGCTTTTACCGAAAAAATGACATGGGCCTGGAAGATACGAACAATCTAAGGGATTGGGACAAAAGACTCGGCGAACAGTACCGGCGAGGCTGGGATAATTACATCCGCCGCCGAATCTATCTGGACGTCGCCCAGGACCTGGAATTGTGGGGTATCTGCGGGGAATTTTTCTACGTCGAGGAAGTGAGCTCGGCTTTGGCGATCGGCTCGATCAGGTTGAACCGAAACACGAACGATCCGATCGATTTGGTTTTGGGTACGGTTGTCAAAACAATCTTCTGCAATATTTTCATCACGCACGCAGCGCTCCAGGGTGAATGGATCGACGTGATTTATGGCATAAACTTCGAGTATTACAAAGGCGGTTCCGTTGTGACGGTCCAGGAGCCGCTCGGCATTGATGATAACGGTGGATCGTTAACGGTCGATGGCTCTGTTACGGTGGTCGATAATGGGATCGCCCAGCCCTGCATCATTATCACCAACGTTGCCGCCGATGCGAATACGGTCGGGGCCAACCACACCTGCAAGAGAGT
>Ga0315294_10008070_pt1 | contig 11564 bp, 7 predicted proteins | sample YL17G13_40_MG_FD_203626 | JGI IMG/M metagenome (GOLD analysis project Ga0315294, IMG submission 203626) | Sediment microbial communities from Yellowstone Lake, YNP, Wyoming, USA - YL17G13_40 | ecosystem: Environmental > Aquatic > Freshwater > Lake > Sediment | place: USA: Wyoming | collected... | reverse complement strand
TACTAACTCCTATTACATCTGTTATATCCATTTCAACAATATCAACACTTGTTGGAGCACTAGCATTATCTACACATATTAATACATCATTGTTTAAAGCAGTAATTGGTCCTGCTACATAACCCATTGGGAAAGCAATTTCTCTATTGTATGTCGCAGTGAAAGGATCTAATGTTATATCCCATTGTCTAAACTCTGTATTATCTATACTCCATATAAATAAAGGTGTCATTGCTAAACCATTTGCAGCCATAAATTCAGGAGTGTTTAATATAGATGTTGTATATCCTGATAGTGTATTCAATAAGTACATACCATCATTTGATAATATCACTACTCCACAGCATTCAGGAATAAATATTGTAGTACTTGTAGTAGTAGTGATACCACAATCACAATTTACAATTTCAGTGATTACACCATTTACTACATGATAAGTGGTATTATTAATAAGACTGTTTAAATCAAAATACCAACCATCTGCAACTAAAGAACAATCTGTTAAATAATTAGTGTTATATAATATTTGACCCACTTCTAAGCTATCTGAGTTTGTAGACATAGCAGTAAAACTAGTTAATGTTTTTTCTGTTGGAGCTAATATAATAGGGAATGATTCACACAATACTTCAAAAGATGAAGAAGTAATTACTGGGGTTTCTCCTGTTATTTCATATCCATTATATAATGTATAAGACACTAACCAAGAAGGTCTTTGGCATAAAGTTGTAGTTGTTGTTGGAGGCACTGTTATTATTCCTGTACCAGTTAAATCACAAGACACCTCAAAAGCTGTTCCAATCAATGTACAATCTACTGTGAATATAGTTGTAGATGTTGATGTAGTACTAGGAGGTATAGGAGGCAATGTAGTGGTGGTAGTAATAGTTCTATCTATCCTGCCAACTAATGCTAAGAAATCAGCGTCTATATCACTACAACAATTATTAAGTCCAGAATAAAAAAAATTATTCTCTCCTATATACCAATTAGGAATATAGCTGTGAAATGAAATCCAACTATTGGTATTCATATTAAAAGAAAGAGTCCAAGATTTATTACAGAAAAATTCAGGATCTGTAAGATAGACTTGTGTTTTTGTTACAATTTTTATTTTTTCTTCTTGTTCCATAATTAATCTTTTATTAGCCTAACTGATAAACCTCCTATTTGATAAGTCCAAACAAAATTTGTATACTCTGAATTATTATATAAACTAATAAGATAAGCTGAATCAGGATCTGATCCAAAAATTTTTTCTGTAGATGACCAAAAAATAGCAACATTTCCAATATCATAAAATCCTGCATCACCAAAAGGATCAGAACCTCTTATTCCCCCAGGAAGAGCTGTAAATAAACTTTGATTATTAGAAAACTCATTAGGAGAATTCCAATAACATATTCCTGTTTGTTTTAATTTTCCTCCAGATAATAATTGTCCTCCTAAATAAGTTATTAAATTTGAAAAATCTGTTTCTGTTGGAATATGATATCCAGTTGGAGCCAAACCTCTAGGATCATTTACAGCATACCAATTATATAATTTACCATAAATTGCCCCATTTGCAGGATCATTGTTGTAATAACACCATGCACCATCTCTAGTATTTTTCCATAAATCAGGATCTGTTATTTCTGGTATTATATCCCCATTTCTATATGTAGTTACATTCAAATTACATTTAGACCAAGTTTGTGTACCTATTGTTACATTTTCTGATATGCAGATAAAACAAGTGGTAGAAGTTGTAGTAGTTGTGCTGGTAGAAGATGTAGTAGTGGTAGTTGGTCCATCTATATATTCTATGGTTTCAACATAGAATTCTTTTTTAATTGGGTCGTATTTTACATCTTTATCTATTGGAATGTAATCTAGTTTACTAATTATAACTCTATCAAATTTACTATCATATACACCATGTAATCCTACAGATGTAAAATTATTATCTATTGGGGTTTCTGGAAAATATCTTAGTATTTCAAATGCTAAATGGTCTGTAAAGAATCTATTCATACCAGAACCAAATGCAGATAAATCTTTTGCTTGTGTTCCTTCTATAAGAAATACTTGTCCTCTTTTAGCATCAACTGTTATTTGTCCTTGAGGAATCTTCAATAAAAACTTATTTTGACTTCCTACATATCCAAGATCTGTTTCTGCAAAATCAATTGGAGGAACATCAGTTCTAAAAAAATTAGGATTACCAAAATATGCAGCTTGTGGATTACTTGTATCTACAGTTAAAAGATTGTTGTATAATAATGTTTTGTTCTCAAACCTAGCTAATACAGCTTTGTTTTGAATACCATCTAAAGATGTAAGTTTTCCATAGTTTTGAGGAAAATCAAAAAATGATAATGGTTTATACACTAACCAGTTATTAATTCTATTATCAGCATTTGTATTTTGTGGTTCTGAGTATATAGTTCTAAAAGGAAAGTTTGTTAAACAAAAATTATCTTTATAGTCATCTGGAAGATGTGTAAAGAAATTTTCTGTATTTTGTTTTGAAAATGTTGTATTATATGTATATGTATTATCATTAGCTATAGAGACATAACTTTCTTGAAACCAATTATCAGGAATACCTGTTGAAACATGTGGCCAAAAATCTCCTTCTTTATTATTAAATGCTTGTCTTAAATCTACATTGTAAGATGTTTCACAATAGAAGTTAGGAATACCATATGCAAATAAATAAAAATATCCATCATAATATGTTCTATATGTTCCTGCCACTCCTGTTTGTCCTATTACATTTCCAGGAATATTAGGACAATCAAAACTAGTTGCTTTATAAGAAATAATATTTCTCATATTAATATAGTCTTCTAAAATTGATCTTGCAGAATGCCAATATTTAGGATAGGCTACATTGCCTATTTCATCATAAAATATATCTGAATCATCAGGGGCATTAACTCTATTATCAATAAAAAAAGGTAATTTAGTTTTAAAAGCAAACCTTGATATAAATGTATCTCCACCAAAAATTGTAGCAGTTTCAGATTTACTTTTAAAATCAATTCTTTGAAATCCTGTATCAATTGTTTTATATGTATATATCTGTCCCCATTGATTTGGTATAACATTTTTTAAAGAAGCATAATATGAAACAACTTCAATAGGTTGTTCTTGTGCAGGTAAATTACATCTACCACTTAAAGAAATTGTAGTTCTTGATCTATCTACAACAATAGGTTGTCCAGAAGTATTAAGCATATCTGGAACTTGACTTGGAAACTCTAATGCAGTAACTGTTGTTGAAGTATTATTATTAATAATTCTATCTTCTATTGTTTTAATGAATACAGAAGATTCTCTTTGAAAATTATTAATATTATAATTATCCCCAACACTTTGTACTCCAGGAATTAAATAAGAAATTAAGTCAATCTCTCTTTGTTTTATTCCTAAGTTATTATCAATATCAGCTTTATAGTTATAATCAGCTCTAGAGTTATATGAATAAGCATAATTCTTTCTTGTTATACCATTAGTATAAATAGTAAGGTATGCTTGGTAAGCTGTAAACAACCCAGTAGCATTACCCCCAGCAATAGTTTGTGAATCAAGTAATGCATCTTGTTGTGCTTCTTTAGAAAGAAGTCTATATTTAGCATTATCTCTTACTTGTATAAAATGATCTTGGCCTTTTCCATAAATAACATTTTCTAGTTTTAAAACATTTCCAAGAAATGGTTGACCAAAAGAAGTTTCTGGAGAATTAAATACTTGTCTATATTTTGTTTCTTCATTAGAATTTGCTATTAATGGTAGTACTTCTTTACAATCTAAACTAGATCTTCTTCCTCTATAAAATATTCCAATTGCAGCATAATCTGAGTTGTAAGGATCACTACTACCAAGAAAAGCAGGTAACTTATCTTTTGGTAAAACATCAAAAGGCATTATAAATTGATTATATGCTTCATCACCATTAGCCTCATTATAAACTTTTTGACCAATTTTAACAAGAAAATAAGCATTACCTCCCACATAACTAGCACCCTCTGCACCAGGTATCCAAACACGTTGTGATACTGTATCTGTATTATTACTTGTAAAAGGAGTTCTACTAATGGCCCAGTAACCATAGGGTGTTGTATACCAAGGTACTCGAATAATATCAAAATCTGCTGGACACACATTACCCAAAGGACCACTAGTAATTGTAGGTTTTGTTGCTGCACAAAACTCATATACTGTAGAACCATTTACAAAACTTTCACTTTCAGGGTTATTTATAAAAGTATCAGTTACTTGTGCTGCTCTATTACAGTTTGAATATGATACAGTACTTGTACCAAATACCATAACTAACCAAGGAAAACAAGGATATGCATTATTATATGTTGTTAAAAAAGGGTCTTCATTTAAATCATTATATGGATAGTTAGGAAAATAAAATGATTGTTCCTCTCTTTTATACTCCCCTACATTTCTAAGAATACCTTTTGCAATAATTGATTTATTTGTCCCCCTGTCTCCTCTTAATATTTTAAAGCCTACAATATCATTTTTTTGTTCTGTTGTTAAAGAGGAAGCATTAATAATATCTCCCACTTGTTTAACATCTATTTTAATACCCATGGGAAATACAGCTGTACTACCCATTTCCATATCTTTAATAGAGAAAAAATACTTTTCTTCAAATATTGGACTTACTAATACATCAGGAAATTTATGATGTCTAATTGGTTGTCCAGCTAAATCTCCCCAAATTTCTTCTACACAAGGATATAAATCTTCAGATTCCCAATAAGCAAATTGTCCATATTCATATGGTCCTCTATAGGATGTTGTTTTATTTAAAGCAACTGAATATTCAGGGGACTGACTAATAACTGATGCTGTGTTGTATATTTTCCAATAAGGACTATACCCTATTGTTTCATCTAAACTATAAGAAGTGGGAGTTCCAATAAAATCATTATTAGTTGTGGGAACATCTAAATATGATTCATTAAAGTTTTTATTTCTTCCTGGAATATGAAATCCATCTGTTTGTTTTCCATTCTTTAAAAGAAAACAAATTTCTAATGCATATACTTCATCTCTTAAATATCCTCTTAGGTTTGTAGCATTTAACTCATCAGAGTAATCTTGTGTAGCAGGTATTCTCCAAGTTTCCCATTGAAGAGAAATTTGATTTGCTATAGATTGATAATTTACTCTACTTACACTTGTAAGGTCACTCCATATTAATATATCTTGTGCAGAAGTTAAATCGTTTGCAATTTCATAATAAGGTTGCTTTTCAAATATATCACTTATTGCTAATCGTATATTAGTTACATTTTGTCCTGTGTATGTAAGTTTTTCTACAGGGTTATTAATAAAGTATGTACCTACTAGTTCTACAGATGATACACCATTAACTGTTTTAATAACAGCCATGTTGTAATATTGAAATTGTCCTGTAGAATCTAAATTTGATATCTCTAGAATAACAGACTTTCCTACATTATAATTAAAGTTTGGAGTAGTTAATTGAGGATCAGCTATAGGTGTGGGATTAGTAACTGAATAGTAGGATGTATATGGGTTACCAGCTGAGTCAGCATATTGAATAGCAAACTGTACAGTTCCTGCTGTTAAGTTTCCTCCACTAACAACATCAAAAACATCAATATTAGGAATATTAAAATTAGGTTGAAGGTTTAATTGATTACAATCAATTTGATCTGTATATATAAGATTACATTCTTCTGAGTTTGCTGCTAATATATAAGGAATAGTATCAGGGTTTAAATCTAAATATCTTCTAGGGTTTAATCCATCTGTCCAATATATTTCTGTTGTACAGTTTGTAATTTTATGTACAACTTTATTAATAGGATAATTAATATCAAAATTTAAACAAGGGGCAGATATAAACGTGTGGTAGATACAATCATTATTATCCATATAACCAATCTGTGAATTATTGATTAAAGGGTTAGTAATAAAGAATACATGTTTATTTTTTTCTTGTATAAAATGACTTCCTATAAGAACATAATCTGTAGGAAATTGTACACAAAATTCATTACCAGGTTCATTTTGATAACTAGCTGAGTTAGCATCAAAGTTTTCCATATTAGCATTAAGAGCATATGTTAGTGAACCTTTAGGAATCTGATTAACAGATTGGTCCATATTAAGGCCTGAAGAAGCTGTATTATATTCTTGGTTTACATTACTTTGATCACCACCAAGTATTTTTTTAATTTGATCTAATTCGTCTGCCATAATGATTAATTATTACGTCTTCTACCATATCTATTTGTACGATTGGGAAGCTCATACATATTAAACTTATTTAATTGCTGTTTCATTCTATTCATCTTTGTATAGACATCTTGTTTTTTAATTTCCATTTCAGCCATTATATATGCTTCATCTGATAATTGTTTATAGTATTGAAGCTTTTGTTGTAACTGATTAAATGTCTCATCATTAGTTTGATTAGTTAACATTTCAAAAACTTTATATTTAATGAAGTGCTCAACATACTCTCTAATACGATAGTTATCAGGAACTAATTGATTTCCTATTTCATCATAGTCTGTAGCATACATAATTAAATGAACAACCCCTGTTCTAAAGTTTGTTACAAATTTATTACCTCTTACATCAAAAGAATCATAAGCAGAACCATAAGGAACATTTCCTGTAGCATTATGCTGACCATATAAATCTAAGTTACTACTGTAATTTACATCACAGTTGTGTCTTGTAGATATATTACCAGGTTTAAGCAAATAAGCTTGTTTGTATGATCTTGCTTGTTGTGAATTAGTTTTGTATACAGCTTGTACAATATCTGGCATACATTCTGTACATCCTGATGTACAACTTGTATTTGTACAGGGAGTTCCATTAAATGTGATAGGAGCTATTTGTATTGTTGTAGAACCTGTTTGAGAGTAAAATGAATTAGCTGATTGATATGGAAGTAAAGGTATTTCTGCACACATCCAAGCTTCTCTTACAGCATAAAAGTTATCAGGAAGACGTGCTTCAAAATCTTCTATATGTAGAGCTGTTTCAGCTATAACATAACTTGATTTTCCTAGTTTCTTTAGACATTTATCTAAGTATGTAGGGAATAACAAATCATCTACTGCAGCTGTGTCAAAATAGCTCTTAAGCTCTTCTTTAACTGTTGAGTAAACTGGTTCAGGACTAATAAAATTATATTTATAATAGAAGCTCATTGTTTTTATTTTTTAATATTCCACTCACAATAAATATGTTGATATTTATTATCAGTTTTAATATAGTGTGATAATAATCTTGAAGTTGTTCTTAGTGGTTTAAAATACCATAAATTTGAGAATCTAAATCTAGCAGGATCTTTAAACCAATGCCAACCAAAAAAGAATCCTTCTGTATGATAATTAAAGTTGTATATAACTTTTCCTTTTTCTTTAGTTTTTTGCCAATCAATAGGAAGATTAATAAACTCTTTTGTTCCATTACTCTTCATCTTCCTTCTTTTTTTCTTATTAATAGAAAAATCTCCAAAACCACAAGGAAGTTTTATTTTTTCTCCAGTCTCAAGAATATAATCTCTGAATGCTTCATTAAAAGAATATACTATTATTCTCCAATCATTATACGAAAGAGATATCTCAGGATAAGCTTTACAAAATGCTATGTAATTATCTTTACTTGCAGATCTGAATTCAACCTTTACTCGCATATATTAACTAGTTGGTTTTGAGTTTGGGGCTTGTCCATCTACACCATCTTCTGATTGATCAGTTTTTATTGCAAAATATGTAGATATAAGTTTTTGAGAAGTTAGTTGTAACACTTGCTGTTCTAAGTATCCTGGAACTGGAAATTCTTTATCTAATGGATTAATACATATATCATCTTCTGAATAACTTCTTCCACAATTACAATCTTCTGAATACATAATACTGTTAGGAACATCTTCTTCAAAGAAAGCTACAAATCTAACAGCTTGTAAATCTGGATTACTTATATATAAATATCCATTTGATATCCAAAAATATGCTTCTTTTTTAATTACAGGAAGTTTTAAAAGATTTGTATATCTATTTACAGATATTTCTTTAAACTTTGTAGCCTTACCCCCTAGGGCATTAATAGAGTACACTCCTTGAATAACATATTGATAGTTACCTTCTGATATCCTTGGAAGTTTTTCTTTGCTTCTAGCTACTGTACATTCGTCTACATAATCACAACATTCAGACAAAGGAACTTCACACATTTCTAAACAAGGAATTGTTGTAAAAAGTGTGTCTGTAGCCCACAGCTTTCTAAGATTTGTTTCTCTTTTAATTAATAATAAAGAATTATTTCTTATTTCACTTAGTATGGCTCTGTCTGTTATTAAAGAATCAGTTGAGAGTAACTTGTGGGTTGCCCTAACATCTGATACTAATTTTCTTCCTGTACTCATATTGTTTTATATTCTACTCTCGAATTCTGCAATTCTTCCTTTAATAGGATGATACACTGTAGCAATTCCAGCTCTAATGTTATTAACGTAATTATTATCTAAGTGCCATCTATCTGTTCCTGATAATGAAGGCATTTGTTGAATTCTAACACCCTTTATTTCTTTAGCCATATAATGGTGTTTATCTCCTGTATGCACTTCTCTATATGTAGAACAACCAAAAGCTTCACTGTTTTTTCCTGTTGCAAATAATAAAGGCAAATCTTCTATTTTACAATTACCATGATGGTATCCAATAAATGTGTTGCCCAATAGTACAACTTTTGTTGTAGAATGTTCTCTCTGAAATGTCACTCTTGAATCTGCTCTAAAAAATACTTCTAACCCATGTGCTAGATAAAAAGATTTAGTTCTATCATGGTTTCCTTGTACTAAAATAACTTCTACATTATTAGCATGATTTAATAAAAAAGAAATTGATTGTACTAATAAATCAAATCCTTCTTCATATTCTTTATCATAACTAACTAATACATCTTGTGGTGTACCATTAGTAGTTTGGTTTTGATAATTATCTGTATGAAAATAATCATTAGAAATTGGAAAAACTATTTTGTTTATTCCATATATTGTATTTATATCAGAAATTAACTCTGTTACAACTTTAAGATATTGTAATTTTTTATCTTCAATTGTTTCCCCTTCTAATGTTTTTTTACCTAAGTGAAAATCTGCTATAGAAAGTTCTACATCTATATTAGAATCTATATGTGTTCCAGGAACTTTATGGGCTATATAAAAAGGTTTATAATTTTCTAAAAATTTAGAAAAGTCTTCAGGGGAGTAATCCTTTGGTTGTTTTAATTTACTAAATACTGAAGAAGTGAATTTTCCTGAAGGAAGCATTTTAGACCAATAGTTTGTAATAACATATTTGTCTAAATTTATTTTATGTAGTTTTGCTAATTCTATATCATCTTTAGGGTCGTAATCTGTAATTATAGTACTTTCTATAGTTCCTTTTTCAACATTTACTTTTTTTTCTTCCCCATAATTTTTAACAACTTCTTCTGGTTTTTCTTTAAGCTCTTTCATAAGCTCTTCTACCTCTTGTTCAGTTATCCCAAGTTTTTCAGCATAAAACTTTTTACTTCTTTTTTGACATAACAATTTTTCTAATTGATATAACAATACATTATTTTCAGTCATAAGAAATTTGTATTAATTAAAATAACGTAAAGGTATAAAAAAAATAGTTTGAATGAACAAATATATATTATTAAATAATAAAAAACTCTCAGATAATAAATTACCTGAGAGTAAACCCAAAGAAAACCAACAAACTTTAGAGTTTTATATATTTACGCACCACACAAATTAATACTAATAATTATACCTCCAACAATTTCTGTTACTTCTTGTGTAATTAAATCTGTAATATAAAAACCATCTGGTAGTAGTGTACAATTTGTATCTATACCTTGGTAAACAGTTTCTCCAATACTAAAAACAGCTAATTGTCCTGGTTGTGCTACCATTAATCCATCAGGAAGGTTTACAAAATATTCAACAGAAGCTAAACAAGCGTTAGTAAAAGAATCTGTAAAAATAAACTCTGGCCCTGTAGGAGGAATATATTTAAAATTAAAATCTTTAGTAATTAATCCTTCAGGTCTTTCACAAGGGGGTTCTGCTAATGTTATATCAACGTAGTTAATACAAAACTGTGCTGTTGATTTTACTCTAACTATTGTTGTAAAATCTGGAACCAATAAAGAAGAATAACCTGCCTCTAGGCTAGCTTTATCTACGCCCACTTCAAAAGGAACTATAAATGCATCTAAATTTGAATATAAATTAAAAGGACCACTATCTATTCCTGCTGTTGTTAATGTTATATATACTGTCATATTATTTATTATTAGCAATCAATTGTTTCTTTAATCTCAGCATTTGTTAAAACAAGAGTGGCAACATTTATACATCCTGTATAATATGTTCCTCCATCTCCAGGTACAAGTCCTCCTACAGATTCTCCTAGGCAATCTGTTGCAACCCAGCTACCTCCATCTATTGATAATGCATTTAAACCTTGGTCTTTACATAAAGCAGGATTTAAAGTGGTAGATGTAGTTGTGGTAGTAGGCAAACAATTAATAATTGTTTGACAATCAATAGCATTATTTACTAAATCAATAAACTGTTGACCACATAAAAAAGTATTTATTTTTTGTAATGCTACATCAATAGTATCTTTAGGATTAATTCCTAAACAAGACAATGGTGGTCCTGAGTAACAAACTTCTTTGGCTGGTTTACATTTACAATTAGTACCTCCACAAGAATTTGAGGGATAACAATTTCCATTACAACCACAATCTATAAATGCTGTCATATTATACTGGTATATACATTATATAATAACAACCAATTGTTGGTTGTGTGTTAGTGTGTGCTTGGTTTTGACCTTCGGGATCTATTGTTACTGTTGTATTAACATCAACAACTTCTTCAGATGTTTTTATTGTTTTTTGTGAAGAAGGATCATTTGAGTTAACACCCCTACCAGAAGCAACTGTTCCTGTACCTACAGAAGAAATTGCTCTTAGGCTAGGAGAAAATAACATACTATCATGATCATGAGCAACTGCTATAGACACTGCTGTATTAGTATGAAAATGCTGTGGCATTTCACTCTTTTGAAGAGTGACAAAATTCACACCAGTTTTGGTAAAAGAAGGAGTTGCCAGATAATTTGGATTACCTACAGTAGCTGGATTAACTTCTACATCCATAGCTCCTCCACCCATACCAGTTGTAACTCCTGCTAATACTCTCCCTCTTAAGTCAGGAACATTTGGAAAATTTCCATTACAAAAATATACATTTTCAAACTCTAAACCAGTAATTCCTGCACCATTTATATCAAACTTTCCTGTTACATAAGATAGTGGTGCAAACCAAGGGTATGCCACATAAGGAATCATTTTAGTATATTGTTTGGGAGTTGCACCTATAAGCCCTTCATCTTCTAAAGCTTGAGTTATAATATCTTGTATACCTCCAGGACCATTTAAAGCTACATATGTATTAGGAAGGCTAATAACAAGAGCACAAAATCTGTCTAGTAATGCTTGTA
>Ga0315294_10008066_pt1 | contig 11568 bp, 5 predicted proteins | sample YL17G13_40_MG_FD_203626 | JGI IMG/M metagenome (GOLD analysis project Ga0315294, IMG submission 203626) | Sediment microbial communities from Yellowstone Lake, YNP, Wyoming, USA - YL17G13_40 | ecosystem: Environmental > Aquatic > Freshwater > Lake > Sediment | place: USA: Wyoming | collected... | reverse complement strand
ATGGAAAGAGTCAAGCCAGTGATGAGCGAAATTCGAGCCAGTCCCCGATCTCGTCCAACTTCCGCTTCTTCATATTCGTTTTCTGTTTAAGCATGTGCCATTCGTGCCTGTCCCTGCGCTCCCTGCCGAGACATTGGCCATCCTTCCCGTGGTGTGATATCATTCTATGTTGCGCGAACGATGGTTTGCCGTTGCTTCTGCATCTAAGTAGTCGGGAGGGGACAAGTAAGCCGGCTTACGGAGGTCTGCGATGCGTTCGAAAGCTGCACCCCTGTTCCTGTTAGGGATTCTGCTCTCCCTTCTCGTGTGTATCGGCTGCTCACACGGCGGCGCGACGGGGCCGAACCCGTTGACGCCGGGACCGTCGGGCGATCCGAGTCTCCCGAGGAGCGGAGAGGCCCAAACGAGCCATTCGCTGCTCGGTCTGTATGAATTCACCGTGGTTCCCGACGGACCTGAGATCAGGACGGTCCCGCTACGGGACGCCATGTTCCATCTCAATGCTTTGAGATTCCTCGAGCCGCCTCCCCCTGTCAGAATTGTCCTGTCCAACTTCCAGTTTGACGGACAGACCGTGGATGTGGATGTGCAGCTCGTCCATCCCTTCGCCGGACTTCCGCAGTTCACCGGCTTCGATGTGTGCGGAATCGTGATCACATCCGGAAGCATCTCGGGCTTCAGCGATCCCGATCTTGTTGTCGCAGGGGAGGGTGACACGAGGCTTCTTAACCCCGACGGTCTCACGCGCTGGTGGAATCCGAGAGAATTCCCCTACAACAGCCAGACCCCCATGTGGGGCTATATCAACGGCAACAAGGGCACTCCCGACGAGACGGCTCATTACACGGCCACTTTGAACGGGTACAAATATCATGCGGACGGACTTGGCCCCTCTGACGAGCTTGTTACCCTGAACCCGTCCACAAGGGGCTCTTTTACGGCAGGCTCCGCGCACACGCGCCACTACAAGATAAGACTGGACGCGGGATTGGTCTTCAACTACGCCGTCGATGCGTGCTGGCTTCCGCCCGACGAGACCCCCCCGATCATCGTTCCCGACAGCTTCCCCCCAAGCGCGAACCGGGACGAGCCCTGGCTGATGACGCTCAATGTCACCGATAACACGCTGTACTACGATCCGAGCGCCGGATCGGGCGGCGGCGAACTCGGCCTGGATGTGAGCTGCTACGACTGGTTCAACGCAGACCAGAACACCGTCCGCGCGGAATGCCCCGGCGTTTTCCAGCCCGCGACATCCAGTGTCCCGGTCGGCGGCAACAGCGTCTACTCAACATACCACGTTGATTTGACCAATCCCGTTTTCACTTCGGACGATCCGATCGATGTCTGGCTGTCCGCGGAAGCGGGGACGGGCTACGACGGTCTTCTTCCAGGCAAACCTACCGCTGCGTACCTGCCTCCTCTTCAGGTTGATGTGGAGCTCCTGACTCCTCAGCAGGGCATAGTGCTGGAGTGGGGACCCGAGGGCGTGATTGATCACGCCAACCGGATCGCCAACAACGATATCGATCCAGCAGTCATCGTTGACGGCAACGGTGAGGTCTTGATCGCGTTTGTCTGGTACTACTGGAGTGGTGCTCTTTTCAATCGTCCCTTGTTCTCGAGGTCAACCGACCAGGGCCACACTTTCAACTATGGCGAACAGGGTTACTGGCAGTCGCACAGTGTCGATGCGGACTGGAAATGCTGGAACAGCAAATACACTCTCGGATCGGACGGGCAGGCGTTCCATTCATACTGGGCGCCGTGCGGACACACGCTCCACAAAGCGCCCTGGGGCGGAACCTACCCCGATGTGAACGGCGGCTCGCATTCCGGACCGGTAATGGAGCATGCGGGCGAGATGCTCTACACCGCTCAGGGCTATCCCATGATGTTCGGCGACAACGGCGGCACGATCATCATGCGCCGCGGCGATTACCCCAACGTAGCCGGCACCGGAACCTGGCCTTCGTTTCAAGGAACTCCGTACACGCTGGTTGCGGAGGGAACGTCCAACTACCTCAGCCTGGCCCGGTCGGCAATGAAGACATCCGACGGGCTTTGCCACCTGATCTTCTGGCACGAGGGTCTGCCCTACATCAGGATGGTCTCCACCACGGATGTCTCGGGCCAGAACTGGGGAGCCCCGGTCCCGGTTTTCGAGGGCCTTGCGGAAATATGGGTCGGCGCGAAGGACCCAAGCCTCTGGATCGACAAAAACGACGGGTTCCACACATCGTTTGCCGCCGAGGACTGGATGGGTAACTACCATCTCATGTACGGCTATTCCGCGACGGTCGACGGCTGGGACGAAGGTGCATTCAAAAATATCATGATTGTGCCCATCGCGGACGGGCTCAATGACACCCATGTCGTCGTCTTTGACGCCTTCGACGAAACCTACGTGTTCCTGAGTTACGAGACCGCAGGAAATGTCTGGTGCCGATATAAGAAGTTCGAGGAGAGCGAGTTTTCCGACCCGATACAGGTCAACGAGCATTTCCCCGCGAGGCTTCCGGACATCTATCCTAACGGCGGCACCGGCGCGGTCTTCGCGTACGAGGCTGACGACGGTACGGGCAACAACCTGACCGACATCTTCTACCGCCTCGCGGAATTCAAGGAGGAGTAACCCTCCGGGGCAAGGCTGCGGGGCTGTTGAAAAAGCCCGATCTGTAGGGGCACGGCATGCCGTGCCCCTGCGTGATGCCGCATGAATGGCAGGCTGGAAAGCCTGCCCCACATCCGGATACTCACCATTCAGTATATCCTGCCGATCTCCAAAGATGCGAGCGGGATCAGCGCCGGGCCGACAGCATTGACGCCGCCTGCAATGTAAACATACTGGCCGTCCGTCGCGACCGTAGGCACTCCCCGCCTGTGTATGAGCGGGTTGATCGAGAACCACGTGTCGTTCTTCACGTCGTACACATCGACATTCGGGAGCATCATGGCTGCGGTGCCGCCGCCGAACGTGTAGAACCAGTCATCGACAATGACAGAGACATTCCCGTCCCGACCCGGAATGATCGGTGATCGATACGCCCATGATTTCCAGCCCGGCTCGTGATAGAGCACGTCCTGCCTGTCCGGATGTCCGCCGCATGAAATCAGATACCCGTCTCCCGCCGCGAAGCCCATAGTGGACGTCTCGAATTCGAGGTCGGTCTGACCGACGAAATCGGGCCCGGGCGGTGTGAAACTGTAAGTCTCCTGATGAAAGACCCACGAGGAGCCGGTGAAATGCCGGCCTCCGGCGATAAAGAACGTGTCGGTCATGAGGGCGCATCCGAGGGTCGCGAGAGGCTCGGGAAGGATCGGCGGCGATGGTTCGGGGTTTCCTGTCGCCAGGTCGATCACGAGGCACGTGTCTGTGACAACGGTCTCCGAGAAACGCCCCCCGAAAATGTAGGCCTTCCCGCCGAGTGTTCCGCACCCGAATCCGTCGCGCGGCTCCGGAAGGCTCCAGGGGCTGTCCCAGGTGCCAGCATCGACATCGTATCTATCGACCGCATCGAACGCTATGCCTGCGGCGCTTCCCCCGAGCACCCAGAAATATCCGTCCGCGAAAAAGCCTCCGGCATAGCCTCTCGGTACGGACATGTCGGGTCCCGCGGTCCACCAGATGTTGGGGTGCTCTCCCACTACCGGGCTTTCGAAATCGACATTCGTCGTCTCGTTCCCGATCGAATCCTGTGCCCTTACGCATAGCGTGTGCAGGACGGGATTGAGACCCTCAAGCAGATAGGGGGGCGCCTCGATCCCCGACACCTTGTTGGCGGTATCGAAATCGAGTGTGTTGCCTTCCACCCAGTACAAATTATACGTCACCGGACCATTCGGATCGCTCGCAGTGCCGAAGTCGACAAGAATGCCTTGCAGGCCCGGCGCTACGCTGACAATCCCCTCCTCGACATCCCATGTCGGGGGATCATGATCCGAAAGGTCGGTCACCTCGATGTCAACCCACTGGAAAAGGTGGCTGACCACGACCTGGTCTCTTGCCGTGATGAGACAAGGATAGCTTCCGGGAGGCATGCCGAGAACGTTCTCAACCGCTCCAGCCCACAAATCTCCGGACACGTGGGACAACTGCGTTTCCGTTCCCCCGAGCGCATCCGGCTCGATCGTCACTTTGATCGTGTCGCCCTGCCAGTCCGAGACATACACACTGACCATGGCGCCGGCGCCGGGAGCCATGTCCAGAGGATCCTGCGTGAAGTCGTGGATATCGTACGCTTCCGGGCAATGGTCCGGCCAGCTCGCATCGATCGCGTACTGAAGGTCGACGAAACCCGCACCTTCCGGGAAGCCTACGATGTATGTCTCGGTGGAGCTTTCCAACGGGCCAAGCGCGCGATCCGGGTCCTGAGTCTCGTATGCCCGGAAGCCTGCAGGAGTAGTGACTGTCGGCGGAGCATACAGGAGAGTGTACGCGTAGGCATTCTTGAGAACATAATCGCCAAGGGGGTATACGATGCCCCTGACATCGCGCCCGGTCAGCTTCTTCGTGAAGTTCTTCACCGTCACGTCTGCGGTGACTTCGTGGTTGACCGGATCGAGATTGGTGACCGTGATCTTGAAGCAATCGCTGCAATACGGGGGCATGAGGAAGTGAGTGACGTCATAGTGCGCTTCCGGCTGACGCGCGGGCACTACTCTCGCCGATCGGGCTGCCAGATCGATGCTGACATTGAAAATGCCCATCAGGACATGCCCCGATGCCCCACGCCCGCCGGCCGGCTGCGCCAAAGGCGGGTCGACAGGACTCGTCCGGTTACACCCGGACGAGAGGCTCGCGCAAATGCCGAGCAGGACCGTCAGGGTCAGTACGTTGTATCGCATACCAATCCGCCCTCCTTGCCTGTGCTGGATACGCGGTTAGCCTCTGAATTCATCATTCCTGCGCGTCTTTCTCGCGCGACTCATCGGCGGAATTCTCCTCCGACAAACCCGGCCCCTCGACATTCCCGGCTCTCGGTGCGCCGTTCGGAAACCTTTGCTTGAGTGCCGACGCGAGCGTGTGGAGAATCAGGATATGGACCTCCTGGATTCTCTGGGTATTGTTGCCGGGCACGATAATCGGGTAGGTCACCTGGCCGGCGATCCTGCCGCCGTGCTTTCCGAGGAGTCCGACGGTGCTGATTTTCTGCTCCCGCGCCCACGCGGCCGTATAGAAGAGATTCATCGACTCGCCCGATGTCGATATCAGCCAGAGCTGGTCGACGGGTTTGACGAGCGCACGGACCTGCTGCAGGAAGATGCGATCGAATGAGAAATCGTTTGCGACCGATGTCAGCACGGCGGTGTCGGTAGTCAGGGCAATGGCGGGCAGGGGAGCGCTGTAGTGCTCGAAAGAGCCGACCAACTCGGCTGCAACATGGGACGCGTCGGCGGCAGAGCCCCCGTTGCCTGCGAAATAGAGGGTTCCGCCCTGCTCGATCAATGCGATGGATTTCCTGATTGCTCCCGACAGTGGCGGCCAGCAGGCCGTCAGCGCCGCCTCCGTGTGGGCGATGGAGGAGCGGAACATGTCCTCGATGAGCTGCTGGTACTCCATTATCGCTTCTTCATCCCGGTCCCTCGCGTCACAGTCATTCTATTGCGTGAATGGACGTACGTCAATCGCCCGGAAGGGAAATCGGCGTTCGCAGGTGCGCCCCGGTCCCTAAAAAAGTAACGGGCTCTCGTCGAGCCCGTTGGAAAGACCGTCTAGTTGACAACTACACGGTACAACCCGTGTTCCGGGATCACTGGGGATCCCAAATGCCGGCCACACCATCAAAGAAAACAATGTCGAAAAGCCCGAAGTAAACGGGCGCAGAGATTCTGACCGTAGTAACATCCAGACCCGGAATCGTTCCGGGCGGGATGTAGTACGTGTCGTTCAGAACCTGGTAACCGGGCGAGATCACCCCGCTCCAGTTGAAGATCGGGTCGCCGGGCAGAAGACCGCCCGGAACTATCTCGCCGTACTGACCCCAGGACGCGTAATGCATCTCCGCGGTCACTTCAGCCACCGATCCGAGCCCACCGGGACCGCCGATGTTGAACCAGAGGAGAGACAGAATGTTGATGTCATAGTCGATCGTCTGGCCGATGTAGTAGTACGGCAGACCGGCGTTCGGGCCCGTGAGAATCGTACCCGCAGGGTTGTTGTAAGTCACCCAGCAGTTTATCAGGCCTAGAGGAGTCAAGTTGATATCAACCTGAGCACCGCGGTTCTCGATCACGTAGAACCCGTCGTCGTTTCGCCCGAGGGTCCCGTGCGACAGAACATTGCCCTGAAGATCGGTGTAGGTGTACTCACCTACGATGGGGCTCGACAGGTCGAAGGAGTTGAAGAACTGCTCCAACGACTGATTGCTCTTGTCAGGTGCGACTGGGTTGGAACCGTTTGAGCAGCCTACGCCGATCAGAAAAACGGCAACGGCTGCAAGTGCCAACACTTTTCTTAGCATGCTTTGCCTCCTTTCTTTTAGAATGCAAAAATGGAAAAAGCGTTACCTGTTATTGTCGTGCTCAGAAACCTTTCAAAGCGCTCCGCCTGAATGCAACCCTTATCTCAAAGTGCCCATAAGCCTGAGAAAGAATAGCATCCCCCCAAGGGAAAATCAAGACCCGAATGAGAATTCAATGCGATTTGACACCATAATCTTACACGGGCCGAGACTGCTTTGCCGCGTTGTTCGAGTCTTCTGCCCGGGCGAGGGATTTCACTCAGTATATGATCACGGCGATCTCGTCCGCCCGGGGTCGCGCGTGCGCGTCCGGCGTAGCGCCGCTTCCAAAGCCGATCGCGGCCCTTACACGTCCGACACCGTTCGGGTTCAGGTCTGTCAGGCGATACCTCGCCCAGTTGAACGGCCAGCCGTATTCATTCCGCCCCCAGCCATATCGATCGTTGTACGTGGCGGGCGTTTCGTCGAACCTGGAATTATTGTTGTTGAAGTACTGCGCCGTATAGTACGAGGTGCCCTCCATGTAGTCGGCGGGGCGGGCCTCGCCGTATTCGTAGTAGTACTGCTGTTTGTTGTGCAGGCTCGGATCGTCGGGGACAGTGCCTACGCTAAGTCGGCCGAAATTATCCCAGCATTCGTTCATCGGCGTCACCTGGGCGCCGAAAATCAGCTCTATGTACCATTCCTCCGTCGTAGCGGCCAGGACCGGATCGGTCAGTACGGGCAGCGGCGGCGATGCGATGACGCTCCAGATGTGCTGCCGCATATAGTCGGAGTCCGGGTCCATCATCCAGCATCCCCCGGATACTGCGCCACCGTATCCGGGTCTCTCGAACTGCCTGTAGAACGCCTGCTCGTTGCCTCCGTACCCCATGCTCCAGGGGAACTTGTCCTCTGAGGCGCCGTCCACCTCAGCATTCTCGAACTCGATGAACGCCCACTCGGTGGAGCCGACACTCTCGGAGTTCTTGTTGCCCGCAACCGAACGGGCTTTCACCTTGAAATAATACGATCCTCCGCTGTTGTATGCGCTCTGCCCGCTCAGCATGTTCGCGTATGACCAGACCGCCGGCGGAGTTGTCCCTATCTCCTTCCATTCCTCAAGGTCGTCGTAAGGGTCGTCGTCCCGGTACACCGCCCATTCGTTGACCACCCCCGATACCTGGCTTCCGTCCCAGCTCAGGACTATCGCCGGAATATCGCTCGGGTTATTTATGTACTCATAGGAATGAAGCACAGTGCGTTTCAGCGAAAGCGTCAGGTTCAGCCCGGACGGAGGGAACTGGGGCGCCTCGGGCAGCTTCACATCCACCATCAGCGGAGCCTCGCTGTATCCGAAGGTGCCGTTCAGGTCTTTCACTCTGGTATCCACCGCATAGGAGCCCTCATCCGGGAAGCAGATGTCGATAGAGCCGTTCCCGAATGGGTGAATACCGTCTATGTTTCCCATCCCGTTGTTATACTCGGGCGGTGAGTCGTCCCCTATCTCCCAGGCAAAGACAAGGTCTTCGTTCAGGTCCTGGCAGTCGTAGTAGGTCTCAACATTATAGGTATGCACCTCGCCGGCCGTCACCTCGATCGGACCTGTGACAGGTCCCACCTGCGGCGGAGAGTTCGTGCCTACATATGGCTCGAACACCTCATAAAGCGCCAGGGGCGCATCTTCAGAGCCCTCGAACGATATCGGTAGTTTCTCAGGGCCCGCCGTATAGCTTCCAAGTGGGCCGGTCGCCGCCACCAGCACCAGGGGATCGTAGGTCTCGAAATTGTCCGGCACCAGCTCGGCGGTGAATGTCGAGATGTGAGCGGAATAGACATCGGAGGCCCCGACCTCCGTGGCGGGAAAGAAACCCACGCCCAGGTCCGGCGATCCGATGAGCACCCGGTCGATTCCACCTGCTCCCTGCCACGTCGCGACATCGATCCTGAGCCTCAGCACTCCTCCGGATACCGGGCAGTCCTCCAGCTGCGGATCGAAATACAGGGAGTTGGCCTCTTCCTGGATGTCGATGTTAAAGGGTTCGAGCGCGTTGGCCGAAATCGGGAAGTCATCGAAGGACTGCGGGGGAATGTTGGCGGGTCGTTCCCAGCTCGCGTCGACGGCGTAGTTGAACACCATGAAATCGGAGGCGGCAGGACCGAAATTCAGGGAATAATGGCGGCGATTGGTGGACGAGCATGAGAAGCGTCCCCGTCCGACCAGAACCAGGGGCTTCAAGACCTCGTCGTTCGCACCGAGCCCGTCCGCGAAGTATTTGTATCCGTTCACCGTGCTCGTGAAATGCGCGACCTTGTTCGGTATGCCCAGGAGCCCGTCCTTGTACCCGAGAATCCCGCCGCCGGTGAATTCCGTGGGATTCCACCATCGCGTGTACCCGTCGGCGTTCTCAAGCCTGGTCTCGTCCGCTCCCGGCAGAACCAGGTACTCGCCGAGCAGGTAGTTCTCCCATGAACCCCTGGAGATGACGATCCCGCGAACGTCGAAGCCGGTGTACTCCGGATGGCCGGGCAGAGGATGCTGCAGGATTATGTCCAGAGATACCTTGCCTTCGGGAAAGTCGACTTCGAGCGTCTTCGGATCGTAGGTCAAATACTTGAGCATGACAGGTTCGAGGAGCGAGACCACGTTCAGGTGGGCCCAGCCTTCCCGCAAGGGCACGATCTCGATTGTCTCTGTCCGGAGATCCACCTGGAACCGCCACATGCCCCACAGGACGCGGTTTCCGCTCCCGGTCTCGCCTTGAGACATGAGCCGGGTCCGATCGGTGCCGGATGATGGATCGGGGACTACCGGAGGTGTCTGCCCGCAGCCCGACAGCAACAGCGCTGCCATAGCTAACAAGAGCGCTGCGGCAGCCGGCAGATGATTCGTCTTGGTTCTCATGATTCCTGAAGCCTTCCTCCCGGGTTGGGACGCATGGCGGCCCTCAAACAAGCCCCCGACTCTGTTGATCCAGTCACGACAACATTTAGATACATCTTACGAGAGTTTCGATAGCCCCGGCCCGGGTTTCCCGCTGCCTGTCCCCGCCCTCCTGCTTACGCTTCCAGCGAACGTAAATATTATAACAGAATACATCGTTTGTTAAAAGAAGAGCGGCGTACACGTCCGCTTCCCGCAATAGCCAAAAAAAAGCCCGGCGTCATGCCGGGCGGATCGGGACTCCATTGAACGTGCCGCTTCAGCCCGCCGGCTCTTCCCCCGTTTGATCCAGAAGGTTGTTTCCCTCCTCGGAAGGAGCGCCTTCCTGAGGCGGAGCGGTGGGCTGAAGTTGCCTTGTCTGCTCATCGATTGCAGCCTGGCGTTCCTGCTCGGCCTGCTCCTTCCTCGCCGTTAACTCGTCGACCTTCTTCTGTACGGTATCTCTCAGTTGGCTGAGCTGATCCCGCATCTGCTGGGTCAGAGGACCGTTTGGCGCCGGAATCGGGACTTCGGGGACCAGGACCTCCGCCATGCCCGATGTCTGGGGCGATTCGCCGGCGACCGAAGGCTCGGTTCCGGCGGAAGACATATCGATATCGGCTGCATCGGCGGTGGAGCCTGTCAGCCCTTCCGACTGGCCGGCGGAAGCGGCCGGGGTCTCGGTTGTTTCCTCTTTGGCCTTGTCGATCAAGGCGATGAACGGGGCGTCAAGCGACTCGAGGGTCAGACCCATCTCATCTTCCGGCAGCACCGGGTCGGTCCAGGTCTCCGGGCGCACCCCTCCCGCCTTTTCGAGCGCCCTGTCATCGAGACTGACCATCTGGTTCAGCACAGACACGACTTTCTGCTCGAGCTCGAAATCCTCGCTCGAATACTCATGGGCAAGGCTCAGGTCCGAGATGTCTCTGGCCATGAGCTGCTCCCGTGCGATATCGAGCTGAGCCCGCTGCCAGTGAGCGAATGGAGCCATGTCCTCAAGCTTCAGGGAGCGGTCTATGTTCTTCAAGGCGATAGCGAAGAAGCCCTGTTCTTGTTTTTTGAGATCTTCCGGGAGCTCGGGGAACTGTCCTCCGAACGCTTCCGGGTTCGCCTGGAACTGGGCCCAGATGTTCTGCATCCATAATCCCTCGGCCCTGAAGGCCCTGGTGGCCCAGAGGTTGGCCACTAGGTAGCGCAACCGCGCTTCGCCCATTTCCACTTCTACTCGGTTGTCAAGTGCGACATCCAGCCTGGCGGCGTTTGTCCTGAGCGCTTCTTCGTAGTCGGCGGCGGCCAGGTCCCATTGCTCGTTCACTACATGATGCATGGCGCGAATCTCCGGATCGTAGATGACGATCTTCATCGTCGCCTCGTCCGCCTTGACCGCATCCGATACCCGCTGCATCGGATCCTCCGCCTTGAGGTACAGGACCCTTATGGTCGCTTCCTCGTAATCGGCGATCACTTCCTCGTCGGTGACGACAAGGTTCCCTTCCGCGGGCAGCTCAAGCTCGCCGGCCTCCACTTTCTTTCTCTTCTCCTCGAGCAGCTTCTGCCGGATGCCTTCCTTGGCGGACTCCCAGTCGGCCCCGCTGGCGCCTTTTCTGCTGATCACCGTCACGAGCCATGCGCCCATGTAGTCCGGCTGATTGGTCGTGACCGCTAGACTGACCTCCCCCACGGGAAGGCTGAAAGCGCTGTCGATGACTGCTTTCGGGAGCTTGTCGGAGTCGTGTTTCACCCCGAGCATCAGTCCGCCCGCTTCGCCCGAGGATGTATGCTCCGAGTACTGCTTGGCAGCGTCCGAAAACGGCAGTCCGCCCACAATCTCTCCCCGGATCACGTCGCACCGACCCGAGAGCTCCGTCATGATCTCGGTTTCCTTCTGCTTCGAGATCGTTGTTACGTACTGCTGAGCCGTCAGAGTCTGGCGAATGATCCTGCGAAGTCGGACGAGAGAGTTGGTCGGATCGTACTGCTTCAGCTTCATCTCGAACGCCCTGTCTTCCTTGGCGGTGGTGAAGAGGTCGGCGATGCGCTGAAGGATGCTCTTCGAGGCGGCCGACTCGGTCTGAGGCATCAGTGAATTACGATACTCGTTGACTTTCTCCTCGACCTGCTCGTCCGTCACGGTGATGCCGGCTCCAGCGGCCTTGATGTCGAAGTACTCCATGTCGATCATCTGACGGAGCGTCGAATACT
>Ga0315294_10008065_pt1 | contig 11568 bp, 5 predicted proteins | sample YL17G13_40_MG_FD_203626 | JGI IMG/M metagenome (GOLD analysis project Ga0315294, IMG submission 203626) | Sediment microbial communities from Yellowstone Lake, YNP, Wyoming, USA - YL17G13_40 | ecosystem: Environmental > Aquatic > Freshwater > Lake > Sediment | place: USA: Wyoming | collected... | reverse complement strand
GCGCTCGTTCCTGCGCCAGGCGGACGACTTGTCCACGCGCGCCCGCGCGGCCCAGGAACTGAGGCTGGCCCTGGAAAGCCTCTCGGCCGACATGGGCGGCGTCATCTGGGCCGTTCCGGCCGGCGAGGACCGATTGCAGATCTACGGACTCCCGCCGGGAAGCCCCGGTAACGTCATCCTCGAGTACTACCTCAATGGCCAGCGGCTGGTGCGCTCCGAATCCACATCCGGCGAGACCGTGACCATTGCCGACAACGTTTCCGATTTTCAGGTCGTCGACGTCACGCCCTCAGTGCTTCAGGTGACCCTGGCCGTTACGGCGGGCACCGTCACGCGGCGCGCAACCCTGTTCTGGAGCCGGCCATGACCCGTCCGCATTCACCCTCCGGCCATATCCTCTTGAGCACGATGGCCTTCCTGGTGCTGGCCATGATTCTGTGGCTTGCGGCATTCGGGCAGATGGCCAGTTACGGCCGGCTCGAGAAGGCGAGCCGCATCCGGCAGGACCGCGCCACCCAAAGCATGCGGGCCCTGGCTTGGGGCCTGGCGTTGTTGGAGTCGGGCCTTCCGCCCACGGACCCGTACTCCTGCCTGGTCACGCCCGACTCGGGGACGGGCCGCCAGTTTGTCATCACGTTTCAGCGGACCTCGCAGTCCGAGTACAAGTACACGGTGAGCGTCCGGCCCGCTACGCCCTCGGACACCCTGCTGCCCCTTGCGCCAACGCAGTTTTAACACCACGGCTGGTGGTAGCGGCGCGGAGACAGCGCGCTGCTGCCGCCCAGTACGGGCGGGCGTACTGGCCCGGGGGCCGGGATTCCGGGACCGATCGGCGGTACTGCGTTAGTTTCGGTTGTGGCGACCGCTCTTGCCTTTTTCCGCCCCCGCCCGCGCCCACGGCCGCGCGGCCGTACGGCCGCGCTACATAATCCCCGGCCCAACTAACGGGTTACGATCGGCGGGAGAAAGCCGTTACGTTGCGGCGCTAACCGCGGTGGGCGACCCGCTCGGGCCCTGCCTGCGGAAAGGGTGGCAGCCCCATTCGTACGCGCAGCAGCATTCGGCTGACGATGCGGGCGTAATTGGCCGGGTTGGCCTGAAGCCCCTCTGCATGCCTGGCGTCGCGCACCTGCCACAGCATGGCGGGGTAGCCGGCCGCCGAGAACAGCCCTTTCGCCTCGCTCGGCGGGATGACGGTATCCTCGCGGCCGTGGATGAGCAGCACCGGCCGAGGGCTGACCGCGGCAATGTCGCGGCAGGGGCCTTCGCGGAAGAGGTTGCGGCCCAACTCCAAAGAGGCAAACAGCAGCGTGGTCTGCTCGAAGTGCCAATCCAGCGGCCAGGGCAGCCAGGCCGTCAGGCTTCGCAGTTCCGCCGCAGGCGATGGGAACACGCTGTCGGCCACGACCGCCTCGATGCGGTCGTCCGTCCGGGCCGCCGCCAGCGCCGCCGCCGCGCCCTGCGAGATCCCCAGGACGAACACGTGGCGGCTTTGCTGCGGCCGGGTCTGCCGAAGACAGTCCAGGGCCCCCACCACGTCCTGGGCCTCAATCACGCCGAACCCCCGCGTGTGCCCATCGCTGTCCCCCTCGCCGCGAAGGTCCAGCAGCAGAACGTTGAACCACCAGTCCGCGAGCATCATGGCGTGCGGCAGGAAGCAGGACTTGCTCACGCCCCGCCCCGGCGCCACGATGACCGTGGTGTCGCTGGAGTTGCCGGTGGCCGGGATGAACCAGCCCTCCAGGCGAACCTGGTCCCGCGTGTAGAACCCCACCTGCTGGTATTCCAGGTCGCATAACTGTTTCGGGTCCAGCGCATCCTGAAACTTCGGCCAATGGGTCACCAGCGCCGAGGCCACGAAAGGCCCCCCCACGAGGACCAGCGCGGCCAGCCGCAGTGGCACGAGCCCGCCCGCCATCAGGCTGGGCGGGCGGGTTATTCGGATGTAACCCGCCGCTCCCGCGCCCAGTACGGGCCCGTACGGGGCGGGCTCGGCCGGCGCCGCCCGTACGGGGATGCCGAACGCCCGCGAAAGGAGGGCATTGAAAACCTGGTCGCCTGACCATAGGAGGATGTGAAGCGCGACCAGGAAATAGATGCACACGGGGATCTCTTGCCACCCAATGCGGACATAAGGGTTCACGTAGGTGACCGCGATCAGGCATCCGCCGGCGGCAACGCTGAGGGCCGCCAGGTAAGCCCCGTGCTTCCAGGAAAGGCTCTTGAGCACGCTCCGGCGAAACATCGCCGCATAGATGACAAAGCCCGGGATGGCCGCAACGTACACCGCCTCGGCCGCGGACCCGCACGCGATGGTGCTGAGGCCGAAGACCGCCGCTTCGGCGGCGACAAAACAAAGGACACTCAGAGGCGAACGCCCGGCCGAGCAGAATGCCATCAGCGGATTCTTTCTTCCGATAGCCGGCTTACTTACCGACACCCAAATGAAAGTATATTCACAAAAGGCACCCAGTCAAGTTTTGCGGCTGGATTTGGGCAAAAAAGGCGGAAATGGCCGCTACCGCAGGCCGGCGCGGTAATGCGTGAGAACGTGTGAAACAATTGCCGCCAGGGCGAAAAACGCCCGTCTGTCCCCCTGTGGCGCTATTGAGAACAGGGGTCTCGGGCGGCGATTTTAATTTTTTCACACGTTCTGAGTTACGGTTGTGGCGACCGCTCTTGCCGATTGTAGCGCGGGGGTTTGTACGTGTTTAGCGTTGTTCCCTCTCCCCTTGCGGGAGAGGGTGGCCGACGGCGGGGTGCGGGGTCCAGCGGCGCGCGCCCCCTCACCCCCACCCCCTCTCCCACGGCGGAGAGAGGGGAGAAAAGCCGCGGCGCTAAACACGTACGGGGGCTTATCCCCCGCGCACGGCCGCGCGGGGCATAAAGCCCCGCGCTACATAATCCCCGGCCCAAGCGTAACTAAGGCATTACCGGCGCGGTCAGCGGGAGGGTTCGTAAACCTCTATCGGAAAGGCGTCGGCGATGGCGCTGCGGATCTCCTGGAGGCTCCCGAACAGCCCGCACGCCCGCGCCTGGACGCACAGGTTGCCCAGGGCCGTGGCCTCCACGGGGCCGGCATAGACCGGCACGCCCACGGCGTCGGCGGCCATCTGGTTCAGCAGTTCGGCGCGCGACCCGCCGCCCACGATGTGCAGGCGCGTGAAACGTTTGCCCGTGACGGCCTGGAGCCGGTCCAGTTCGCGCTTGTAGGCCTGGGCCAGGCTGAGGTAGCAGCAGCGGGCCACGTCGCCCTCGGCCTGCGGCAGCGGCCGGCCGCGCTCCGTCAGGTCGGCGACGATCTCCTGGACCATGTTGGCCGGCGCGAAGAACCGCGGGGCGTTCGGGTCGACCGTCTCGCTGAAGTCCGATGCCTCGGCCGCGGCCACGATCTGGGAGAACTCCATCGGCTTGCCCTGCTGGGCCCAGATGCGGCGGCACTCCTGGATGAGCCAGAGGCCGTTGATGTTCTTGAGGAACCGGATCTTGCCGTCCACGCCGCCCTCGTTGGTGAAGTTGGCCTCGGCGGCCTCCGCCGTCAGCACAGGCTCATCCAGTTCGGCCCCGATGAGGGACCACGTGCCGGAACTCAGGTAGGCCCAGTCGCCGCCGCCCGCCGCCGGGACGGTCGCCACGGCGCTGCCCGTGTCGTGCATGGCCGGCAGGTAGACGGGCGCGCCGTTGTACGTGCCTGCCCGGGCGCCCGGCATGTGGATTTTGCCGAAGATCCGCTCCGGCAGGCCGAGGGTGCGGATGAGGTCCAGGTCCCAGTCGCGCTTGCGGGCGTCCAGCAGGCCGGTCGTGCTGGAGATGCTGTATTCGCCGGCGGCCACGCCCGTGAGGAGGAAGGTGATGAGTTCGGGCATCATCAGCATGCGGGCGGCCCGCCGCAGCATCTCGGGGCGTTTCATCTTCTCGGCCGCCAGTTGGAAGATCGTGTTGAAGACCATCTCCTGCATGCCGGTCCGCCCGTAGAGGCTGGTCTTGGAGATGGCCCGGTAGACCTCGGGCATGGCCTCCTGGTGGCGCGAGTCGCGGTAGGCGAACGGCAGGTCCAGCAGTTGGCCGGCGGCGTCGATCAGGCCGTAGTCCACGCCCCAGGTGTCGATGCCGATGCCGTCCACCCGGCCGGACGCCTGGATTCCCTGTTTGACCTTGGCGACAAGGTCGCCGATTTCCCATCGCTTGCCGGCCTGGGTCTCCTTCATGCCGTTTTCGAAGCGGCAGGTTTCCTCCAGGTCGATGCGGCCCTTTTCGACCGTGCCGACGATGGTGCGCCCGCTGGAAGCCCCGATGTCCACGGCCAGGAATCTCATGGTTGTCCTCCGGTGTCCGGCCCGGCCGCCTCCGGGAAATGCAGAATGGAGAAGGCAGAAGGCAGAATGCAGAAGGCGGAACGGAACGGGCATGACCCAAACCGCAATGGCGTGGGGGGCGTGGCGCATTGGGGCCTGGTGATGGCCTTTACATTCTTCATTCTCCATTCTCCATTCTGCATTTCCCCAGCGCGGCCCTTGCCGGCCGGAATATACTGCGCTGCGTACCGCGTTGGCAAGCGTCTCTTGGCGGGCGCCCCTTCAGGATTGGTTATTCGGCGTTCCCTGGAGACTGTAGCAACGATACCGGGCTTGTCCGAGCCGTTCAGCCTGAAAGGCTGGGACGTAACAGCCCTGGGCATCGCCCAGGGAAATCGGGTCGAAGCGGCCCCCATGCGTTTCTGTTGTCTTTCAGCCCTGAAAGGGCGGAACGGCCCGTCGCGCCCTTTCAGGGCTGAACGGAGAAAAAGAACGGCCGTTGGCCGTCTCACAACCCAGGGCGTTGCCCTGGGCTGTTACGTCCCAGCCCTACGGGCTGAACGGATGAAGACCAGCAAGGACCGGAGCCTTGTTGGCCCGGTAGTGCTGCTACAGTCTCGTTCCTTGGTCGATATTTTCCGTTGCCGTCGCCGCGTACCGCCCCTTCATGATTCGCTATTCGGCGTTCCTTGGAGACTGTAGCAACGATACCGGGCTTGTCCGAGCCGTTCGGCCTGAAAGGCTGGGACGTAACAGCCCTGGGCATCGCCCAGGGAAATCGGGTCGAAGCGGCCCCCATGCGTTTCTGTTGTCTTTCAGCCCTGAAAGGGCGGCACGGCCCGTCGCGCCCTTTCAGGGCTGAACGGAGAAAAAGAACGGCCGTTGGCCGTCTCACAACCCAGGGCGTTGCCCTGGGCTGTTACGTCCCAGCCCTACGGGCTGAACGGATGAAGACCAGCAGGGACTGGAGCCTTGTTGGCCCGGTAGTGCTGCTACAGTCTCGTTCCTTGGTCGATATTCTCCGTTGCCGTCGCCGCGCCGGCCCAGGGCCGTTAGGACATAAGTTTCACGTCCCCGGAACTCAAGGCCGGGCTACCTTGGGCCTGCCTCATCTACCGGCACACTTTCGGCAGCCAACTGGCGATGAAGGGAGAAAGCCTGTACAAGATTGCTACGCTGATGGGCAACTCGCCGGAGATATGCCGAAGGCACTATGCGGCGATACTGCCTGACCTCTTGACAGACTCAGTTGAGTTCATTCAACTGGACAAAATGTGCACGCAGACTGTGAGTTCCTAGCCTTGAAGGATGCAGAATCCATGACTACCGAACCCTTCCCCTCATTCGACCCTTTTTCGGACTCCGCCCTCAAACGCATTCTCAAAGTGACCGACTCCAATCCCGACCTCCTTCATAGTCGCGAAAGCACTTACCTTGAGTTCAAGGAGTCCTTCAATTGGGCCGGTCGCGCCAGGTACGCGAAAACCTGCGCCGCTTTCGCTAACACCCGAGGCGGCTACTTGGTTTTCGGCATCGCCGACAAGGGCCGCCGAGTAGTTGGCCTCCCAACACCGGTCTTCGACAATCGCGACCCAACCACCATCACACAGTACTTCAACGAACACTTCAGCCCAGAGATAAGGTGGGACGCAATTTCCTACGACCTCCGAGGCCACCGGCTGGGCATACTCTATACTTTTGAACATACCGGCAAACCCGTAATTTGCACGCTCAATGACCAAGACATCCAGGATGGCTTAATTTACTATAGATACCGCGGCAGAACGCAGGCAATCCGCCATGCCGAATTGCGCGCCATTATCGACGAAGTTCGCAAGAAAGACCAAGACCTTTGGCTCCACCACATCCAACATATGGCAAAGATAGGTGTCCGCGAGACTGGTATTCTTGATTTCGCATCAGGCGCCGGCACCAGTCCAGCGGGCGCACTTGTAATCGACGAGTCACTACTCGACAGAATCAAGTTCATTCGCGAAGGCCACTTTGACGTCAAGACGGGCGCCCCCGCCATTCGGATCATTGGAGAAGCACAGGCAATCCCCCGCGGAACTATCCTGCCAACTCACACCGTATACAAGACTAGCACAATCAGAACGCCGCAGATAATTCACGCCTTCCTCGACCAAACCAAAGTCACAAACCCCAATGATTATATCGAGGGAGTCTGCTTCGAAACCCACTCGACTCTTCCAATCTACTATTTCATTTATTTGGCTAACATGTCTCTCGACGACGCCATTGGCCTCATAAGAGCCACCAAGTCTACCAGCAGCGCCAAGGGAAGCCTTATTAGCCGCCTAACCAGTCGCGACGATCTGCGACACACCCCGTTTTCCATGTCACACCTTGCCCCCCTTCGGAGCCTATTGATCGCCAAGAAGTTGAATCCCGACATTCCTGAAGCACAAATCGTTCTCGTTCTCCAAGCCATCAGAACCTTACACAACCGCGAAGTCGATCCGGCTTACCTATGCCCGTTGCTTAAACTCTGGTTTAATGCCCACTATGCCGACCTTGCCAAGATGGACCTGACCTACCACCTCAGGCAGGCGATTTGTTTTGTAGATCGCACACTCTACAGAAAGGCCGTCAAAAACTCTTAGCACCGAAGTTTATCTATAGTGCTTATCAACACTAACTCCCCCGGCGGAACTTGCCTAACCGGGGGAGTTAAGGTGGAGCATATTCGATGGTCTGGCGGGTTACAGCGTTAACGACACCCGCCGCGATTCTTCATAAGCGATCACCTCCTCTCGGATGTACCGGACCATCCCGTTCTTGCCATCACCCAGGCAGACCCGCGTCAGACCGGCCCAGCCAAAGGCTCCAAGCACCATGCGGCAAGGCGCGGCGAGTTTGGCCGCAGATCGTGGTCGAGGCTTCTTAAGGCCCTTCAGGGCCTTTGCCCGCCGATGGCGGGTCTGGCCTCGGCCTTTTAGGCCGAGGAAAACAGGGCGGCAACCCCATCCTCGTTGTCTCGTTGTTCTTGAGCCCGCTTCCAGCGGGCTTCCGCCGCAGGATTCCGCAGCCGGCCCCGAAAGCCCGCTGGAAGCGGGCTGAAAGAAGAAACGGGGGGAAAGATTGCGCCGTCATGCCTACCCCGACCTAAAAGGTCGGGGCTATACGCCGCTGGCGCAGCGGGAAGGCGGCTGGAAGCCGCCTCAAAACCACACGTCGTCAAGACCCTGCCGCGAAAGACAGCCATACCCGGGGTACGGCGGGGACGCCGTCTGGCCCTTGGCCAATCCCGAATCTTGCAGGCCGCGAGCCACGAGCGACGAGCCACGAGCCGCGATTCCCGGCCGTCGGCCGCCGACTGCCGTTTTGGCAGTTCCCTTGTCCCTCAGCCTGTCCGCCTCTGGCGGGTCCCCGTACCTCGGGTTCCGACCGCTCCGGCGGAGGAGTTTGGGTTTTTGCGTTTCAATCCGCACTCCGCACTCCGCACTCCGCAATGCTTTTCCCCGTCCCCCGTCCTGCCCGCCGTGCCGCTCTTATAGTAGCGTATTCTGCACTCTGCACTCTGCACTCCGCACTCCGCACTCTGCACTCCGCACTCCACACTCCACACTCCACACTCGTAACTCCTGTTCCCGCCTATCTTTACAACCACAGGTGTCCCCATGTTTCCGGTTCCCCGTTCCCGGTTCCCCGTTCCCCGCTTTTGGGAGTTATCCACAGCGGCGTGCGCCAAAGAGTGCCTGTCAAAAACCATCAAATTCGGGTCAAAATCGATCAAAAAGGCGACGTTTTCCGTCAAAAAGGGATCAAAAAGGCGCGCATTTCGTCATGCCCATCTTAACATTTTGGGGGGTCACCCCCTCTGGCGCTAGCGCCAGGGCCGATTTGCCCCTCCGAAAGGGTCATTTTGGGGTGGTTCAGGGGTCAAAAAGGGCGTGTGGAAAAGTTATCCACAAAATCAACAAGGGGGAACAGGGAACAGGGAACGGGGAATGGGAAAAGACCGGGAATCGGGAATCGAAACCCGGAACCCGGCACCGAACGCGCCTCGCTGAGCCTCGGCAAGAGGGCAGGCCCCTGCCCTCTGCGGCTCCTACTCTTACTTCTTGGGGGTCGCTTCCTCGGCCTTCACGGTGACGTTGGCCGCGCCCATGAACCTTACCCAGTAACTGCCGGGCGTGGTGCGAAGGACCGGCGCGCCGCTCGTGGCCGCGTAAGTGGCAACCTGTGAAGAGCCCACCTTGGACGGCGAATCCGGCGACTTCCCGCCGCAACGAAAGACCGTGACGTTCAGGTGGGCCTTCTCCCCCTTGGTCTCCCAGGCCAGCCGCCAGACGCCGGAAGTGATCTTGAAGATGTTGCTCTCCAGGGCGGCGGACGTGTTGTCCATAGCCCCTAAGTCGCCCTCCCCGGTTCTTATTTCACGGCTCCACATCGAGCCGGCGCTTGAGGACCTCTTGTGCTTGGCCAGCGTGACGGAGATGGGCTGCCAGTCGACGGCGGTCTCTGCCGGCTTCTCCGGGGGCTTTATGACTGGCTGGGGCTTGGGCGCCGGCGCCGTCTGGGCGGTCGCATCGGCGGCGGGTTTCTCGACCGCCTCGCCGCGCTGGGCCTGGCCGGCCTTGACGAGGATGTCCGAGAGCCACCCCTCGGCCGTCCAGATGCGCACGGGCACGGACGTCTTGGCGTCGCGGATGGGAGCGCACGGGAAGACCCACACGCCGCCCTTGGCGAAGAGTTGCGATGCGGTGGCGTTGGCGTCGCTGCGCTGCGCGTCCGAGAGGCCCTCGCAGGTGGTGTCGAAGAGGCGGGCGTTGACTTTCTTCCCGCCCTGGTCGATCTCGAACGTGTTGCCTGACTGGAGTGTGCACGCGGCGGCCACGAACGCCGGGGCGGCGGGGGCCGGCCCCTTGTTGGAGGTTCCGGCGGCGTCGGCCGGCGAAAGCGACGAGGGCGTGGGCTCCGTCCGTTTCTGGGCGTATCCCGCCCGGATGAGCACCTGCGACAGCCAGCCCTTGTCGGTCCAGACGTCGGCCCAGATCTCGTCCGTCCCGCCGGCCTTCGTCTGGCCGATCGGGAAGACCCACACGGGCGACGCCTGAAGCAGGTTGGTGGCGACCGCGGCGGCCTGCTGGGTGGTGGCCTCGCCCAGGGGCTGGCAGTCGGCGTCAATCAGGCGGATGCGGACCGTCCGGCCTTCGCCTGCGGCGAACCTGAACGAGTCGCCCTGGATGTTGCTGATGCGGCCGATGCTCTGCGTACAAAACGCCGGCGGCGCGGGAACCGCCGCCTCAGTCGTCTGGGCCGGCGCCGCCGCGCACCAGGCGCCCACGAGAATGAGCGCCCCGGCCATGAGCGGCATGAGCGCCGTCGCCGAGGCGACCCGCATCCTGCCGCACGATAGAGTTGCCCCTTGCGTTGGATTCCTCCGGAGGCATAGGTCCTGAGTGTTCATGTGCATCCCCCTAAGATTGGCGCCCGGCGCCCCGTGTGGACATGCATCTCTGCTGCGGAGCGTGCCGCGCGCAGGCAGCCTAGCATCCGCCGCCCGGCGTTGCCAGAACTTTCTCTAAGAATATAAGATTATACGAACAGAACGCCGCGGTATTGCAGGAAACTCGTCGCCGGTGGCGTTGGGCAGCGCAGGCCGGGGTCATCTTTGCGCCCAGGCCGGCGCGGGGGCGCTTCAGCCCTTCACGGCCCCCGCCTGGGCGGGCCGAACCGTTGCGCATCGGCTGGCGTGCTCAGTAGGGCAGCGGCTCGTCGCTGTCCTTGGCCGGGGGCGCGGCGTAGTCGCGGCCAAACTGCTTTTCGAGGTCCGACTTGCTGAGCACCAGGGCGGTCGGGCGGCCGTGCGGGCACGTGGCCGCCAGGTCGCCGACCGCACGCCGCGCCAGCAGGGCCTCGATCTCCTCGCGTTTCAGCGGGTCGCCGGCCTTGACGGCCGCGCGGCAGGCGGCCACGTGGGCCAGTTTCTCCAGGACCTGCCGCAGCGACGGCGGCGCATCGACCGCCATCGCCCACGCCAGGAAGTCGCGCAGGACCCCCGCCGGGTCGGCCCGCTCCAGCAGCGTCGGGAACGCGTGGATGCCCACCGACCGCGGGCCGAGGGCCGCCGCCTCGATGCCCAGGTGCGCCAGTGCCTCCTGGTGCTCCTCGACGGCGGCCATCTCGCGGTCCGTCACCGAGAGCGTCACGGGCAGAAGCAGCCGCTGGCTTTCCAGCGGCCCGGCCGCCAGGCGCGCCAGGATGTCCTCAAACAGGATTCGCTCGTGCAGGGCGTGCTGGTCCACGATGAGGATGCCGTCGGGCGTCTCGGCCACCAGGTACGTGTTGTGCAGTTGCACGGCCCTGACCGGCGCGGGCGGTGCATCCTTAGCCCCCCGTACGGGGGGCCGCGCGCCCGCAACTTCATGCGGCGCGCCCGGCTCATCCTTAGCCCCCCGTACGGGGGGCCGCGCGCCCGCAACTTCATGCGGCGCGCCCGGCTCATCCTTAGCCCCCGGTGAATACACCGGGGGCGCCGTTGGCGCGGCGGGGTGCGCGCCCCTGCCGGCGGTTTCATGCGCCCGCCCCGCCAGGGGCAACCGCCCCTGCGCTGCGGCCTGGGGGCTGTGCAGGAAGTCCGCAACGGCCTCGCGGATGCGCGCCTCGCGCTGGCCGGCGTCTTCAGTTGAGGCATCGGCGGGCGCGGCTGGGCCGGTGGCGCCTCCGACCGGTTTGCCCCCGGTGTATTCACCGGGGGCTAAATGTTCACCGGGGGCCAGGCGGTCACCGGGGGCTGAAGGTATCGGCGCCAAGTGCGGCGTGATGCCCGGACCCAGCAGCCGCCCGCGCACGGCCGCCAGGACCTGGCCGTACAGCAGGTGCCCGTCGCGCAGGCGCACCTCGATCTTCGTCGGATGCACGTTTACGTCCACGCGGTCCGGCGGCACGGTCAGGAAGAGGAACGCCACGGGCTGGCGGCTGCCTTCCAGGAGGCCCCGGTAGGCCTCGCGCAGGGCATGGGCCAGGCCGCGGTCGCGGACGTAGCGGCCGTTGATGAAAAGGTACTGCGTGGCGGCCGTCGCGCGGGCCAGGTACGGCGGGCCGATGAGGCCCCACAGCCTGCCGGCCGGCTCGTTGGAGGCCACCTCCAGCAGGCTCTGCGCCAGGTCCTCGCCGAAAAACACCGCCAGCCGCCCACGCACCGAGTCGGTCGGCGGCAACTCGTACACGCTTCGGCCGTTGTGCGTTACGCTCAGGTGGACCGCCGGGTACGCCAGCGCCACGCGGGTCACCTGCTCGGTGATGT
>Ga0315294_10008063_pt1 | contig 11569 bp, 10 predicted proteins | sample YL17G13_40_MG_FD_203626 | JGI IMG/M metagenome (GOLD analysis project Ga0315294, IMG submission 203626) | Sediment microbial communities from Yellowstone Lake, YNP, Wyoming, USA - YL17G13_40 | ecosystem: Environmental > Aquatic > Freshwater > Lake > Sediment | place: USA: Wyoming | collected... | reverse complement strand
ATTCACCACCCTGTCCCGGTAAAACACTGTCTCTCGTCAACCGACTGACGTCCGCAGTCGTATAGTCTTCACGGCGGATGGTATGTTCGCGAATCGTGGGCCGGAAGGCTGCCACCCTGCGGTCAAGTGCCTCTAGCCACGCCTTCATATTCTTTATCTTGGGATCCGCTGGGCATATGGTAGCAGTCTGAATCATCTGCTGGCCCTTTGGCGCAAGGCTGGGATCGAAGTTAGCGGGCACAGTAATCACAACAAAGATGTCGTCTGGAATATTCCCTGCCTTTGCCCTCAGATAACGTTCGTTATTCCACCAGCTGCTGTCAGAATAAATAGCATATAAACTATCTTCAAATACAATATCATTCAAGAAATATCGGCTGCCTATCAATGCAAGAGAAGGTAAGAGACCCCTGATTCGATTCTTGTACTCTTTGTCGAAGTATTTCTCGCCAACTAGCTTTAACACTGTAGGCTGGATACCGGCGTTACTGATTACAATCGGCGCATGGAAAGTACCTCTATCAGTTCGGACGCCTTTTACCTGATTACCTTCAACGATTATTTTTTCAGCACGGGTTTTCAGCTTTAAGTCACCACCGTGGGCTTGCAACGCCCCAACAAGAGCCTCGCTCAGTTTGGCATAGCCGCCAAGAAAATATCCAGAACCGAGCCCCACCGTAAACTGCCGCAGTGTCTTGATCATCTCCGAAGCAGAACACAGATCCACCGGTACTACAAAAAAGGCATTGCACAATATTGCCAGGTTGCTGTATGCGCTCTGTGGTATATCGTAGGACACAATGAAATCATGGAAAGTCACATTATCTAATGAATCGAGCTTCTCCTCAGACATTGAATTCATATCGTTGAAAAGCTTATTAACCTTCTCTAGATTATCAGGGTCTTGAACCAGCATTTGGGGGATCATTAGCGGAGGGACAAGTATATAGCTCACGTAATCCGTTGCGCCCTTAGGTTTATAGAGGAATCCACCATCCTTCGGGGTGAAGTTGCCCGACATTAAGTTCACCATACTTCCCGTTGTCGGGAACACATCCGACATCGGTGCCTCTGCCCCAACTTCCTTGAGCACCACCTCGAACTGGGTATTGTACCTGGGAACAGATGTCACCGGCCAAAGTTCGTACGTGAATCCGTCACGATGCATGTTCAACGCTTTCCCGCCCACTCGGTCGTTTTTCTCCAGCAAAAGGACCTTCAAACCCCGCTTCTGCAGTAAAGCTGCGCAGGCACAGCCTCCCGGTCCCGCCCCTACTACAATGACATCATACTTTTGATCCCCCATAATAAACCTCCTTCCCGTCATCTTAAACGACAAATAGATATTATGTCAACCCCCTGATACCCCCCACTCTTGGGGGATTTAGGGGGTTGGACAATAAGTCGCCCCACACATTTAAAAAGAGGTATTGCGCCTTCTTAATATTCAGGGTAGAGTTAATAGCAGCCAAACCGATACTCGATGGAGGTGTACCATCCATATCTCCCATATCGGCCTGACCAACTTCCGCAACTACCAGCGCCTGGAGCTGGACCTCCCGGCCAATTTAATCGTATTTCAGGGCGATAATGCTCAGGGCAAGACCAACCTCCTTGAGGCCATGTACATGCTGGCCACCGCCAAATCACACCGCGCCGCAACGGATCGCGAGCTGGTCAACTGGGCCAGCCTCCACGATGAACTTACGGCGACACGCATCACAGCACAGGTACAGACAAAATCCGGCGACCTCAAGGTCGAGATAACCTTTGCAATTACGCAGGCGAACAACGAGCCTCAGATACAGAAGAAGCTGAAAATCAACGGCATCCCGCGCCGCTCCATCGATATTGTGGGACAGATGGCCGCGGTGCTCTTCACCTCACACGACATCGAGCTTATATACGGAGCGCCTTCACGGCGCAGACGCTATCTCGATATGGCCAATTCACAGGTAGATTCAAAATACCTTCACGCTCTGCAGCGTTATAACAAGGTGCTGCTCCAGCGCAATCACCTGCTCAAGCTCTTCGCTGAGCGCCGTGCCGATGAAGGCCAGCTTGAGTTCTGGAACAGCGAAATGATAAGGCACGGCTCAACTATCATCGAGCAGCGGCTACAGCTGATTGATGAGCTGAACAAGCTGGCCCCACCCATACACAGCCAGATCAGCTCAGGAGAGAACTTGCAGATAAACTACCTCCCCAGCGTAGATGTGGATAGCTTCCGCAAGCGGCTGCAGGAAGTGCGGAAACGGGAGATCGCGCAGCGCATGAGCGTCGTCGGCCCTCACCGCGACGACATGTCATTCCTGATAAACGGCAATGATGTGAACATATACGGCTCCAGGGGGCAGCAGCGCACCGCCGCCCTCTCGCTGAAGCTGGCCGAGGCCAGCTACCTGCGCTCCAAGATAAATGACGAACCGGTCATACTGCTGGACGATGTGCTCTCCGAGCTGGATTCTGCAAGACGACACCTGTTGATGGAATCAGTCTCCTCCTACAAACAGGTCGTTATCACTACGACGGATATCGACTACTTCGAGCCGGAATTTTTAAGCAACGCGGCTCGGTTCAAGATAAGCGACGGGACGGTTGTGCCAATGCGATAGAAAGTAGAGTGGGTTTGGAACCCACTCTCTGGATTGCCCGATCAAGTCGGGCAATGACGGGTACGAACTCCCCCTGTCCCCCTCTTTATTAAAGAGGGGGAAGAGGCGAAGCCGAAGGGGGCGTTCGAGGAGAGGTGTCCTTCCGTCACCGGAAGGACCGGGGTCTTAGGGGTATCCCCTATCTTTTAAGAAATCCCCCAAGACTGGGGGACAGGGGGTTGAATCCAATGCCATTCCAAACGAGAGCAATGACAACTGAATCCCTGCTTGCAAATCATATACAAGAGAGTTATAATAGTATTACGAAAGTCGCATCGATAGGAGAAACGTATGGCAGCAGTCACCATTTCGCCCAAATATCAGGTCGTCATCCCCCGAGCCGTTCGAGAAGCTATGGGCCTCAAACCAGGCCAGAAAGTCCAGGTTATCCAATATGGAGAGCGCGTCGAGCTGATCCTCCTCAAGACGGCAAAGCACACAAGGGGTTTTATCAAGGGCATCGACACTAGGGTTAAGCGGGAAGCGGATCGGCTATGAACGTAGTAGACTCATCCGGCTGGCTTGAGTATTTCGCCGATGGCTCCAACGCCGATTTCTTCGCACCGGCAATTGAAAATACCGACGAACTTGTAGTGCCCACCATCAGCATCTACGAGGTATTTAAGCGCATCCTACAGCAGCGCGACGAGACCGCCGCGCTTCAAGCCATCGCCATCATGCAGCAAGGCATAATCGCCGACCTGGACGCGCCGACAGCACTTTCCGCCGCCAAGACATCGATAGAAACGAACCTGCCTATGGCCGACAGCATCATGCTGGCCACAGCGCGCGCACATGGCGCTACGTTCTGGACGCAAGACGCCGACTTTGCGGAAATAGACGGCGTGAAATATGTTGTGAAGACATAGATCGCGATGCGATACAAGGTCAGCGTTGGCACAGTAGAGCCGATATAGGGGCGTATCGCGATACGCCCTTTCTGGATTGCATCCCCGTGAAAACGGGGATCAAGTCGGGCAATGACAGTAGAAAATTGTAGGGGCGAGGTCGCCTCGCCCGCTATGGATTCCGGCCTCCGCCGGAATGACGGTCCGGGGGAACTGGGGGGCTATCTCCATTGACTTTGTAGCCCGTCTGTGCTACATTATTGAGCGCGACGGAGGCAATATTATGAGCAAAACATCAACGGTCAGAGCAAGAGTAGAGCCTAACCTGAAGGAGCACGCGGAATCTATATTCCAGCGGCTGGGACTGAACGCCACGCAGGCCATCACCATGTTCTACAAACAGGTTGAATTGCGCGACGGCCTGCCCTTTGACGTCGCCATCCCGTGCGCCTGCACCAAAAGAACGTTCGAGTCCACCGACGCCGGACATGACCTCATCGTCTGCGAAGACGCGGGTGACATGTGCGATAAACTGGGGATTTGATGTACACCCCGGTATACACTAAGCAGTTCGAGAAAGACGTCAAGCGCTCCAAGCGCCGCGACAAGGACTTTGAAAAGTTCAAGATTATCGCACGGGACTTGATTGGCGGGAAAGCACTTGACCCTATTCACCGCGATCACCGGCTGCTCGGCAGCTACATAGGACGTCGCGAGTGCCATATTGAAGCGGACTGGCTGCTAATATATAAGATCGACGAACCAAGAATCATCTTTGAGCGGATGGGCACACACGCGGATTTGTTTAAGGAGTAAAGCCAGTGTGTCGCAGTTCAAGATAAGCGATGGAGCGGTTGTCCCGATATAATAGAAATCAGTAAAAAGAAGTATGGCGAATGAATAAAATAGGCCTAGCTCTGGGTGGCGGCGGCGTACGGGGTCTTGCGCATATCTCCGTTTTAGAGGTCCTTGATGATTTGGATTGTAAGCCAAGCGTCATAGCAGGAACCAGTATGGGAGCTATCATAGGCGCCCTTTACGCCTCGGGAATGTCAGGCAAAGACATAAAGAAGCTCGTCAGACACCACATCATTTCGAAAGATGACCACTTGCGAGATGTAATCGATAAAAGAGCGGATATACTTAAGTGGGCTAGTGCCTTCGCCCCTGAACACGCGCGCGGCGGGCTCATAAAGGCAGATAAATTCTATAATCGTTTATTCGGAGAGATCAACAAGGCCACCTTTGAAGAGCTCGAAATTCCCTTAATACTCATAGCAACTGACTACTGGACAGCCGAGGAAGTAATTTATGAAACAGGCGAACTGCTCCCTGCAATCAAGGCCAGCGCCGCAATTCCCGGTGTATTCGCTCCGGTTTCAATCGGAGGAAGGATACTTGTGGATGGAGGTGTTGTAAACGTAGTGCCCTATGAACAGGTTATGAAGTTATGCGACGTGACGATAGCAGTGGATGTTACCGGGACGCATACTCCTCACAAGTATGAAGTACCCAGTGTTATGGAGTCGGTTCTTGGCACTTTCCGTATCATGCAAACAGCATCCCTTGCTGCAAAGATGAAAGTACTGCAGCCGGACATCTTCGTCCACCCGGAAATTCACAATGTGAGGCTGCTCGATTTCACCAAGGTGGAAGATGTCTTTCGACAAGCCGAGCCTGCTATGGAAGAACTGAGAATTAAAATCGCAAAGATGAAGTCCGGCTAGTCGATAGGGTTGACTCAGCCCACCACTATCCCTCTATAATTAAACTGACAAGCGACAACCAAGCGAGGTTAACCATGTCGGACCTAACCAAGATGATAGATAAAGCGGCGCAAACGATACTGGATTCTCACTATGTCATCGCCCTCGTCGGCGCGGGTATGAGCGTGGAGAGCGGCATACCGCCCTTCCGCGGGCCGGGCGGGCTCTGGACCAAGTACGGCGAGCCCGACGGAAGCAGCTTCAAATGCTTCCTCGATGACCCCCATGGCTGGTGGACAAGCTATTCCAAGCCCCAGGGCTATATGAAGGAACTGGCGGAGACCATCGAATCCGCCAAGCCGAACCCGGCGCACTACGCGCTGGTGGAGATGGAGAAGCTCGGCGTGCTGAAGCACACCATATCGCAGAACGTGGACAATCTGCACGTGCGCGCCGGAAGCAAAGAGCTGTCGGAGATACACGGCAACATGTTCAAGCTGCGCTGCATCGCGTGCCACCAGCGCTATGAGCTGGACGAAATAAGCAGGGACGTGCTGCCACCCCACTGCCCCTGCGGCGGCCTCATCAAGACCGACGGCGTGATGTTCGGCGAGCCCATACCCCCCAGAGTGCTCGACCGCTGCCAGGAGGAGACCGAGAAGTGCGACTGCATGATACTCATCGGCACGTCGGGGACGATATATCCCGCGGCTGGTTTCCCATCGACGGCCAAGTATCGCGGCGCGACGCTGATCGAGGTCAATCCCTACGAGACGCCGTTCACTGAAATATGCGAGGTGATATTGAGGGCTCCTGCTGCGGAATGCTTTCCTCTTGTGGTCGAGCGAATCAAGAAGTTGAAGGCTCGATAGAAACCTTGCGCGGCGGCTTGATGAAGAACAGGCAGACGGCGGAGATGATGCACATTATCGCCGTGATCAAGAAGGCCGTGTTGTAAGAGCCGCTGGAATCTCGTATGAATCCGAAGAGCAACGGGCCGATGGCGCCGAATACGCCGGGGCCGCACAGGTACATAACGCCCCAGAGCATGGGCACATTCATCACGCCGAACAGGTCGCCGAAGTAAGTGGGGAATATCGAAAGGCCGATGCCATAGCCCAGGCCGACGAGCACCGCCACCGCAACCAGCCCGGCTTCATTTCCATCATGAATTCCCATCGCCACCAGGCAGCCGATAGCCGTAACAATCGTACATAGATACAGGGTCGGCTTACGACTTACGTGAAACCGCTTCATGGTCCAATCCGATAACAGCCCCATGAGCAACCGGCTTGCCACCGCCGCACCGACAAGTATGCTCAACTGTGCATTTACAATCCCGGCGGAGACATGCAAATCCTCGCTCCAGAACTTCAGGTGCCCGATAAACGCCAGCACCGCCAGATAGTAGAACTGCGTGAACAGGAACAGCCACCAAGTGCGCGTCTTGAACGCCTCCCTGATGGACCACTGCTGATTGCGGGCGCTGAAATCCGACCTGGATGCCAGTTCGGCCGCATCCGGCTCCACGCCATCCGGGTGCATGCCCTCTGACTCCGGGTCTTTTTTCATAAGCATGCTGCCGATGAGGATACCGGCAACCATGGTAACCCCCAGCACGATATAAGCAGCGCCCCAGCCCGAGTCTTTGATAACGCTATTAAAAACCGGTATCAGGATCACAGCGCCCAGCCCCGAGCCGCTCAATGTTAGGCTCACCGCCAGCGCGGCGCGGCGCATGAACCAGCGCCTGACAGTGGAGACCGAAGGCACAACGTGGCCAAAGGCAACGCCGGCAGGAGCGATGACTCCGTACAGCAGATAGAACTGCCAAAGCTGGCTCACCTGACTTAAAAGAATGAACCCGGCGCCAGCAACAACAGCGCCCATGACCATCAGCTTCCTCAGCCCGACACGATCAACCAGCAATCCGGCCACCAAGCCGAATACCGCCATGACAATCATGTCGAGGGAATAACCGACTGACAGCATTCCTCTCGATTGGCCCAAGCCGCCCTCGGTAATTGGCTTGGCCAGCTCAGGGCCGAATATATTGAAGGAGCTTAAAGCCGCCGAGCAAACGAAGGTGGAGATCCAGGCGCCGGCAACCACCCACCAGCCATAGAATATTTTTCTTTCAGAGCCCGGCATGTTTTACCCTTTTTACGATCCGAGTTGTTCCAGACATACGATTGAGATTATAGCACACAATCAGAGGTCAGGATTCGTCCCTATCATTGATGTCACCGTAGGGGCGATTCATGAATCGCCCTCTGTCATTGCGAGCGAAGCGAAGCAATCTCCCACCACGACATGCCATATTAACGATAAAATTGCCGCGTCGCTACGCTCCTCGCAATGACCATCCGGAAAAAGAGGCTCAGGAGAAATTCTCCCTGACGGGGGAACAGCCCGTAGGGGCGAATAATTATTCGCCCCTACCATATAATCATCGCATCGCCGAAGCTGTAGAAGCGATACTGCTGCGCTATCGCCTCCTCATATGCCTTCGCTATGAGGTCACGGCCGGCGAACGCAGATACCAGCATGATTAACGTGGTACGGGGCAGATGGAAGTTGGTTATCATCGCATCGACGGTATTGAACTTATATCTTGGCAATATGAACAGGTCAGCCCAGCCGTCGAAGGGACGAATCTTGCTGTCAAGCGACGCCTGTTCCAGCACCCGCACCGACGTCGTGCCGACTGCTATAATACGACGCCCCTGCGACTTGGCTTCCGACAGCTGTTGCGCGACCTGCAGCGAAAGCTGGCAGTACTCCTTATGAATATGATGCTTCTTAGGATCGTCGACACGAACGGGGACGAATGTATCCAGCCCGACATGCAAAGTAACGAAAGCGAACTGCACTCCCCTGTCCTCCAGACGATGCAGTAAATCAAGCGTGAAATGCAACCCGGCGGTGGGTGCAGCGGCGCTTCCCTTCACTCGAGCGTACACCGTCTGATAGCGCTCAGGATTATCGAGGTGACGGTGTATGTAAGGCGGCAGCGGGACCTTGCCCGCGCGCTCCAGCGCCTCCTCATCGGAGAAACGAGCGATTCTTATAGCGCCTTCCTTGCGCTCGATAACCTCGCATTGCAATCCATCGAGTTCGATTCGAGCGCCGGCATCTATGCGGCGTGACGGCTTGACCAGCACTTCCCAAACGCAGGGCTCAAGTCGACGGAGCAGTAGTATTTCGACCTTGCCGTCGTAGCCAACCCTGTGCCCGAAAAGGCGCGCGGGGAGCACGCGGCTGTCGTTGAACACTAGTACATCACCTTTACACAGTAAATCAGGGAGATCGTAGAAGTGACGATGGTTAATCGAGCCGTCAGACTTGCCAACGACCAGCAGACGTGAATGGTCGCGAGGCTCGATGGGCATCTGAGCTATAAGCTCCGGAGGCAGTTCGTAATCGAAATCGCTTGTTCTCACGAGGACATTATAAAGGGGTAGAACATAGTATGTCGAATCTATTTAGGGAACCTTTGATTAATTCTTATCAACCCCCTAACCCCCAATATTTCGGTCATCGTGTAGAGACGCAAAATCTTGCGTCTCTACGGGGCACCCCCATCCTTCCGCGGAAGGACCGGCAGGAAGAATCCTGCACCTCTTTTTAGAGGGAGCTACGGCTTCAGGTTTCCATCGATTGCCGTCACACCTACGCCAGCCCGATGACCCTTCCCGTATTGGTATCGACATCGACATGCCTGAAAGCTGGGTTCGAGCCGGTCCCCGGCATGAGGCTTATATCGCCGGAAACGGGGCAAATAAACTTGGCGCCTGTATAAACGAGGACATCCCTGATCGGCAGCGTCCACCCTTGCGGAACGCCCTTCCAGGACGACTCGTGGCTCAAGCTGAATTGTGTCTTTACCATTACAGTTGAGTAGTCATCATACCTGGCATCAGCCTCGATCTCCTTAGCCTTTGCCTCAGCCTCAGCAGTCCACGATACGCCATCGGCGCCATATATCTCTTTCGCTATCTTATCGACACGCTGCCGCAGCTTCATCTCCAATGGATAGAGGAATCTGAAGTCGGCCTTTCTATCACACGCCTCAATAACCGCATCGGCCAGCTCAAGGGCACCGTCCCCGCCTTTAGCCCAGTGATTCGAGACGGCGCAGCGTACGCCCGCACCCTCCGCAGCCTGCTTCACCATAGCAATTTCAGCTTTAGTATCGCTGCTGAAGCAGTTGATGCACACTACGACATTGACGCCGGACATTTTGATAGTATTGATATGATGCAGCAAATTCGGTAACCCCTTCTCTAAAAGCGCAAGGTTCTCATGGTGATACTCCTCAGACAGGGTTTTGCCGGCAACGACGCTGGGGCCGCCGCCGTGCATCTTCAGAGCACGTATCGTAGTGGTCAGCACCGACACGCACGGTCTGAGCCCGCTGAGACGGCACTTGACGTTCCAGAACTTCTCGAAGCCCATATCCGTAGCGAACCCGCTCTCTGTCACATGATAATCGAACATCTTGAGGCCGATAAGGTCTGCAACGATCGAGGACTGGCCGATAGCGATGTTGGCGAACGGTCCGGTGTGTACCATGCAGGGTTGATACTCGACCGTACAACATAAAGTTGGATTGATGGCGTTGCGCAGCCAGGCAGTCATGGCCCCACCCACTTCAAGGTCTCTGATAGTGATTGGATCGCCAGCCTTGCTAAAGGCAATGGTTATATTATCTATGCGTTCGCGCACATCTTTAAGGTCCTTGGCCACAGACAGTATGGCCATCAGCTCCGAGCTCGGCGTGATATCGAACTTTGAGCGCATGGTGAAGCCATCCTTGTGGCCGCCCAACCCGATCATGATATTGCGCAGGCCCTGGGCGCAGAAGTCGATGACCCAGCCCATCTGAACCCTGTCAGGGTCGATATCCAGCCGGCGCATATGGCTCAGCTTCTGCAGTTGCTCATCATCATAATTGCGCTCGTGCTGCATCCTGGCATTAAGCGCCACCATAGCCAGGTTGTGGGCATTCATGATGTCGTTTATCTCGCCGGTGAGCCCCATGGAGAACTCGGTCATGGGGATGAGGAGCGCGTTGCCGCCGCCGGCAGCCGTGCCTTTAATGTTCATGGTCGGTCCGCCTGACGGCTGCCGTATGCAGCCTCCTGCGCTCTTGCCGCGCCTGCCCAACCCCTCCAGCAGCCCCATGGTGGTGGTGGTCTTCCCCTCCCCCAGCGGGGTGGGGGTTATAGCGGTAACTTCAATATACTTGCCATTGGGCTTCTTCTTGAGACGACTGTAAATCTTCGCGAAATCAAGGCGGCTGAGCCTGCCGTAAGGAATCAATTCATCCTTCTCAAGGCTCAGTCTCTTGCGCCACTCCTCGACGGAGGGCATGTTGGCCTCAGCAGCCTCAGCTATCTGCCAGTCTTTTAACTTGGTTACATCGTACGCCATACTGATCTCTTACCTAAACACCACTCTTAAAAACGCTGATACTTATTATATAGGCAAGCTGATAGGAATGTCGAATATTCTAGCAAATCGAGCGAGAAAATGTCCAAACGACCTGCACCTCCTCCACCCAACCAAATCTGGCGTTCCCCACGTAGAGACACAGCATTCTGTGTCTCTACACCGCATGACAAAACACCTCAGACCTGCCACCAACATCCGATGTTCCCCGTAGGGGAACATGAATCATCCGCCTCGACAGGACATCACATGTAGAGGCACGGCACGCCGTGCCCCTACATCCACCCGACCAAATCGGACGTCCCTCGTATAGACACAACATGGATGTTTTTCAAAAGAGGTGTCCTTCCGCGGAAGGGCCGGGGTCTTAGGGGTGTCCCCTATTTTTTATAAAATTCCCCCAAGATTGGGGGATAAAGGGGGTTGAAAGCAATAAGCCACTACACCCCAAACAAAAAAGGAGCGGCGCTCATGCGCCGCCCCTTTTCGATAGCGCTGAATTTAATTATTTCAGGCCTAAGAACTCTTTCGCGTTCTGGCCGAGTACGCGCTTCTTGGTCTCGTCTTTGAGCGGCAGATCCAGGAACTGGCCCTTGGTCAGCTTCAGGCCGTAGCTGTTGGAGCCGAACATTACCTTCTCGCGGCCGCGGCTGCTGTTGAAGAACGACACGATATCCGGTGTCAGGTTCCTCGGGTTGTAGGCAGAGATATCGCCGTAGACATTGGGATGTCTGAAGATCATGGAGCACCACTCGTCAACCCATGGGTAGCCGGTGTGCGACATGTTGATCTTCAGGTTGGGGAAGTCGATGGCAGCCTTGTCGACCTCCATAGGATGTCCGACCCAGCTGGGCAGAGGCTCAGCCGAGTGACCGACCTGCATTCCGATAGGGATACCAAGCTCGCT
>Ga0315294_10008062_pt1 | contig 11570 bp, 11 predicted proteins | sample YL17G13_40_MG_FD_203626 | JGI IMG/M metagenome (GOLD analysis project Ga0315294, IMG submission 203626) | Sediment microbial communities from Yellowstone Lake, YNP, Wyoming, USA - YL17G13_40 | ecosystem: Environmental > Aquatic > Freshwater > Lake > Sediment | place: USA: Wyoming | collected... | reverse complement strand
ATCGTCGCGTTCTCATCAGCGGGATTCTTTAATTCAATGACGACCAGGGGCAGACCGTTAACAAATAGTATTATATCCGGCCTTCTGTTGTTGTTCTCTTCAATTATCGTGAACTGGTTTATCGCCAGGAACTCGTTATTTTTCGTATCCTTGAAATCGAATAACCAGACCTTATCTCCAGCAATGCGTCCGTCTTTGCGGTATTCTACATCCACGCCGTCCACGAGCATTTTATGAAAATGCTGATTGTTCACTACCTGATGCTGGCTGTCCGTCCTGAGCACTTTCTTTATTGCATCGTCTATAGCATCTTCCGGGACGGCTGGATTAATCCGAGTGAGAGCGGTGCGCAACCTTTCGATTAGAACGACGTCCTGATAGCTTTTTCTTTCCGGTCTAATGCCGTCGGGAGCGATATCTGGACCGTAAATCTGCTCGAATCCGAGGCCTGCCAGAATCTCAAGAGCGGCCTGCTCGACTTCGGATTCAGTCATCGCCTTAGGCATTTTCGTCTTTCCCTAATTTGATATCATCAATATGATTAATAAATTCTTCGAAATTCCCATTAAATACTTTTGATTTTTCAATTAGCGTTAATAAAACGGCTCTGGCATAACCGCCAGCCGAAAAAGCCATGTCCTTGTTATCGATTACAGCTCCAGTGTGAACGACCTCGCTTCGCAAATCATATATTTTTTTTAAATCCTTGAACGCCTTCTTCCTATCCGTAAAACTATCATTCAGCAGAATAGCTCCCCGTTCGGAGACCGCTCTTCTCAGCTCTGTGGTCTCCGATTTTTTCTTGAGCGCGGATTCCAAGACGGCTACGAAATTTATCAGTCTCGCCGCCGGATAGTTTTCATCTAAACCCAAACCATACCAATAAAGGCATTCCTTCACAACTTTTGAGACGGTATTTTCTCTTTTCAGCTCGCCGATTCCGGATTCGAGTATTTTATTGTAAAGTTCCGAGCTCATTTTAGCTCTTTTCAATATAGTATCACCGACTCTTTCCATGTCTGCCGATACGCTTTTATCGGTATTATCGTATACTATGAGACCTCGGATGCCAGAACGAAACCCTCCCTTCAAAACTGGCTTGTACGAAGGCACGTATAATCTTATTAGATTTAGAGAAACCAAGAAGCGATGAAGCGCGATTTCCTTTGCTTTCTCTTTTTCACCAGCTCTTATTCTTGTAATAATGACAGGCTTGTTTAATATGTCCGTCCCTGGCATCCTGATCATGCTCGTATCGAACGGGATGTCTTCCTTCTTTAGCGTTTTGATGGTTGAATCTATGAATTCATATTCTTGGTCATCAATTAGCTCGATATTTTCGATCTCTGAAATAATAAGATATTCCCCATCCTCGGTCGTGAGCAGTTCATCGACCATCGCTTTAACATTATCATTCGGACCCTTATCATTAGAAAGTAGCGCGCTGAAGCAATCTTGAATCTTATTTTCAACATATTCTTCGGAATATTTATCGCTTATCTCTTTTAGCCCGAGTAAATACTTGGCAGGGGCGTCCAGTTTCATCTTTTCAGAATAATCCATTGCAATAATCAGCCCGTATCCTTTCGATGAACTGAATACCGCATTATGCAGATTCTTTGGGTCATTGTTTTTCACAATGATTGGAATTGCTTCCGATATCTTGGCCAGTAACTGCGCCTCCAGCTCTCTTCTATTCATGCTCTAGCCTCAACAGGAACTCTGATCCTTCCCGACATCAATCTAGGAAGAAGAGAATCGCGAATTTGAGATAATAAAATATTTTCTTTGTCAAATAATTTCAAAAATTTTTGAATTGCTATATCGTAAAACTTTATAACAATGTCCTTTGAAGGAATTATTATTGGATATCTCATCAAAGAGTTAATATCTAGGTTAGGAATAGACGTTCCTGTATAAAATTGATTCATTTCCCCTGATAAATACATGTTCTCCAAGATATGCTCTGCGAATATGGCAAAAGCTGGCATTTCAGCTGTCAAACATTTGCAAAAATTCGAGTATGTTACAGGGAAATTATACAAAGTATTCAAATATTCTGAGCAATATATTGTTTTACCTATTGGTCCAAGACCAGACCCGCCAATTAAAATATTACAATTATTTACAATTCGACTTTCTAATCTATCTTTTCTAATCCATCGAATAGGCGCCTCAGCCGCGTATCCATTTGATTTCAAAGAGTCCAAATCAGTTCCTCTCAAAGAAATTGCTTGGATTGCGCCTTCAAACTCATTGTCAGCGCCCCAATCGCCGCTAATTGATATTTCTAATATATCACCCAAGCACCCTTCTTCCCAACCTGCCGGCATCTCCCCTAACTCCGACCCAACCATCTTACCCCCCGATGACTTATATGGCTTGCCTTCCTCGTTTGGAAACTCGAAGTCAATAAACCAGCGCTTGAAGAGGGCTTGGCCGATGTCTTCGAGGATTTTGTTTATCTGCTGGTTAAGTTCGATTTTTGAGTCGAGGGATGAAAGAATCTTTGCGATGCTTTGTTGCTCTGAGAGTCCTGGGCAAGGAACTATCATTTTTGAGAGGACATTGGCATTGAATTGAGGCTGTGCCCCCCCTCCAACTAAGTTATTTGCCTGGTCCCAATAGATTTTGCTCCTCGAAAATTGAAAATAAAAATTATTATCTATTCGATTTTTATTGAAAAGGAGTTTGATCAAAAACCCACCATATGTTGCTTGAAAATCTTCATTGAAACGATAGGTTTTTCCGAAGCTTGCACCAGTCCTTGCCACCAATACATCGCCCTTTTTCAAGATGTATTTTTCTTTAACTTTTTCTTTATCCATGAAAACCAATGATGATCTATCCAAGAAACCGTCAGAGTTTATGTCTGTGATTCTTATGTAAACGAAATCCCCTTTTTTCTGTGCACTTTCTCCAAGACCATACTGAAAATCGGACAAATTTCCAAGTTCCTTAACATTCCAATCTTCGGAAATCATTCCTATCTCAGTTTGCTTGAATTTAGTCTTATACTTAGAAACCATATCCGATACTTCCCAGATTCTTTTTAATTTCCTTATCGAGTTTCTCCCCTTCCCGCATGAGGTTAGTCAGTTCCGAAGTCAGCCTTTTCATCTTTTCATCAAATGCTTCGTCATCTTCTTCGACTTCTTCGGCTCCGACATACCTCCCAGGTGTCAGAATATGTTCATGTTTTCTTGTTTCTTCCAGCTTAGCTGCCTTACAGAATCCCAGGACATCCTCGTACTTGCCGCCTTCACCTCTCCATGCACGATAAGTCGACGCAATTTTCTTGATATCGTCATCTGTCAGCTCTCGATGCCTTCGGTCGATCATTTCTCCCATTTTTCGGGCGTCGATAAAAAGGACCTCGCCTCTTCTGTCTCTGAATTTGTGGTTTTTCTTGTCGCGGACGATGAACCACAAGCAAGCGGGGATCATGGTGTTGTAGAAAAGCTGAGAAGGTAGAGAGATCATGCAATCAACCAAATCCGCCTCTACAATGTTCTTCCTAATTTCCCCTTCCCCGGAGGTATTAGAAGACATAGAACCATTCGCCAGGACGAAGCCAGCGATACCTGATGGTGCAAGATGATAAATGAAATGTTGCACCCAGGCGAAGTTTGCATTTCCCGTCGGCGGGACGCCGTATTTCCATCTCACATCGTCTCGGAGGTTCTCGCCTTTCCAGTCGCTATCATTAAAAGGTGGATTTGCGAGGATGAAATCCGCCTTCAGATCCTTATGCGCATCTTTCAAGAAGCTGCCTTCATTGTTCCATTGGATGTTCGATTCAATACCGCGCAACGCGAGATTCATCTTACACAAGCGCCAGGTCGTCTGGTTAGATTCCTGACCATTTATCCAAATATCACCGATTTTACCGCCGTGGGCTTTGACGAACTTCTCGCTTTGTACGAACATACCGCCGGAACCGCAACACGGATCAAAAACTCTTCCTTTGTATGGTTCAATCATCTCAACCAGCAGCTTAACGATACATCTGGGCGTATAGAACTGGCCGCCTTTCTTGCCTTCAGCGTCGGCAAATTGCCCAAGAAAATATTCGTAAACCCTGCCAAGGATGTCTTTTCCTTTACTGTCTTTGTCTCCGAGGCCGATAGTCCCAATCAGATCTATAAGTTCACCTAGCCGCTGTTTGTCCAAGGCAGGCCTGGCATAGTTTTTCGGGAGAACCCCTTTCAGGGACGGATTGACCCTCTCGATTGCATCCATGGCATCATCAATATCCTTCCCTATTTCAGGCTTCTTTGCCCTTTTCTGGAGATGATCCCATCTCGCCTCGGGCGGGACCCAAAAGACATTTCTAGATTTATATTCGTCTTTATCCTCCGGGTCGGAAAGCCCTTCCGAATCTTTTTTCAATTCATCATAGACTTCCTTAAACGAATCGGAGATGTATTTTAAAAATATGAGGCCAAGGACAACGTGCTTGTACTCGGCGGCGTCCATGTTATTCCTGAGCTTGTCCGCCGCCTGCCAGAGCTTGCCCTCGAAATTAATCTCTTTGCCGTTCATGATTTATCCTCTGTTTTTCAAAATATAAAGCTTAAATAGCCTAATTTTCGATTTCATAGCAAAGCTCATCTAGTAGATAAAATCCTCCCTTTATTACTGAAACTTTATCAAAATTGGCTGGATTAATACAGCTTTAATATTAGGCGCATATCCCGCTCACGCGGTCTTTTTCGTAATCGGGAGGCCAGGGGAAACCCGGCCTCCGCCCGCCTCAGTAGCCGCCCCTTATTCACAAATAGACTAAATATATAACATTTATTGAAGAAAGCTCTACTCTGTAAATTAGCCTTTTAAAATAGCTTTAATTACGTCATAAAGCAGTGAAGAAATCGTCCCAAGAAGTATTATAGTAAGAATTGTTCTATGCCTTCCCATTTTTGTTCCAGATTTTGGTATAAATTCAAGTAAGGGAAAAATCCATCTTGTGTAATTAAATAATAGTCTTAATAAAAAAAGAATGAAGAAAAATATATATAGATATATTCCTATCGAGAGTACAGTTCCTATTTTTCCTTTCATAAATTCAGAAACCCTATAAATACACCAAAAAGTAATCGGATAAAAAACAAGATATAAATAAAAATCATAAACGATTCTTTTATGAAGCCAATTTCTTTTCAATTTTATTTCTTTTAAAAAATTCATTATTTGTGCATAAACTCCATTTACCCATGTATCATTGTAGCCAGCAACATTGATAGAACTTGTATTTGGATCTTGCTGCGATGCTGGGTTTGAAAAATCAAATATTTTTTGTTTTTTGAAATCAAATTGAATTATGATTTTATTTCTAGGTTCTTGTCCCGTCATCTGCCTAAAAATATAAGAACTATCAAATACAATTTCTTCTATGTTTTTCGGAAAACTTTCATCATCAAATAATGAAATATCATCTCCTGTAAGATATTCTCCCATAGTGCCTTTGACTAATACACCGAGCTTGAAATATTGCTTAATTCTATCTTGATGTTCTTTAATTTGATTTTCAGGCAAACTTTTAAGAATTGGAGAATCTTCTAGCTCGTATTTGAGTGCTTCATTCACCTTTTCGTCTATTAATTTATACAGAGCTTTTATAGCATCTATCCTGAGGTAGCAAGAATTTATTTTTGAACTCCTAGTATTAATCTTATAAATAGGCATTTCTGTTAATCCCTCACTAATTGCTAATAATTATACTCTTGGGGGACGAATACCTTCTTTTTCCGCCATGGCCTAAATATCCCCTTTTTTATCCCAAGAAACAAGACCTGAACCCTGAATAAACCTTAGCACTTCCATTGAACATTTGTCAACGGCGCTAATAATCCGGATAGCGGCAAAGAATTTCAAAAGGAGCTCTCGCCGGAAGTAGAAATAATCCGGATGCCCCTCCTCTTCACAAAAGAATACACGATTATGAAAAATATCCCAAGCCGACCTCTGCCACTACAGAGCGACGCGCTCAAACTAACATAATGAAAAGGCCTTCACGCAGCGTCGTATCAATTCAGGAGCTTGGAGATTCAGCTTCCGGTCGTTTTCATCATCAAATAGAACTCTTGAACTTTTAGAAATATGATATAATACAGATGGCTTTCTTGCGCCGGCTGGAGAAAGCCCCCACCTTTTTGGTTCCCATCATCAACCCCCCTTTTGCTAACAGCCGGCACCTTGATGCACGGAGAGAGCGACCTGCCTATCTAGAATTCCAGGGACATTTCAGGCAGGCAGACTATCTTATTATGCCGAATACCTACGGCTTTATTAATTTTGTAGAAACGAGCAATTCTATATAATAAGTACGGTGCAAATCGATTGGCAACATTAAAAATGTTTACATGCAGGCAAATCCAATTCTATCGGCATACAGCCCCTTTCTGGACAACCCGTCACGGTCGGTCTTAATGACACATCTTTCAATAGATCTCGAATATCGGCGCTTTCAACAGATCGCTTCTTTACCTTCAAGTTGGGATATATTATTATAGCTAACCACGGATCTAATGGAATAAGATACTCTGGCTGGCTATCTTTCTGCAAACTAGAAAAGTGCTCAATAATCTCCTTTCTGTCTGTAGACCGAGGATCAATGAAAAGATTCGCTCTATCCAACCTTCCATTGTCGATTAATTTTTTTTTGATACTTTCAGAATAAATAATTCGCCATTCAGATTCATTATAAAAATCATATTTCAGAGGGCGTCCAGAACACATATGTTTAAAAAAGGACAACACTTCCTCCCCAGACTTATCCCGTGTAAGCGCATTTGAATAGGGGGGAAAGAAAAGATTATGGGTCTGGAATTGGCAATAATTCATAGGTGCGCCTAAACGGTCGAACAAGAAATACCTTTTAACTCCTATTCCTAACTTTCCATATAATTTAGCGTGATCCTCTGACATGGACAATTTTAATTCTGTAAAACATGTTCTGGCTATTATCGGTTGTATTATTTCCAAATCATTTATATGAATAGATTCATGCTCTTTGGGTTTTTTCATCCAAAGACCGAACTTGAGAGTATTTCTGAGTCGTTCAAAATATAGACTATTCTTTTGGATATCGGAAATATTTTGTTTTTCAATATCATGACCGGTCCAATGAATTAAAATATCAGAATGAGCTGATAATTCCATCTTTCTTCCTACTTTTCAATTGATATGTATTCATTCAATTATGAATATTGTCAATCGATTAATGCACATAACTCTGCTTTTTTATCTTACATATAGGAAGGCCTGGGGAAGCCCGGCCTCCACCCGCCTCATACCCAAACATAAGACTTATTATTCAGCGTAGCACTTCCTATATAATTTTTTTCTTAGAATATAGAAGACTATCGCACTGCGAACACCGGTATTGATAAATCTTCATGGAGTCAGCTTCCCATTCGCTTACCAAGGCTGGCCCTACTCCGCCGCGGCAAACAGGACACTCTGGCGTTTCGATCTCGAACATTCGCTTTTCACATTTTTCGCATATCTGATCAAGTTTTTCTTGATCATCTCCTGAAGGAAACAATGGTATTCCGCCTTTGACTTCTTGAGCTTGTCGAGCATTTTTGATGTCATCTACCGGACAATTGGCTACCTGATACTTGAAACAAAGATCCATTAGATAGCGAGGCATCTCTCTTCTCCTCATTATATTTTCACAATGAGATTCTGGCCTCTGCCCACCTCAATTTTAAATCTAAATCTCAAATGTAAATAGGGTGTTTGCTCCGTGTAAGGGGCCTTCTACTTTTAGTCTTTTAATATTAAATTGTTTTTCAAATTTCTTAGAACCAAGAGCGGAACTAACATCAGGCATTCTATCGTGAAGGCCCATGTCTTTATGGATATCTCCAGCACGAATAGTAACTGAACGCTTCCCTTGCTTCCTAGCTGGTTCTATATACCGCTTAAATGCAAAATCTCGGATGCTATCGGCCAGACTCAACTATTCCTCCTTCTTAATTTATTTATCCTATTTTAAGGCTTCCCTCTGAATTTTGAAACACAATCTTTTAACTAGAAATGGCTATCTTTAGCCGAATTAATGCTCGTATCCAAGAATATTTCGCTATCATTTCACTTCTAAGCGACTTTCCCTAGAGGCCAGAACTCGGCGACAAGGCAGAAACCGCGTAAATCAATGTTTTTTGGTCATTCTCCTAAAAAACGAAGCTCTAGGAGGCCCGTAGAGCGAAGATCTAAGATCGACAAGGGTCATTTGGCTTGGCTATTTTCGCCCTTATAGCCCTTCCACATAATCTGCAACCGCTCGTATTAATGCCGCTCGACTAGCTATCTCCATCGTCTATCCCTTTCCTCTATCTCCCCTTCCATCTGCGCCTCAAGCCGCTTCCGGTCGATCCTCCAGCCCACTCCTTTGAGCTTGACGGCCGGCAGCCGGTGCGTATTAACAAGGCTGTAAATAGTTTTAAGATGAACGGAAAGATACGCCGCCGTTTCCTTGGGCTTCATCCACCTTTTATCGTCCTTTTCCATTTTGCGGCCTCCCGCGAATATGGTACCATGTTGCTGGCTTTCTTGCGCCGGCTGGAGAAAGCCCCCACCTTTTTGGTTCCCATCATCAACCCCCCTTTTGCAACAGCCGGCATCCTGGCGTGCGGAGAGGGCGACCTGCCTATCCAGAATTCCAGTGACCATCCAGGGACCATACCACGCCAAAACAGACCAAATTTGGTCTGTTCAGGCCTGTTTTGGCCTGCTTTGTTCTGGTTGTGGTAGCTAACTCAATCCAAAAGGCTTAGATTCAAAAAATGGTGCCGAGGGCCGGACTCGAACCGGCATGGAGCTTACGCCCCGAGGGATTTTAAGTCCCTTGCGTCTGCCACTTCCGCCACCCCGGCATCAATAAAATCAATGAGTTACGGGCCGTCCGTCGGTCTGTTCGGCTGACTGTGTCCGTTTTGTGTCCCCTGTTTGAGAAACTGCGTCCTGCCAGAACCGCTGCATGATTTCCCGCGTCCCGTCGAGCCGGCCGGGAATGAGGTGCGCATAGCGCTGGGTCATCGAGAGCGACTTGTGGCCGAGAATGTGCTGGAGCGTAATGATATCACAGCCTCCACCGGCCAACAAACTCGCCGCCGTGTGCCTCAGATCGTGGAACCTGAAGTCCTCGATTCCAGCGCGCTCGCATGCCGCCTTGAACGCTTCCTTGAGGCAGATGACGCGTTTTCCTTCGCGGACGAACACGAAATCGTCCCGCCTTCTTCCCTGCTTCAGCGGCTGAAGCATCTGCTTAAGATGCAAGCTCATGGGGACGTTTCTCGCGTCGCCGTTCTTCGCATGCTCGACCCTGATGAAGCCGTTGGAGAAATCGACGTTCTTCCAGCGCAGGCCGAGGAGCTCGCTCTTGCGCATGCCCGTCTCGATTGCGGCTATGATGACCAATTCCAGATACCCGGCCGCCTCGGAAATCAACGCGGAGATCTCCTCGGCATTCAGCATGCGAAGCCGCTTTTCCTCGCCGCGCAGGAGCTTGACGCTCTGGCACGGGTTTCCCTTGAGCCTGCCCCATTCGACGGCCAGGTTGAACATGGTCTTCATGAAGGCGAGCTCGCGGTTTACCGACGCCTTCTTGATCGGCTGGCCCGTGCGCGTTACGTGCTTCATCCGCCACTGCCGCCATGATTTGACGTCGTAAGCGCCGATGCTGCCGATGGGCTTCGCTCCGAAATACTGCCTGAGCGCATCGCCGATGACCTTGTCCCGTTTGTAGCTCTCCTTCTCGACCTTGCTGTGCTTCTCAAGGAATTCGTTGACGAGATCGCAGAAAGCCATGCCGGGTTCGAGCCTCGGATTGTAGGTCCCCTGCGCAAGCTGGAAGCGGACGGTGTCGTAGATCTTCTGAGCGGCCCTTCGGTTGGACGTGCCGGTAGACTTGCGGACCTTTTTGCCCTCCAGGGAGAAGCGCATCTGCCAGCACTCACTGCCCTTCCGTTTGGACAGTCCCATAGCGCCTCCTTCTACGCCTTCTTTGAGTGCCGTGATTGTGCTGCTCGTAAGCATCGAGGTCCTCTGGGCGGAAACGAATGTTCCGCCCGTCCTGAATATAGGGGATTCTGCCGGATTTCGCAAGGTCGTAGACGTGCTCGACGGAGCACTGCATGAGCTTTGCCGCGACCTTGGCCGGAAGCCAGAGCATTCCCTGCTTTCCGGCGTATTCGGAGAACGTCATTTTTCTCTCTCCGGGTCATCATAAGCTTTGTTATGATGAACCCTTTTCTCCCCTTTCTCCCCTATCCTTACTCCGTCCTGTTCCTGTCCATCCTCACGCCGATTTTTCCAGGCGAGACGGCGGACAGGACAATATTTCCGCTGTCCATGACTATGACGCTTCTCGTCGGCTTGCCGCATGTCGCATCGATGACCAGCCTTTTTTCCTTCGCCTCTTTTACCATCCTCTTTATTGGCGCGCTGTTCGGATTTACGACTGCGACGATCCTTTTTGCCGCGATGACGTTCTCATACCCTACGCTTAGCGCATTCGACGATTCCTTCATCTCCTTTGCCTCCCCATTTGTTTCGGCCTCGTTATTCTTTCTCTTCTTCGTTTTAATTCAATGTTTTTCAAAACTATTCGATATTTTCCAGTTTGATTCGAAAACAAACTGGATCTAAAAATATCTCGCGCTTGCTTGCGATATCTCGCATTTGCAAGTCGCAGGTCATAAGCTCGAATCGTCGAGCTGTCGTCCCCATAGGGATAATAAATTACGCGGTTTGAGCGGGTTTTAAGCACTTGTGCTTCCTAAGTTTTCGAGCGCCTTGGCTTGTTTCGCCTTGCTAAAGAAGCCGCGGTAGCTCGTGATGGCTGCCTCCTGGCATTCCATGATTATCTGGCTCATGCGGAGCTCTTTGAGGAGCGAGTCCCTGGCGTCCATGAGCAAGGCCATTTCTACGTCGTGGACGCGGCCTCCCTCCCTGGCGCATGCCGTCGCCCTGTCCTCCTGATGCGCCATCATTTCGCTTCGGAGGGAATCGAGGGCTTCCTCGCTCGGCAGGGCGATATTGATGAGCGACGGCGACCCTTCCCTTGCCACAGGCCGCGTCGCGTCGTTCTGGGTGCTTTGTTTCTTCCCTTTCTTTTTTGCCTCCCTGATGATTTTGGCGAGGCAGGGATTGCATAGGCGGAAGCTCCTGCGCCACATGCTATCCTGGAAGCGGAAGCATAGGTGCTTTATGCCCTTGGGTATGGGAGCGCCGCATGCCCTGCACTTGGCCTCCCTTCTTGCAGCCTCCACGTAGCGCATGTATTCATCGGGAGGCAAGCCCTGCCTCCAGCTCTCGTCGAACCGATTTTCCGTCATATCGAATACCTCCTTCTTGTCGGCCCTGTGCCTGCGGAGGCTTATCTTCTTTCTCATGCTCGCTTCCCTCGGCTGGAGCCGCGAGCGGAAGCCGAAAAGAAGAATATGCCGCCGCGGCATGCTGTCCGAACTGAGGAGGTATGACGGCAGGTCGTTCGGCGCAAAGAATCTGGAGGCATGCCAAGCCTTCGAGCCGTCTTCCCCACAGGGATAAAAAAAATG
>Ga0315294_10008059_pt1 | contig 11571 bp, 11 predicted proteins | sample YL17G13_40_MG_FD_203626 | JGI IMG/M metagenome (GOLD analysis project Ga0315294, IMG submission 203626) | Sediment microbial communities from Yellowstone Lake, YNP, Wyoming, USA - YL17G13_40 | ecosystem: Environmental > Aquatic > Freshwater > Lake > Sediment | place: USA: Wyoming | collected... | reverse complement strand
TCTTCAAGTTCATCAACTTCGAGATCCGGGTCGCCGCCGACTCGAACCCGTTGACGAACCTGCCGGGAAACCGCATCATCGCCCAGTGGATCGAGCATGCCATGAACAACCCGCCGTTCACGATCATCTACGCCGACCTGGACCACTTCAAGGAGTACAACGACGTGTACGGTTTCGCACAGGGGGACAAGATGATCCGGCTGGCGGCGAAGGTTCTGTCGGACCACGTGTCCAACCCGGCCGGTTCGCAGGAGGTGGGGCACATCGGCGGGGACGACTTCGTGGTGATTTGCAGAACGATACTTCCGGAGGATGATCTTGCCGCCATCTGCGTGGATTTCGACCTGCGAAAACGGCCCCTCTTTCACGCCGACGATATCGAGCGGGGTTACTACGAAAGCGAGACCCGCGAAGGGGAAACGGGAAACGTTCCCGTGGTGACGCTCACCCTGGCCGTCCTCACCAGCGAGAACGTGAAGGTCCGCTTCGACTTCGAGCAGGTTGCCCAGGTCGCCGCCACCCTTAAGAAACAGGCCAAGCAGATCAACACCAAGACCCGCAGAAGCGGTTTCCTGATAGACCGCCGCACCTACATCTAGAAAGACAGTGCTGAGTGCTGAGTGCTGAGGACTGAGAGGATAGGACTAAGGACTGAGTGCTGAGGACTGAGTATTGCGGGTTGCGGAGTTCGGGATTGAGGATTAGCCTGCCGGAGATGAAAAAGGCAGAAGCGCGATGGCCTCTTATGGAGTTCACCTCTTGTGGAGCGTCAACATTGCTTTGATGGATAGGGACCCTCCCTGACGGTCGGGTTACTGCATAAGTCCCGCCTTCCGTGTCGCCGATGGGTCCCTTGTGCAGTAACCCGACCGTCAGGGAGGGCATGGATCAATTCAAGCGTGACGGTGCGCTAGCCTGCCAATGAAGAAGATGACAAGCCCGCTTGGATTGGGAAGATCGCTTGGATTTGGAATGGACGGCAAACCAAGCATGGGATAGAATCCGAACATGCCAGTCGTATTCAGATATGAAGGCTATCGGTTCTTTTTCCACTCAAACGAGGGGGAGCCGAGGGAACCGTTACATATTCATGCCCGCAAAGGTGAGGCTGCGGCGAAGTTCTGGCTTGAGCCCGCGGCCTGCGTGGCCGAAGTGTATGGTATGTCATCGCACGAGCTTCACGAACTGCTCGACGTGGCAATCGAGAACAAAGACCTGATCGCGAGGTACTGGAATGAGCATTTTAGCATCTGAAGCCCTGGCCCTACGTCTCCGGTTCGACGCTGACACGATGTGGGTGGAGCTGGCGGACGGGCGTCAACTCGGCGTCCCGCTCGCATACTTCCCCCGCCTCATGCGGGCCACACCCAAAGAGCGGGAGAAATTCGTTATCAGCGGCGGCGGAACTGGACTCCACTGGGACGATCTGGACGAAGACATCTCCGTTCCCGCACTCCTAATGGGCATCGGCGATCGGACGAGAAGAAAGGACTGAGGACTGAGTGCTGAGGACTGAGAAGAAAGGACTGAGGACTGAGTGCTGAGGACTGAGAAGAAAGGACTGAGGACTGAGTGCTGAGGACTGAGAAGAAAGGACTGAGAATTGCAGGTTGCAGATTGGTGATTGGAGATAGAACATTGGGCCTGGAATCACGATAATCCGCAATCCGCAATCCCCAATCCGCAATACTCAGTCCTCAGCACTCAGCACTCAGCACTTTCTTCTCAGTCCTCAGCACTCAGCACTTTTCCTTATGCGCCTGGAACACCTTCGGATCGAGAAGTTCCGCTGTCTCTCCCGTCTGGAAACCGGCCTTCCCGCCGGGCGAATCCTGATCCTTGGCAACAACGCCCAAGGCAAGAGTTCGCTCCTCGAGGCCGTCTTCTACCTGGTCACGGGGCGCTCGTTCCGCACGCGCTACGACAACGACTGCATCCCCTGGCACTCCCCGGCGGGGACGGTGTGCGCCATCCGGGGTAAAGTGCGGCGCGCCTCGGGAGACTCCTGCCGTCTTGCCGTCACCATTGGACCGGCGAGCAAGAGCGTCCGCGTGGACGATCGGCCACTCGACCGGCTCGCGGCGTTGTGGGGCCAACTCCGCGCGGTTCTTTTCACCCCCGACGATCTGCAGCTGGTCAAGGGCGCGCCAGGGGAACGGCGGCGGTACCTGGATGTCGCGCTCAGCCAGATCAGTTCCGATTTTCTGTTTCACCTGCAGCGCTACAACCAGGCGCTTCGCCAGCGCAACGCCCTGCTGAAGCGGCCGGACATGGACCGGCGGCAGCTGCGGGAGAACCTGGCGCCCTGGGAAAGCCAGCTGGCGGAGCACGGCATTCCGATCATGCAGGCGCGGGCGGACTTCATCGCCGCGCTCGAGCCCCGCGCCGCGCGCCTCTATGAGAGAATCGCCTCAGGGGAAGCGGGTGAATCCGGCGGCGCGCCTGCCGGGGATGAAACCGCGGGGGAAGAGGCCGCCACCCCGTCCACGGCGTCCACCTTGTCCACCCCGTCCTCGGCGTCCACCCCGTCCACCCCGTCCACGGCGTCCACCTTGTCCACCCCGTCCGCCGCGCCGCGCCCCGCATCCCCCACGGGCTCCGCGGAGGCGGAAAAGCTGCGGTTGGCTTACGTGAACACGCTGCGGCTGGAGATGCCGGCTCCCGCCGAAGAGGCCCGCGTTCGCTTTCGGGATCGTCTTTCGGAAAACCTCGAGGATGACCTGAGGCACGGCCAGACAAGCGTCGGCCCGCACCGCGACGATTTCAATCTGTACCTCTCGGGGAAAACGGTCCGGGACTTCGGATCGCAAGGGCAGGTGCGTTCGTGCGTGCTCGCGCTCCGTCTCGCCGAGGTCATCGAGATGGAGAGCCGCACCGGAGAGCCGCCGCTCGTGTTGCTCGACGACCTGGCCTCGGAGCTGGACCCGTTGCGCAAGAAGCGCGTGCTGAGCCTTCTCCATCCCCAGTGGCAGACCTTCCTGACCACCACGCGCCTCGAGGATTTCCCCGGCGCTTCTTCGTTCGACGCCGTGATATCGCTGCCGGTGTGAGAGAAGGCTCGCCCACCGGCGCTATTTCTTCGAGACGATCCCGTTGAGCGCCGTCACGGTGTCGCGGTTGCGCTTTTGGGCGCAGTGGTTCACCGACCGGCTCGAGACTTCGCCCCTTTCATCGGACGCCAGCGGCTGCGGCCCTTCGCCGAAGATTTCATAGCGGCTGTGCATCGAGGCGCCGCCGGCCGCGGCGATCCCGATCGAAGTCCCCACCGTCCCGCCCATCACCTCGGTGACCGTGATCACGACGAGATACTTCGCGGGACCGGGCTGGAACTCGCCGCGCGAGGTGATCGGCTTGACCTGATAGCCCGCCTTGGTCAGCTGCCTCTGCAGATCCCGTTCCATCCACCGGCCAAGGGAGGTGTGCCAGCCGCGCGTGTACCCGTTCATGCCTTCCTTGATTCCGTAGTCGGCCAGCACGCACACCTGGGTCTGGCTCGCGCCCGCCACAGCGGGGACAGCGGCGTTCCGGCTGCAAGCGCCGGGAAGCAAGAGACATAGAATGGCGGTGATTCCCAAGCGTCTTCTCAGCATTCCGATTTCTCCTTTTAACTGGTGTCCTTTTCCGTCTTTCGATCTTTTCTTTTTTCCTTGTCTTTTTTTTTCTTAGGTTACAACGGCTGCACAAACCTCTACAGACGAGGTTTGTGAGGAAAAAACCCGGTTGTAGCCAAGGAGGAGCACATGAATGACTGGACAACGGAGATTGCCAAAGCCTGTCAAATCCTGTCGTACCGCGAAGCACAAAAGCAGCACGGGGTCAGCTACCGATCGTGGAAGAAAGCAAGAGACCAAGGGACCTTTATCCCCCAACGAACAAGCGGCGGAGAAACTGCGGAATTTATCGCGAAAATACGTAAGGACATTCAAGAAAGCCCTCAGCTCAATACAGCGGTCAGAGGGCGAAACCTCCATATCTCGACTGCGCGATTACAGAAAACGCTTAAAAGCCTTCGGCTCACGAAGCTCAATCAGCGTCTGTAGTGGATTTGTCAGTAGGTACTCGGTCCCTCGATCGCGAACACTGTTCGCAAAAGTGTTCGCGGCCAACTGTTCGCGTTAGCGAAAAAGAACACCTGGCAAAAGAAAAGACAATTCTGGCCGCAAAGTGGATTGGCAGGAATCAAAGGCTTCGCCTCGAGCCGTGGTCTTCGCCGTGGTCTTCTATCCAGCCTATGCTGAGGCGGAATCCGTGTTTCTCCACGAAATAGAACGTCACCCAAGTCGATTTGGGTTGACCGAGACGCCAAACTTGGGCTAAGAAAGGGTTGTTGGGAAGTCTCAGCCACCTTATCCTGGAGCGCAAATAACATGTCCCCCTCAGAGAACTGGATCAAGGAGCAACTTCGCATTGCGGGGAACGAGGCCCTTTCTCTTCCACAGTGGAAGAGGGATGCCGCTCGGGAAGCCTTGCGTCCCATATTCCACACCGAGAACTCCTCTCATCTTGAACATGCCACGCCGCAAAGCCACAACACTGCATGTGAGAGAGAGGCTGATTCTCGGCGCTAGCTACCTCGCGGCACCAACTACGGAGGCGGGTGGGGGCTTAGGGCCCTTTGAGGTGTTTTTGCCCCCATTCCACGATATCGGGCGTGAAGTACTTCACCCGCGTTTTTTTGAACTCGCGCATGGTCCGCAGAAGCGCGTAATCTCTCAGGCCGGTCCGCGCCGCGATCTGACGCACCACGCGGCTTGCCTCTTCCTCGCTGCGCGCGTGGATCATTGCGTAGTGCGAATAGGGCCAGCCCGGCGCGGTCGGGCGCTGGTAGCAATGCGAGACCTCGGCGAACTCCGCCATGCGCCGGCCCGCTTCCTCCGCCTTCTCTTCGGGAACACGCCAGACGCTCATCACGTTGACGGTGAAGCCCGCCTCCCAGTGCCGCAGGATCGCGGCGTAGCGCCGCATCATCCCCGACGCGAGGAAGTCCCGCGCCTTTTCGAGCAACTCGGCGACGGACATGCCGGCCCGCGTGGCGAGCGTCTCGAACGGCCGCGGCTCGATCGGAAGGTCCTCCTGTAAGGTCAGAACAGCGCGGCGGAGGACTGAGGACTGAGGACTGGGGACTGAGTGCTGAGTGCTGAGTGCTGAGGAGTGAGGACTGAGGACTGAGTGCTGAGTGCTGAGTGTTGAGGACTGAGACTTGAGGCTTGAGGCTTGAGACTTGAGGCTTGAGGGCGAAGTTCGTAGTGCGGGCTTTAGCCCGTCTTGTGCCTCAGCCGTCCCCGGCAGAGGAGCCTCGAAATCGCCATGGGGAAACTCGTCCTGACCGCCCATCGCGAACCGGACGCCGATTTTGAAAAGACGCACCGCGGGAAGAAAGAGATAGCGCGCCGCTCCGGCCTCGCGGGCGAGCGCGGCGGCGTGCCGTTGCGGGTCGGTCCCGGGCGGCGTGGTGAGCGTGAACCAGAGCGAGAAGACGTGGTCGCGCTGGTAATTGTGGCTGACGCCGGGATGGGCGCTCACGATTTGGGCGGCCGCTTCGATCCGGCCGGCGGGGAGTTCGAGCGCGACCAGGGCGCCGCGGTAGCCCAACGCCGCGGAATCGAATATCGCGCCGATCCAGCGGATGAGGCCCGCGTCCTTGAGCTCGCGCACGCGCCGGACGGCCTCAGCCTCCTCGATCCCCGCGCGGCGGCCCAACTCCTCGAACGGCCGCTCGCACAGCGGGAACGCGCCCTGGAGCGCGTCGAGCAGCAGCCGGTCCGTGGAGTCGAGAGGAAGGGAATTGCCCTTTGTCATAGAGAGTAATCTAATCCCATGCTATGCAACCCTTACAGGGTTGGAATTATTGCCGGCCGCCTTTTCCCAGGGTGGCTTCGCGACCCTGGGCTTTGCTCTGGAACGCCTTTGGCGTTCCCTCCAATCAGCAGCCAAAGACAAGACAAACGCCACTGGCGTTCTTTCCATGTCCACACGCGAGTCCGCGACTCTTCCACACATCCATATCCATGGGGACACTCGAACGCTTGGATTGCTCCACATCATTCATTATTCGTCATTCCTCATTCGTCATTCATCCTTCATCGTTCCCAAGAGGGCCTGCCGCTGGGCCTTAATCGTCGTGTCAATGTCGTCTTCGGTGTGGGCCAGCGACACAAAGGCCGCCTCATACTGCGACGGAGCGAGATAGACGCCGCTTTCGAGCATGGCGTGGAAGTACCGGGCAAACGCTTTGGTGTCGCACGTGGCGGCCTGCTTCCAGGAAATCACCCGCTCGGCCGTGAAAAAGAGGCAGAGCATGGAGCCCACGCGCGTGGCGCAATAGTCCAGGCCAAGCTCCGCGAGATTGCGGCGCGTTCCCTCGGCGAGGCGGGCGGAGAGGGCTTCGAGCCGCTCATACGTGCCGGGCTGCCGCAGAATCCTGAGGGTCTCGATTCCCGCGGTCATCGCCAGCGGATTGCCGGAGAGAGTGCCGGCCTGGTAAACCGGGCCTTCGGGCGCGATGCGGCTCATGATGTCGCCCCGGCCGCCGTACGCGCCCACCGGCAGGCCGCCGCCGATGATCTTGCCGAGCGTGGTGAGGTCGGGTGTGACGCCGTAGAGCGCCTGCGCGCCGCCGAGCGCCACTCGGAAGCCCGTCATCACTTCATCGAAGACCAGCAGGATGCCCTCCCGCGTGCAGATCTCGCGCAGCCCCTCGAGGAAACCCGGCTCCGGCGGCGCGACGCCCAGATTGCCCGCGACCGGCTCGACGATGAGAGCGGCGATCTCGCCTTTGTGCGCGGCGGTCTGGCGCTCCACCGAGGCCAGGTCGTTGTAGGCGGCCACCAGCGTGTCGGCGGCGGCGGCCTTGGTCACGCCGGGGCTGTTGGGGATGCCGAGCGTGGCCGCGCCGGACCCCGCCGCGATCAGGAAGCTCTCCGCGTGGCCGTGGTAGCATCCCTCGAACTTGATGATGCGGTCGCGCCCGGTGAACCCGCGCGCGAGGCGGATCGCGCTCATCGTGGCCTCGGTGCCGGAGTTGACCATGCGCACCTTCTCGATCGAGGGAACCATCTCCACGATCATTTCCGCCAGCTCGACCTCGAGCTCGGTGGGCGCGCCGAAGCTGGTGCCGCGCTCGCAGGCCCGCTGCAGCGCCTCCACCACCCGCGGATGCGCGTGGCCCAGGATCATCGGACCCCACGAGCCGACGTAGTCAATGTACTCGCGGCCATCGGCGTCGCGCACCTTGGACCCGGCGGCGGAGGCGATAAAGAGGGGCGCGCCGCCCACGGACTTGAACGCCCGCACGGGGGAATTGACGCCCCCGGGAATGAGGGTCTTGGCTTTTTCGAAGAGGGTTTCGCTCTTGGTCATACCGGAGGCCTTTGGCGGAGGTTTCTGGAAGCGCGTTATCCCGCGCACTGGCGAGTATTGTAGGGGTTTGGAGGAGGCGAGTCAATAGACGGGATAAGGCGGATCTCTTCCCACACTTTGGACAAGACGCCGTAGAGGCGAGCTCCTTTCGCCTTGACAGGAAAACAAGAAAAGCCTACAAGGAAGTTGGCGGCAGTCGAGGAAGCAAGGCGCTTACCTCGCACGAAAAGGGGAATTCCCATGAAACAGTTTCTACTGCGGCTTCTTTGGCTCGACGACGCGAAGATCAAGAAACGGGGGCGCTTCTACGCGATTCTATTGTTCGTGGTTGGCTCTCTTAATGTAATCGGGGGCGTGGGTATCCTTCTCATGTTTCTCGATTGGTGGCCAACGCCCCCGCAAGGAATCCAGCATATTGTGATTCGTCTGAAGTCCATTGCAGTGGCGACCGTCTCAGAGAAAAGGATAATTCTGAGGACGATTGAGTTACTCCACACTCTGTCTAAAGGGATCCTATGGGTCTCCATTGGTTGCGGGTTTCTCTTCCTGGGAGTCGGGGGCATGTTATTCACGACCGGTTACCTCTACCTCCGGCTTCACAAAGAGCTGAACAAGGTCTCTGTGCAGGCCAGCCCCAGCGTTCCCGCCGAGGCTGTTGGCGGATATGAGAAATGACGTCCCCTCCACCCAAGAGCAAGGTTTCTCGCACGGCGGCCATCGTCTTCGCCGTTCTTTTCTGGGTTCCGCTCACGGTTCTGCTCGCGTTCTATCTCTTCGTCGGAGACCGGACGGTCACGGGCGAATTCCTCACCATCTGGCCGCCGCTGTTGTGGGTGTTCGCCTTGGTCCCACTCAGCCTGCCGTTGCTTGCCCTGGGTCGCCGGCGGCATTTCGCCGTTTGCCTTGCCGGAATCCTGCTTTTTCTCGCTATGACGGAGGAGTGGCGATCCCTGCTGCGATGGGGCGGTCGCGCCAGGAGGGAGCGTTTTGAGAACCTGCGCGCGAGTCCGGGCGGCGGAGGGGACGGAATTGCGCTGCGCGTGATTTCGTGGAACGTCTCCGGCGCGGACCGGCGCGAGATTCTCAGGATTCTGGAAGTCCACAAACCCGACGTCTGTTTTCTGCAGGAGACGCCGGACGGGAACGCGTCCATCCAGGACGCGGACCTCATCGGCCATTGGCGGGGATTTCACTGGCTCGACGCGGGGGATTGCGGCGTGCTCTCGCGCTATCCGATCCGTCCGTTCCCATCCGGCAGGATCGGGCCATGGTCCGATCCCCAGATATTAGTGATGGAACTCCCCGACGGCCGCGAAGCGCTCCTGGTGAACGTGCGGTTGATGCTCCCGGCGTTGTGGGCGAACCCTCTTTCGCCGGAAGGCAGGAGGCGGCTTGTGGAGTCCCACCGCGAGCGGATTAACCAATTCGCGGGTCTGCGGGACCTGATCGCGGAAAAGAAGATGCCGCTGGTGATTCTGGCCGGCGACTTCAACACGCCCGCCCGCGCCAGGTCGCTCAGGCCTCTGCGCGCGGGTCTCCGTGACGCATGGCGGATTTGCGGGCGCGGCTGGGGCCGGACGGTCACGGCGGATTTCCCCGTTTCGAGGATAGACCAGTGCTGGGTGTCCGGGACGATCGAATGCATTCACGGCGAGGTGTTTCACGAATCCCTCTCCGACCACCGGCTCTTGATGGCGGACTTGATTTTCCGCCGCTAGTGGGGCAGCAAGGCTGCAATGACGGATGCCCCCAGACGGCCCTCTGGTTTGCGGAGTTTTCTGTCGTGCGCATCTCAGTTTCTTGGAGGGACAGGAACTCCGGCCCCCACCGACTTCAGGGCCTGTCGGTTTAATCGCTCGAAACAAGATTGTGTCAAAACGATACGCGCTAAAATGCCCCAGGATCGACGATCTCCATGCGTCTCGACAAAAATGATTCCCTGCGTTTCGCAAAAAGGCGCCTTTTCGGATTAAACCGACAGGCCCTAAAGTCGGCGGGGGCGGCTTCTGCAAAAAAGTGAGACGCGCCCTTTTCTGTCTCCACCCCCTCGTAGTTCTTGACTTGCCGCGGCTTTTCGGCGAAGATAGGTTGACTATAAGAGTAGGTGACAATCCGCCCGGTTCGTCCGGATGAGGATGGAGTACACAACATGGGAACGGAATCCCGGTACCGCATCATGGTGGTGGACGATGATCCGGACATCCGGCAGGTGATCGCGGAGACCCTCAAGGACAAATACGAGGTCGTGATGGCGCACGACGGGCTGGACGCGCTGGAGAAACTGCAGAAGTACGAGCCCGATTTCGTGATCATGGACATGTTGATGCCGCTGATGGACGGGTTCCAGGCCTGCGCGGCGATTCGGCGCAAACCGGGTTTCCAAAACCTCCAGGTCCTGTTTCTGTCGGCTTATGGCTCGCGCGAGAACATCGCCAAGAGCTATGAGATGGGGGCCAACCTGTTCATTCCCAAGCCGGTGGAGCCCGCGCGCCTTCTCAAGAACGTGGATCTTTTTCTGACTCAGTCGCCGCCGGCCAAGCGCCCCAAAAAGATGTCCTACCGCCAGATCCAGATGATAGAGAGCGTCCAGGACAAGAAGGCTGCCGAGCATGCCCCCCATCCTCCCGCAACCCCGCACCGGCCCGCACCGCAGGCCTCCAGCCCCTGGGAAGCGCCGGATGAAACCGCGCCCATGCCCGAAGCAAAGCCGCGCCTTGTTCCGCCTGAGGTCCATCCCGCCCAGACGGATTATCCCCCTCTCCCCACCCCCCAGGCGCAGCCGGTGCAGACCAGACATATTCCCGCCGCCCCCACCCCTCCGCCGGTCGCGCCGTCCCCTCCCTCCTCGGCCGTCTCTTCGGCGGGGTCGGCCCTGGTCTCCCGGATACTGGTGGTGGAGGACGACAACGACCTGGCGGAGATGATTCTGCTGGCGCTCAGCGAGACGTTCGAGGTGGTGATCGCGCGGGACGGCCTGGAGGGGGTCGAGAAAGTGGTTAAGGCGCAGCCGGACATCCTGCTCATAGACGTGATGCTCCCGAAGATGAACGGCTATCAGCTGTGCCAGTCGGTCCGCAGCAACCGGGCTTTTGCCCGCACCCCGATCATCATCATGACCGCGAAACGCACCTCGAAGGAGCGCGAGTACGCGGCGCGGGTGGGCGCGGACGCCTTTCTGCCTAAGCCGTTTGAGATGGAGGCGCTGCAGAGACTCTGCGTGGAGATGACGCGCCGGCCCGGCTTTCAGGTCAAAGCGAAGACACTCTCGTGCGCCCAGCTCATGGTGGATGGGCGCAAGGACCTCCCCCGGGCCTTCCAGAGAGACAACAAGAAAACCGACCGTCTCCACGATCCTTACGGAAGAAAAGGATGATCCTGTTTCCCTCTTTGAAGTCCTATTGAGCCCCCCTGGAAAGGCAGAAACGAATGGCAGAGAGAACCCTCGTGCTGGTGAAACCCGACGGTGTGCGGCGGCGCCTGATCGGAGAAATCATCCGTCGCTTCGAGGCCCGGGGCCTCAAGATCGCGGGACTCAAGATGCTCCACTTCGACACGGCGCTGGCCCGCCGGCACTACGCCGACCACGTGGCCAAACCCTTTTATCCCGGCCTGGAGACCTTCATCACCTCGGGTCCGTGCGTCGCCCTGGTGCTCGAAGGCGCGGATGTGATCGCGATGGTGCGGACGATGATGGGCGCCACCCGGCACCTGGACGCCGCGCCGGGCACCATCCGGGGCGATTTCGCCTTCAGCACCACCGAGAACCTGGTCCACGGCTCGGACAGCCCGGCCTCCGCCGAGCGCGAGATACCTTTCTTTTTCCGGGAGGACGAACTCCATTGAGCAGGAGGCGGATGACACCACTGCCTTTCATGATTCCACAAATCACCCGGAATCACGAAAAGAGAGCCTCGTTTGTTACCACGGAATACACGGAATACTTGGAGCAGCGGAGCCGCAACCAAACAGGCATCTGTCCAGCCTCTGCCGCCAACGCGATTCCCCGGCGACATCATGCCCCCCTTGTCATTATACCCCCCCTTTTCATCATGTCCCCTTATGTCATTGCGAGCGGAGCGAAGCAATCCCCCCCACCCCACGATCCGAGATTGCTTCGCTCCGCTCGCAATGACACAGCGTGTGTTTTCCACACGGTGGCCAGGCTTGCGCAGAATGCTGCCATTGAAAGACTTGCGAAGAAGGATGCGCGAA
>Ga0315294_10008058_pt1 | contig 11573 bp, 7 predicted proteins | sample YL17G13_40_MG_FD_203626 | JGI IMG/M metagenome (GOLD analysis project Ga0315294, IMG submission 203626) | Sediment microbial communities from Yellowstone Lake, YNP, Wyoming, USA - YL17G13_40 | ecosystem: Environmental > Aquatic > Freshwater > Lake > Sediment | place: USA: Wyoming | collected... | reverse complement strand
ACCCGACACCGGAGGCGATTTCACGCGTTACTTCTCGCCCGGGGGCAGCGAATTGTCGCTCCGAGCGATCCTGATCTTCAACAAGTGCGACTCGGCCGAGGGGCCGCATGAGATCGGCCAACTTGAGTCGAAGGCGATGACGATCCGGTGCGCGTTTGAGGATGGGCTCTTCAAGAAGGATCCGCCCCCGTAGCGCGGGGCTCCGATAGAGATTGAGCACTCAATGCCCGACGACCCGCAAGCCTCGCCGACGCCGAAACGCCTGCCGGTCCTGCCCCTGCGGGGTCTGGTGGCGTTTCCCGGCCTGGTGATGACGCTCCAGGTGGGGCGGGAACCTTCCGTGACGGCCGTCCACGCGGCCATGGCCGCCGACCATCGGCTGCTGCTGGTCGCCCAGCGCGACCCGGACTTGGCGGACCCCGAAGGCAAGGACCTGTTTGCGGTCGGCTGCGTCGGCGAGGTCCTCCAGTGCTTCCGGGAAGCGAACGGCATCTATAAGACGATCGTCGAGGCGACGGAGCGGGCCCGCGCGGCGAACGTGAGCGCCGAAGGCGGATGCCTCCGCGCGGAGGCCGAAGCGATCGAGGAACCTCTCTGCGAGGATGCCGAGGCCGAGGCCCTCATGCGCACGGTCCAGGCGCGGTTCTTCTCGTACCTCGGGAAGAATCCGAGCCTGCCGGAAAGCGTCGGCCGGCTCGTCAGCCAGGCCTCGGACATCGGCCGCCTGACGGACCTGGTGGCGACGTACCTGGTGATCCCGTTCTCCGATAAGCAGCGTCTGCTGGAGATGAGCGGGCCGGGCGATCGGTTGAACGCCCTGGCCGAGGTCCTGGAGAACGAGATTTCGCTGCTGGAAATCCAGGACCGCATCGGCGACCGCGTCCGCTCGCGCCTCAAGCAGAGCCAGAAGGAGTATTTCCTGAAGGAGCAGTTGCGGGCGATCGAGGAGGAACTCGGCCAGGAGGACCCGGCGGGCGCGTCGATCGTGGAACTGGGGGAGAAAATCCTGTCGGCGGGCATGCCGGAGGAGGTCCAACGCCTCGCGCTGGCGGAGCACGCCCGCCTCGGCCGCATGCTCCCCCTTTCGCCTCAGTCCGTCGTCATCACCGAATATCTCGATTGGCTTATCCACATGCCGTGGACCGCCTCGACCGAGGACAACCTGGACCTGCGGCACGCCCAGCAGGTTCTCGACGAGGACCATCACGGCCTCGGGGAGCCGAAGGAGCGGATCCTGGAGTTCCTGGCCGTCAAGAAACTCTCGCAGCGGATGCGGGAGCCGATCCTCTGCTTCGTCGGCCCGCCGGGCGTCGGCAAGACGAGCCTCGCCAAGAGCGTCGCGCGGGCGCTGGGCCGGCGCTTCGTCCGCAAGAGCCTGGGCGGCGTGCGGGACGAGGCCGAAATCCGGGGCCACCGGCGCACCTACGTCGGCGCCCTCCCCGGGCGCATCGTCCAGTCCATCCGCAAGGCCGGCGTCCGCAACCCGGTGTTCCTCCTGGACGAGATCGACAAGATGGGGCAGGACGCGCACGGCGACCCGGCCAGCGCGCTCCTGGAAGTGCTCGACCCGGACGAGAACTACGCCTTCAGCGACCACTACCTGGAGGTCGAGTTCAACCTGTCGGGGGTGCTGTTCATCTGCACGGCGAATCTGGCGTCGTCGATCCCGCCGGTGCTGCTGGACCGCCTGGAGGTGATCGAACTGGCGGGGTACACGCTGGAAGAGAAGGTCGCGATTGCCCAACGCCACCTCTTGGCCGAGGAACTGGAGGCGCACGGCCTGGGGTCCGGCGCCGTCGAGTTGCCGACGGACGTCCTTCGCCACGTCATCGAGGCGTACACGCGCGAGGCGGGGGTGCGGAACCTGAGAAAGTGCCTGGCGCGGATGCTGCGGAAGGTCGCCGCCGAGGTCGCCGCCAGCCCCCCTTCGAGCGAGCCCGCCGGGCCGCGCGTCCTCGCGCGCGAGCGCGTCCGCGCGTTGCTCGGCCCGGCGCCCTACCGCCGCCAGCCCGCCGGTCCGGCCGAACGCGTCGGCACGGTCACGAGCCTGGCGTGGACCGAGTTCGGCGGGCGGAGCATGGCCATCGAGGTCTCGTGCATGCCCGGCAAGGGGGAACTGACGCTGACCGGCCAACTCGGCGACATCATGCAGGAGTCCGTCAAGACGGCCCTGTCGTGGGTGCGGGCGAAATGCGCCCGCCCGGGAACCATCCCGATGCGCCACACCGTGGACATCCACATCCACGTGCCGGAAGGCGCCACCCCCAAAGACGGACCGAGCGCGGGGCTGCCGGTCGTCTGCGCGCTGGCGTCGGCGCTCTCGGGCCGGCCGGCGCGGAACGACGTGGCCATCACCGGCGAAGTGACGCTCCAGGGCCGGGTGCTTCCGGTGGGCGGCATCAAGGAGAAGGTCCTCGCCGCCCACCGCGAGGGGATCACGCAGATCTTCCTGCCGCGCGACAACGAGGACGACCTGGAGAAGATTCCCGACGAGGTCCGTCGGGCGATCCGGTTCACCTTCGTCGATCGCGTGGAAGACTGCCTGCGCGAGGTGGTTCCGGGTCTCAGGAGCCAGTTCCGCACCCGTGCCGACACGCACCTTTATCGCCGCGAGGAGGCGTAACCTCCGGCGGCGCTAGCCCTTCGGGGCGTCCTTGGGGGCGGGCTTCGGCTCCTTGGGTTCGCCTGTTTCGCCGGGCTTCGGTTCGCCTTTCTCGGGCGCTGCCTGTTTCGCCTGCCAGGCCTCATAAACGCTGATGTCCTCGCCCTTGACGCCCGTGATCTGCTCGAGGGCGTTCAGATAAGTGGGCTTGAGATCCTCGGCGGTTTCGGCCTTGAAGGCCTTGAGGACGGCGCCGACGGCCTGGGTGGAGCCGGCGGGTGCCAGGAGGCCGATCGCCCCGACGGTCTTTGCCCGCGCCCACAAGTTTTTCATCGCCAGGTTCTCGATGAGGATCGGCAGCACATTGGCCGCGCCCGCGTCCTCGCGCTTGAGCGTCCGGTAGGCCAGGATGGCGGCGGCCCCGCGGGCCTGCTCCTCGGGGTCCTTAAGGAGCCGAAGCAGGAGGTCCGACTCGACGGGTTTCTGCTGGATGGCCAGTCCGACGGCGGCGGCGGCGCGCACGCTTCGGCTGGTGTCCTTCGTCATTTCCACCAGCCTCTGCCGGGCCGACGCGTCCGCGGAAAACGTCAGGCCGAACAGCGCCAACTCGCGTATGACCGGGTCCTCGTCCGACGAATCCTTGAGGATGGCCTGGAGATTGGCGGCGGCGACCTGTCCGGTGGCGTTGTGGACGGTCGCCAGAGCCGCGGGGTTGCCTTGCTCGTCGGCCTGGTCGTGGGCGCGCCTCAGGTCCCTCAGGACAACGCGCAGGTCGTTCTGAGGCAGCGGTTTCGTCAGGAGCCGGCGCTGGAGCACGTTCGCGTGAAGAATCTTCACGGCGGGGGTCCACCGGCCGTCGGGCATCTCCTGGATGTAGGCCTGGAGGGTTTCGACGGCGGCCGTGAGGTCGTCGCTCTGGACCTGCTCGAAGGCGCGGCGGAGGCGTTCGGCGTCGGCCCGGGCTTTGGCCAGGTCGTCGCCTGCGAGCCGTTCGGTCTTGACGCGTTTCGCCTCGAACGTCCGGGTGACCCGCTGCTCGGCCGACTCGTTCTTCTCCGAGAGGACGTTCGTGGCCGCCAGGTCCTGCAACCCGCTCCCGTCCAGCGCGACGGACATGCGTGACTCGATTTTTTCGACGGAGATGCGTCCGGCGATCTCTCCGGTGAGCGCAGCCGTGGCCGTCACGTCCAGCACCGCGCACTCTAGGCCGCCGACCGCCTTGACCTCGACGAACTTCGTCTTGACGGTTCCGCGGACGGCGCCGAAATCCGCATCGTGCGACCACTCGTCGCCGGGGCTGACCGCCTGCTCGGGCAGATATCGCGTAGCCCCGAAAAACAGGGAGAGGGCGACCGTCGGGTTCTCGACCGGCTTGATGGGTTCGGCGGGTTCGCCCCGCAGGCTGCGCTCGTCGAGGTTGATCTGGGGCGGGCTGGTCTGGCGGCGTGCGTTTTCCGGCACGTCCGGGAGGCGGTCCTTGCCGTTCTCCTCGATCGCGACGAGGCGTTCCTGCTGCGGCGGCTCGAAGATGATGACCCGCACCGATGCCGGCTCTGTCTTCGCGTCGACCGTCAACTCCTCGCGGGTGCCGGACTGTTCGGTGACGGTCCGCCGGCTGTTCTCCCCCTGGCGCAGGACGGTTTCGGTCCGCAGGGCCTGCTCGAAGACGTATTGGTCGCCCGGCTGGGCGAGGTAGCGCAGGGTGTAGGGTTGTCCGCGTGCGATCGTCGCCGGCACGAGGGCGGCGGCGCAGGCGAGCACGGCGCAGGCTGTCAGGCGTGTTTTCATCGGCGTTTTCCTTTTCGTTGGTTGGAGCCCGCGGCGGGGCTCGGTTCGTCGGGAGGCGGTTCGTAGTCGGCGCGCCGATGCGGATGGGTGCTCCGGTTCAGCCACACCAGAGCCGCGACGGCCGCGGCCGCCATTGCCGCCCCCACGTTCTGGCTGATCGTCAGGCCGCCCAGGTTCCCCGCCGCCGCGCCGTGGCCCAGCCACCGGAAGAGCGTCGGCAGCCCCAGAAGATACGTCTCCGCCTCGTCCGCCCGCGTGTACTCCAGAAGGAATCGGCTGACGGCATAGAGGAGGATGAAGAAAAAAAAGATCTGGCCGTGCCGACGCTTCCACCGGAAGGCGAGGTGGAGGACGGCGAACAGCCCGGCCGCGTTCACCAGCGAGTACAGTTGCGACGGGTGGATCGTCCACGCCTGGCGCGCCCCCGCCAGGGAACCCGTGACCGCTCCGAGGGCCGGGCCGAAGCCCTCGGCGGAAAGAATGGCACTCTTCAGGCCCGCGGACGCGAGGAACGCGTTCGCGTAGTGCTCCCAGGGAATGGAACCGACGGGCCAGGCGAACGCCCAAGGCAGGTGAGATTCGTCGCCATAGCAGCACCCGTTCAGGAAGCACCCCATCCGGCCGAACGCCAGCCCCAACGCCAGGCTCGGGGCGATGATGTCGAGCCAGTAAAGCACCGGCCGGCGCGACAGCCAAAGGTATGTGACGACGCCCGCGGCGCCCAGCACGAGGCCCCCGTAGTACGTCAGGCCGCCCTCCCAGATGGCGACGAGGTCCAGAGCCGATCGGAAGTGCTCGCGGTACTGCATGATGTAAAAGAGCCTCGCGCCGAACACGCCGCAGACGAACGCGATGAGCCCCGCGTTGTAGATGACGTCGGGGGATTGTCCTCGTCGGCGTGCCCGCCAGGCGGCCACCAGGATGGCCGACAGAAACCCGAGGCACATCATCGCCCCGTACCCGTAGATCGTCAGGGCGTGTTCCGTGCCGGGCAGCGCCAAGCGGAAAAGAATCGGGCGCACCGTGTTCTCCTGAGAGCGGCCGGCTAGTTCTACAACGCTATCTCAACGCAGAGAGCGCAGAGAGCGCAGAGATAAGATTTTTTTCACAACAACTTACACCGCGTGCCACGGCCTGAGCCGGACGCCGTTCCTCAGCCGCAAGACGTAGCGCGGGGGTTTATGCTACTCTGCGAAGTAGCGAAGCGCTGCTTCGCTACGAAGCACTAGTCCCCCGCGCCTTGCTGCGCGGGGCACAAGGCCCCGCGCTACAGTTTTTCCTTTTGACCTCTTGACAGCCGTTCTCTGCCCTTCGACCTCGCTCAGGGCAGCCCGAGCATGGTCGAGAGGCTGCGTTCTCGGCCCCGGCGCGCCGGGATTGAAGAACACAGCGTAGTAGTACTACGGGCCGCGGACGATGGAATTGTTCTCGCCCAGCACGATGGTTCGCGCGACGTGGCCGGCCAGTTCCTGGGGCCCGAGGTACGCAAAGCCCATGATGATCAGGCGGTCGCCGACCGCCGCCAGACGGGCCGAGGCGCCGTTGAGCCAGACGGCTCCGCGGCCGCGCTCGCCCGGAATGACATAGGTCACCTGGCGCGAGCCGTTCGCCAGGTTCGACACGAGGACCGCTTCGCCCGGGACGAGGCCCACCGCCTCCATCAGGTCCTCGTCGAGGGTGATGCTTCCCTCGTAGTCGAGGCGCGTCTCGGTCACGGTCGCCAGATGGATTTTTGCACGCAACACTTTTAGAAACATCATTGTCTCCGCTTTCTGATTGACCAATCGCTTTCAGATGTCTTTTGTCCGCACCGTGCGCGGCGGGTCTCCGTACCCGCCGCGCCGGCAAGCACGCCTTGCGCGGTGGGTGCCCCTCGACTCCGCTCGGGACAGGCTCCGACCCACCGCGCAAAACTTGCCGGGAACCGTTTAGTCTCCCAGGTTCCGGACGAGGAGGTTGTCAATCAGCCGCGTCGAGCCGACCTTTGCGGCTACGGCGACGAGCACCTGCCGCTCCACGCGCTCCAGGTCCGCCAGCGTGTCCGGGTCGACGACGGCCACGTACTCGAGCGCGACGCCAGGCTCGTCGCCGGCGAGCCGGCGGACGCCGTCGGCCACGCTCGCCGCATCGCGCTCGCCTGCTTCGATCCGTTCGCGCGTCTGGGCGAGCGCCCGGCCCAGCACCAGTGCGCTCGCGCGCTCGCGGGCCGAGAGGTATTGGTTTCGGCTGCTCGTCGCCAGGCCGTCGGCGTCCCGCACGAGCGGGCACGCCCGGATTTCGACCGCCAGGTTCAGGTCCTGGACCATTTGCCGGACGACCGCCAGTTGCTGGGCGTCCTTCTCGCCGAAGTAGGCGGCGTCCGGCCGAACGATGCCGAACAGTTTCGCCACCACCGTGCACACGCCGTCAAAATGTCCCGGCCTGGACGCCCCGCACATCTTTTCGGTCAGGCCCGCCACGTGGACCGTCGTCGCGAAGCCCGCGGGGTACATTTCCTCCGTCGGCGGGGCGAAGACGAGGGCCACGCCCTCTTGGCGGCAAATCGTGAGGTCCTTTTCCATCGGCCGGGGATACGACTCGTAATCCTCGCCCGGGCCGAACTGCGTCGGGTTCACGAAGAGGCTGACGACGACGAAGCCATTTTCCGCGCGGGCGGCCCGCAGGAGGCTCACGTGGCCGTGGTGCAGCGCGCCCAGGGTCGGCACGAGTCCGACCCGTTCGCCCCGTCGGCGCGCTTCAAGCACCGCCGACCGGACCTCTCGGATCTTCCCCGCCACGGCGGTCATCGTCTCATCGGGCTCCGGCACGCGTTCGCGGCGGTTCCGTAAAACGGGCCGCGGAGCGGCATTATAGCCCCCGTGGGACCCGCATACAAGGGACGCCAGGCTGCGGAGAGGAAGAGGGAGGTGGCCGCCTCGGCCGCCTTCAGGGCGCCGAGGATTATTCCTTTTGCGAGTACTCCACCTTCACGTTCAGTTCCTTCGCCCCGACGATGTACAAATAGTACTGGCCCGGCCTGTGGTGGATGATGGTGCTGCCTCGGTCGGCCCTGAAACTTCCCATGGGCTTTGTTGACCGTTGCACCTCGGAGAACTCCGGGTCCACGTAGAAGACGTTGACTTGGATGGGTAAGCGTTTCATGACCCGCGCCAGGTCCCAGGAGATGCGAAATTCCGAGGAGGGAATTGTGAAGAGTTCGGTTTCAATGCTGTGGGTGCTCTGCCTGGCCACCGTCACGCTGACTCTATGCCAGACGAACTTCGGCATCATCGAATCGCCCGACTTCGGTTCGGCGGCAGAGGCCGGCTTCGTCATCCCTTGCGGCGGGGGCGCCGGCAGGCGTTCTTCCAGGGCCTTGTCGGGGTCGGGGTGGCGCCGGGCGGCCGAGGCGGCGATCAGGACGTCGGCCAGCCAGCCCCGCGCCGTCCAGATGCGCACGGGCAGGTCGTCGCCGGCGTCGAGTTTCCGCTGGCTCGACGGGAAGATCCAGACCGGTCCGGTTCCCAGGGTCTGGGCGGCCAGTTCCTTGGCACGGTCCGCGTCCCCCTCGCATGCCGCGTCGTAGAGGCGGAGCCGCACGGTCTTGCCCTCGCGCTGAACTTCGAATGTGTCGCCCGCGACGAACTGCTGGATGGGGGCGGCAAACGCGGGCGGCGGAGGCGGTGGGACGTCCGCCGGCGCCGCGGCGGACGGGGCCTCCGCCGGAGTGAACGTTACCGCGGCCGAGTCGCTGCGTCGCTTCGCCAGGTTCGACTGGATCAGGATTTCCGAGAGCCAGCCCTTCTTCGTCCACACGCGGGCCCGGACCTCTCCCGGCGCGTCGGGATTCAGCGGCACGCAGGGAAAGATCCAGAACGGTTCCGCCTCGAGCAGTTGCGCAGCGAGCGACGCGGCGCTCTGGCGGCGCGGGGGGTCCAGGTCGCTCGAATCGGCGTCCCGGAGGCGAATCGTCATCATCCGCCCCTCCCACTCGAAATGGAAGGAATCGCCCTGGATCTTCGTCACGGCGACGAGGTGTGTCGTGTAAACAGCCGGTGGCGGAGGAGGACTCGCCGCGCCCGCCGCCTCCGCGCGTCTCGCGCCGGCCAAGGAGATGACCACGAGCAGCACAGCCGCCAGGACAAGCGCGGCTCTGGAACCGCCGGCGTCGCTCACAAGCATTGGGGTGAGTCCTTTCCTTGCGGCCGGGATCTATTTTTCGGCCGTCATGATAACGCAGCCGCGCGCCCGATTCAATACATTTAGACGCTCGGAGCAGGGTGCCGGTTCCCCGCGAAATGGGGCCGGCGGCCTGTCTAAGCGAGGTTACATAAGTTTTACGCGGTGGGTTCGCCGCCCGCCTTGGCGGGCGCTGCGAACAGCCAGCGCCCCGCAAGTCGCCACAGGCGACTCGACGGGGCGAGCGGGGCGGCGAACCCGCCGGGCGGCAAGTTGACGGAATTTACCTCAAACCGCTTAGCCCGCGGTTTCCCGAGGCTCGAGCGGCACGCCGATGAGAAATTGCCCGTACTGCTGGATCATCGAACGGTGCCAATCGGCCGTTGCTTCGAGGCCGGCGAGCATGGTCATGGCCGCTTCGGTGGCGTGATAGCCGACGGCCCAGTTGTGCCACACGCGAGGCGGTGGGGAGGCGGCGGCCGCCTGCTCGAGGTTTCGGATGAGGCGATCGATCTGGGGCTCGGTTTCGTTCGCGGCGTCCACCGTCAGGCGTTGAGCCACGGCCGCCCAGCGGTAAACGTCGTCCCACGGCTCCATGGCGCGGAGGGGCGCCGACTCCCCGCTCTGTTTCAATTTCGGGTAGGCCGTCAGGACGGCCTTCAGGTTCTGGTCGATGCGGGCCACGAAGGGGTCCCACACGCTTGGGGGGAGCGAGAACGGGACTAGGTTGCCGACGCCCATGCGGTCCAGCCGATCCGTGAGGACGACGGCCCGGCGCCAGAGCAGGGTGAACATCGACCGGCCGGCCAGGGCCTGCCACAGAACCGCCGGGTCGCCGGTGCAGGCGGCATCGATGCCGAGCGCGATTTCGCGGTTCAAGAGCGTCCGGGCCGTCGTGTAGGTCCGTCCGGCGATCTGGGTGACGGCCCGCTCGTGGCGGGGCTCCGGCATCTCGATTTGTTCGATCTGCTCGAAGGGAATAAGCAGGCAGTCGAGGGCGGCGCGGGCCTGGCCGAAGTCGTCGCGCCGGGCGACGAGGTTCGCCGCGGACGACGTCAACTGGGCGTACAACGCTTTCGAGCGCGACGGCAGAAACTCCGCGGCGCGCTGATAGACGACATGGGTCCGCACGATGCGTTCGAGGTCGCGGGCGCTGTTTCCGGCGGCGGCCAGCGCCTCGAGGGAGAATTCCTTGGCCGCAAAACGCTGGCCCGCCTCCTCCGCGTCGCGCGCGAAGACAGCCGCCTGCCGTGTGTACACGTCGCGCAACTCGGGCTTCATGTCGGCGGGCGGCCAGTCGGCCATCGCTCCGAACACCGTGGCGATCTGGTGCGATTCCACGAGGATGCGTTGGCCTCGCGCGGCGACTTCGGGGTTGGGGCTTGCCCGCAGGCGGGCATGGTAGTCATAGAGGGCGAAGGTGATTCCCTCCGCGGCTTTCGGGGTGATCGGACCGCCGGCGATTCGTCGGCGGTTGGCGTCGAAGTCCCACTGGGCCTCGATCCGCACGTACGCATGTGTCCGGCTCAGCGGGCTCTCCATTTCCCCCAGCGCCCCCGCCAAGGCTCGGAGCCGATCCGCCAGATACTCCGGATACACGCCCTTGCCCTCTCGGAGGCTCTTGGCCAGGAGGGCCGCCCGCTCGACCTGGTCGAGGAACTCGCGTGCCTTCGGCCGCGCGCTGGCCACCGCAAAGCCGTTCGCGACGGCGTCCGAGTATCGTTCCAGACACCGGCGGATCTCGTGCCACGCGTCGCCTTCGAGTCCGCCCGCAATCGTCCGCACCTGCGCCAGCCGCGCCTGCTCCGCCTGGGTCATGGGCGGCGATTCGGGGACACCCGCCTCCGCCCCGGGTTCTGCGGCATTCGTTTCGGCCGGCGGCTTGCCTTCGGTTTCGCGGCGGGCCTCGTCTTCCTGAAGCGCGGCATCGGCCTCGCGCACCGCTCGGAGACCCTCCACATACAGGCCGAGCGCAGCAACCATGGCCTCAGCGTCGAGGCCGCCGGCGGGGAGTTTTCCGAAGACCTCCGCCGCCTGCCCCATCTTGGCGAGGCCTTCCTTTGCCTTCGCGAGGTTCGTCTCGAAGACTTCGCGCCGGTCGCTGCCGGCGTCGAGTTTCGCTTGCTCCTGACTCCACCGGCCGAGCGCGTCAAACAGGCCGTCGAGCGTCTTCAGGTTGTTTGCCAGGTATTGGCCGAACGCATCCGCCTGGTACTTGGCGGGTCCCTCGTCCATCAGGCGCCAGCCGAGGATGAGGCAGGCCCAAGCCAGTCGGCGGGTCGCCAGGCGCGCGTCGCGGGCGGGGCCGAAGACCGACGCCGGCTTCCCCTCGAGCCGCTTGATCTCCTCCGCCAGCGACTGGATCGCCGAATCGTGCCACATCGCCTTGGGATGGACGCGGGTGCCCGCCGAGTCGAACGGACCCATCTGGTGGCGCACCCGCTCCAGTTCGTCCATCAGGCGCTGCCGCTCCGCCGCATCCTTCGTCGCGCGAACTTCGCGCTCCAGCAACACGGCGTGCGTCGAGTACTCCCGGAGCAGCGCGTTCGGATCGCCCTCGGCCGCGGCCACGCGGGCGATGGCGAGCACCATCGCCAGGACCCAAGGACACCGCTTCATACGCTTCTCCTGCTGCTTCGGCCTGCCGCGGACATCCCTGTCGCCTACCCTATGATAGCGGCACCGGCCCCCGGCGGCGGGGTTTACCCGGCCGAGTCGCCCGCGTAGCGCACGGCCATCAGGCAGAGGCCCTGGGGCGGGGCGGTGGGGCCGGCCGCTTCCCGGTTCCCGGCCGCAAGAGCCTCGGCCACCCACTCGGCCGTCCGGTGCCCGCGCCCGACCTCCACCAGCGTTCCCACCAGGTTCCGCACCATCCGATAAAGAAAGCCGTCGCCCTCGACGTCGAAATGGATTTCGCGGCCGGCTTCGGTGACGTCGAGCCGGAAGACCTCGCGGACTGTGTTCTCGCGGCCGGTCCCGCGGCCCTCGAAACTCTTGAAATCGTGCCGGCCCACCAGGAGCCGCG
>Ga0315294_10008056_pt1 | contig 11574 bp, 11 predicted proteins | sample YL17G13_40_MG_FD_203626 | JGI IMG/M metagenome (GOLD analysis project Ga0315294, IMG submission 203626) | Sediment microbial communities from Yellowstone Lake, YNP, Wyoming, USA - YL17G13_40 | ecosystem: Environmental > Aquatic > Freshwater > Lake > Sediment | place: USA: Wyoming | collected... | reverse complement strand
CGTTTTTTGTTTAGATTCTATCTTGGAGTGAAGGGCAAAAGCCCTAAGTACCTAGCTCTTTTTATTGCTTCAGACAGTTTTCTTTGGTGCTTAGAGCAAGTGCCAGTTTTTTTCCTAGCTTTTATTTTTGCCATTCCGGAAATAAACCTTCTGAGAGTGTCTGTTTCTTTAAATTCAATATTTTCAATTCCTTTTTGGCAAAAATGACAATTGTCCATTTTAGTCATGATTTTTCGATAATATTAAAAGGGGATATCTTTTACATCTATTTCTGTTTCTTCCTCAATAACAGGAATTTCCTCCTGTGGGGAAAGCTCTTTTTTTGGAGCTATTTTTCCTGCGGAACGTGGTCCTAATTGCATTCTTTCAGTAACAATCTCGGTCCTATACTTTTGATTTCCGGCACTATCCTGCCAAGATCTTGTCTGAAGCCGCCCTTCAATTAAAACTAAAGAACCTTTTGTTAGGTATTGGGAGGCGATCTCAGCCAATTTCCCAAACATAACAATATTATGAAATTCTGTTTGCTGTTGTTTCTCCCTGTTTTTATTATAGAAAAAACGATCAGTGGCTAATCCAAAATTAGCTACCTGTTGGCCACTCGGCAATGATTTAGCCTGCGGATCTCGAGTTAATCTTCCCACTAAAAAGACTTTATTAAGATTCATTCCGTTAGAAATCTTATGAATTCCGTTAGAGTTGACCAAATTTCGGGCAATTTCTAACGGGATTCATAGTATTGATTTGTTTTTATGTTTCTTTTAATATTTCGTCTAATTTTTGTTCTATTGATTCTAATTCAGCCTTTTCCTTTTTTGGCGTTTCAGATTTTGATATAGGAGATATAAATTTTTTGGTTGCCCTTCTGGGAGTTTTTAATGGTTTTGCTGGTTTTTTGGCTAAAATCAAATAACGAATAATTTTGCTTTCATCTTTCAGTTTCTTCTCTATATTTATTAATTTATCTGCGTCTAATTGAAAGTCCACAAAACCCAAATAAGCTTGCCCGCATTTTTTTATTGGATAAGCTAAGATTTTTTTAACTGGTTTATTTACTTCGTTTAAAACTCCTTTTTCTTCCTTAATCCAGTTATTTATTTTTTCCTGAAGGGATGTTGCTTCTTTTTCAGAAAGATCCGGTGAAATTAAATAATTTATTTCGTACAATTTCATAATTTTAAGAGATAGTTTCTATCTTATAGGTTATATTATATTTAAAAATCTAGAAGCTAGAACCTGAAACCTAGAACATAGGACTCATATTTTAAACTCAATTACGTCCCCGTCATTTACTGTATAATCCCTGCCAGCTATTTTCATTTGGCCTGATTCTCGGTTTTTTGACCATGACCCTGATTCAATCAATTTTTGCCACGGTACAACTTCTGCTCTTATGAATTTTTCTTCAAAATCAGAATGGACTTTTCCGCCAGCTTCGGGGCACTTTGCACCCTTTTTTAACGTCCAGGCTCTTGTTTCTTTCCCGCCTGCTACTGTATAAAAAGTAATCAGGTCAAGAATATTATAGCAAGCAACGATAATCTGATCAACCCCCATACCAGAACAAGGACTAACTTCGTTAATTTTGACGCTTTCAGCGTCCTGTCCTCGTTTAGTGTGGGGGTCAAGCTGTGATTTAATTCCGAGCTCAATTTTTTCTTCGTCAGAAAGCTCAGAGATTTCTTCCTCCCATTTTAAATTAATTTCTAAATGTTGCACCTTCAATTTTGTGTTATTAGTTTTCTCATCAGCATTTAAAATATAAACAATCGGTTTTTGGGTTAAAAATTGAAATTCTTTTATAATATTTGATTCTTCTTCGTTTAGGTCTATCTCTTTAACGGACTTACCCTGCGATAAGCTTTCTTTTATTTTTTTTAAAATTGTTAACTTTTTTATTGATTCTTTATCGCCGGATTTACTATTCCTTTCGGTATTAGAAATTATGTTCTCAATAGTTTCCAGATCTTTCATTAATAATTCGGTTTTTATAATTTCAATATCTCTTTCTGGATTGATTTCTCCTGTAACGTGCTCAACTTTATCGTCTTTGAAAGACCTGACTATTTCCAAGATAGCGTCGCAGTTTCTGATATTGGCCAAAAACTGATTTCCCAGACCCTCGCCTTTGTGGGCACCTTTTACTAAACCAGCAATATCTACAAATTCAATTATGGTCGGAGTTATTTTTTCTGGCTTTATGATTTTTGCAATTTCCTCCAATCTTTTATCAGGCACAGCAACAATTCCTATGTTAGGGTTAATGGTAGTAAAAGGGTAGGGGGCAATGTCTACTGGTTTTTTGGTTAGGGCTTTAAATAGAGTAGATTTGCCTACATTGGGAAGCCCTACAATGCCGACTGAGAAAGACATATTTTTATGTTACCCCGTTAGAAATTGAATGTCAAAACTAAGGAAAATGTTCGTAAGATTTCTAACGGGGTGTTACAATAAAAGAATATGAAGATCAATCCTAATATTTTTAGAGCTTATGATATCAGAGGAATCTATCCTCAAGATATTAATGAGGAAAAATCTTTTTATATTGGAAAAGCTTTTATTGAATTTCTGAAAAGAAATAAAAAAGATAAAAAATTGAATGTCGCGATAGGGAGAGATAGTCGTTTTTCGTCTCCGGTTTTGTTTAGAGGTCTAACTAAAGGTATTTTGGATTCTGGTGCTAACGTTATTGATATTGGATTAGCTACTACCCCTATGCTTTATTTTAGTGTTGCTCATTACAAATTAGATGGTGGAATAGAAATAACAGCTTCTCATAATCCGTCCCAATATAATGGTTTTAAAATCGTCAGAGAGACTTCTTTTCCGGTTGGAAGTGATAATGGTTTAAAGGAAATTGAAATGCTGGCTAAAAAATTCCAGAAGCAAAAAATAACCATAGTGGGTAAAAAACGTGGAAGAGTTTCCAAAAAAAATATCTCTCCTGATTATATTAAATTTAATCTTAGAGATATTAATCTTAAAAAAGTAAAACCCCTTAAATTAGTTGTTGATACTGCTAATGGAATTTCTGGAATTATTGCGCCTAAAATTTTAGAAAAGATAAATCTCAAGGCTCATTATATATTCTTGAAATTAGATGGCAATTTCCCCAATCATTCTTCTGATCCGACAAAAGAGGAAAACTTAAGATTTTTAAAAAAGGAAGTTAAAAAGAAAAAAGCTGATTTAGGCGTAGCTTTTGACGGGGACGGCGATAGGATTGTTTTTGTTAGTGAAAAAGGCGAGATGATTCTTCCGGATATAATTTTTGCCCTAGTTTCAAACCAAATTTTGAAATTAAATCCTGGAGAAAAAATTCTTTATACTATTGCATCAAGTAATATTGTCAGAGACACTATTAAAAACAGCGGTGGCATCCCGGTCGCAAGTCCTGTCGGATACACTTTTATAAAAGAGAAGATGAGGAAAGAAAATATAATTTTTGCTGGGGAATATTCCAGTCATTATTATCCAAGAGGTCATTATTTTTCCGAAGCACCGTTTTTTGTCTTATTCAAAGTTCTTGAAATAATTTCGGAAAGTGGAGAAAAATTTTCAGAGATAATTAAACCTTATAAAAAATACTCCTATTCAGGAAATATAGTTTTTGAACTGAAAGAGAAAGATTTAATTCGCAAGAATAGAGAAATTATTAAGCAATTAGAAAAAAAATATAGGAAAGGAGAGATTTTAAAGATAGACGGAATAAGGGTTGATTTTCCCGAGTGGTGGTTTATTTTAAGACCTTCTAACACCGAACCAATTTTAAAGTTAATCGTCGAAGCAACAAGTAATAAATTAATGAAACAAAAAATCAAGGAGCTATCTTCCCTGATTTCTAATTAAGATTAAATTAGAAATTAAACTAAGCCCATATTTTTTCTGACGTCTTCCATTGTTGATTGAGCGAGAATTTTTGCATTTTTTGCTCCCTGAATTAGTATTTCTTCTACAAAGGCTTCTCGAGCGAGAAGCTCTTTTCTTTTTATGCGGAATGGCTCTAAATTCTTGATTAAAAGATCCGCCAGAGATTTTTTAAATTCAGCATAACCCTTACCCTTGAATTTTTTCTCCGAGTCCTTAATAGATGCGCCAGAAACCAGGGAATATATTGTCAGAAGATTGGAAATACCCGGCTTTTTTTCCGGATCATATTTAACGGATTTATCCAAATCAGTAACGGCACTCATTATTTTAGATTTTATTTCGTTTGGTTCGTCAAAGAGTCCGATATAGTTTTCTGGTGGCCCGCTTTTTGACATTTTTTGTTTTGGATCAATCAAACTCATTATTTTGGCACCGGATTTTAGCAGTTTGACTTCAGGTATTTTAAAAGTTTGCCCGAATTTCCGGTTAAATTTTCTGGAAATAGTTCTGGCTAATTCAACGTGCTGTTTTTGATCTTCTCCGACCGGTACAATATCTGTTTGATAAAGCAAAATATCAGCTGCCATTAAAACCGGATAATTTAAAAGTCCGGAATTAATATTTTTTTTGTATTTCTCAGATTTCTCTTTGAATTGAGTCATCCTGGACAAATCTCCTATTGGCGTAACAGTATTTAAAAGCCAGGCCAATTCAGTATGTTCTTTGACATGTGATTGGACGAAGATAATTGACTTTTTTGGGTCAACTCCGGCAGCTAAATAGGCAATGGCTTTTTCTAAAATAGAAGATTTCAGCTCTTTAACATCATAAGGTATTGTTAAGGCATGCAAGTCAACAATGCAAAAAACACATTCATTGTCTTTTTGAAGTTCAACCCATTGTTTAATGGCTCCCAGATAATTTCCAATGTGTATTGTGCCTGTCGGCTGGATTCCTGAAAAAACTCTCATAGATTTTATTGTTCGCTGATTATTGTTCGCTGTTTTATTAAATTAGACTTCTATCACAACCGGGAGAATTACCCCAGTAGTAGTCCCGATTTCATCGGGGACACTACGGGGCAGGTTGGTCTTCTTAAACCTCAATTACAACTGGAAGAATTATAGGGCGTCTGCGGGTTTTAGTAAATAAGAATTGGCCAATTTTGTTTCTTATTTCGTCTTTAACATAAACCCAGTTGACTGCACCGCCTGAACCCACGGTTTTATTTACAATTTCAATCACCTTTCTTCTGGTATCTTTTAAGAGTTCCTTTGATTCTCTCAAATAAACGAATCCTCTTGATATTATATCAGGAGAACCCATAACTCTTCCAGTCTTTCGGTCAATTACCGCCACAATGACGAACATTCCGTCTTTTGCCAACATTTGGCGGTCCCTTAAGACTATTTCACCTACGTCTCCCACACCTAAGCCATCAACCATTATATAACTTGAATCAATAGGTTTTTTATCGAACGAAACTCTATCTCCGCCTAAGTTTATTATCTGGCCATTTTCGGCTATTATTATATTTTTTTCTGGTACGCCTACTTCATTAGCAATTTCTCCATGTTTTAAAAGCATCGAGTATTGTCCATGTATAGGAAGGAAAAACTTAGGCTTTGTAATTCTTATCATTTCTTTTAATTCCTCCTGCTGGGCATGGCCTCCGGCATGGATATCCATCATTTTATAGTGGTAAATTTTTGCTCCCTGGCGGTATAATTCATCCTTTAAGACTTGAACCGTCCTTTCGTTTCCAGGGATAACTGAGGAAGAAAAGATGACTGTATCAGTTTTTCTTAGTTTTATAAATCGGTGTTCTTTATTTGCGATTCTCATCAAAACAGCCGAACCTTCACCTTGAGCTCCTGTGCACAAAAGCACAATTTTTGAATCGTGATAATTTCCCGCATCTTTTAATTGTATTAAGGTGCCTTTTTTTGCTTTTAAGTATCCAAGATTCTTGCAGATTTCCACGTTTGTTCTCATAGAATATCCATCTGCTGTAACTTTTCTGCCGTATTTTTCAGATAAGGTTATAATTTGCTGAATTCTATTAATTAACGAAGCAAAAGTTGCAGCAATTATTCTTCCTTTGGCTGATTGGAAAATTTTCTCCAGGTTGTTAAAAATTTCTTTTTCAGAAAGAGAGTGGCCTTCTTCTTCGGCTCCTGTCGAGTCTGACATTAAAAGCAAAATATTTCTTTTAGAAAAATCACTAAGTTTTTGCAAATTGCTTGGTAAATCATTAACCGGATTAGAGTCAAACTTAAAATCTGAGGTATGTAAGATATTCCCTACCGGAGTTTTTATAAACATCCCTAAGTTATCCGGTATGTTGTGATTCTGTCTGAAAAATTCAATCTCAAAAACCCCAAGTTTTATTCTGGAACCATGCCGCACTTCATTAACTTTAAATTTTGGCTGTTCTGGGAAATCTTCTTGTCTCCTAATAATAATTCCTTTAGTCAAAGGGCTGGCAAATATTCTTAAATTTGGCTTCCAGATCTTTTCAATTAAATAGGGGACAGCGCCAATATGGTCATAGTGACCATGGCTGAAAACTATTCCCAAAACATCATTTTTTCTATTTTTTAAGTATTCAATATTAGGAATAATATAATCAATCCCTGGCATATCTTCTTCTGGCATTCTAAAACCCATATCAATAATCAAAATCTTCTTTTGGTACTCCAAAAGCATCATATTTCGACCAACTTCACCTAATCCCCCCAGGGGGATAATCTTTATATAATTCTGTTTTTGAGATTTAAGCATATCTTTAGATTTTTTAATTTTTAATTTTAAAATAATTTTTTAATGATTTAATGTTATAAACCGTTAAAGTTTAAAAATTAAAAATTGAGAATTAAAAATTAATTATAGTGCGGGCAGGAGGACTTGAACCTCCATGAGATTACTCCCACTAGGTCCTGAACCTAGCGCGTCTGCCATTCCGCCATGCCCGCAACGTAAGAAATTTTTAAATAAAATTTCAACGTTGCTGAGACGTAAAATTTTAGCGAAAAATTTGTACGTCCCGCTTCAAAAAATTCAGGTTTTTTGGCATTGATTTTAGTGGTTTTTTGAAATGAAGCTTAGGAACTTTTTTATATTTTTTGTTTTTATTCCAGCCATTAATTGTGTAATAATAACAGGCACCGCCCATTTTTTCGAAAAAACCATAATCACTTTTGCAATCTTTACAACTCCAATCCATCGTTTTCAATGTTTTTTTCGTAGGATTTATTGTAATGTGGCCATAAAACGAGGGAATTATAACAACCTCGTTTTCGTTTGCTTTCACAGCATAGACATCTTTGATTTCCTTACTGTTTAGTTTTCTTTTCTGTAATAAAAATATTGCCTTACCTCTAATAACTTTATAAATCTCTCCGTAGCTACCCTTGTGTTCGTGCCCTTTTGTTTTTGTAAATTCTTCACCTAACATCAACGGAGGGAAAACGGTGATATTTTGCTTAATTCCATTCTTTATTCTTATTCCTCGATGCATAAAATAAACCTCAAAATTAGGAGCAAATTTAGCCCATTTTTGGTCATATAAAACACTTCGCATATCATATAGGCGCCTAATATCAGGTTTTCTATTTTCTATTTTTTGCTTTCTATTTTTTGTTTTCATTTCCAAACTCTTTTTGTAAAAATATACCAATTTGTCGCGGCACGCCTACATTATCCCAATTTGCTTCGCAAATTCGGGAACCCTATGAATCAGGCTAACACCGCTCCTTAGAAACCTCTCGGTTTCTAACGCGAGCTGTGCTCGCTGTTTTCCTATACGGGAAAACACTCAGTTTTCCCGACCCTTTTCTCAAAATTGGTACTTATTTCCAAACTCGTTTAGTAAATATGTACCAATTTTCAATATTTGCAAATCTTTTTGAAGGGTCAACGATCTTTTTTATATCTATTCCCATTACTTCATTTGAGACAAAGTAAATATAATCAGGATCACATAAAAATACAACAGGCGCATCTTCAATTAAAAGATTCTGAAATTCCTGGTATTTTTCTGCCCTAATCGTTGAATCTAAGGTCTGTCTGGCCTCTTCTAATATTTTATCAACATTTTTATTTTCGTATAAGGCCAAGTTTTGACCCGGATCCTTTTTTTGGGCCGAATGCCAAAAAGGATAAGGATCGGGGATAGAACCCAAAAATTCTCCGAATAAAAGCATGTCATAGTCCCTCTTTTTAATAATATCTGTTTCAAGTGCAGAAATATTAAAATTTTTTATTTCAATATTTACTCCTAAAGCTTTCCATTGTTCTTTTAATATATTTGCTATTTCAATCATCATTGGCTGATCTACGGTTGCTAAAGAAATTTTAAGAGACAATATTTCTTCAATTGGTTTGGTGCATAATTCATTTAACTTGTCTCTGGTAGCCTTTCCGACCATACCTGTTCCTTCTTTAAAACCACCTGGTTCCAATATTTCTTTGGCATATTTCTCTTGAAATTTTATAACCGCTTCTTTGGTTGAATTTGCGAAAAAACCGGTAATTTTACCCTCCGAATAGACACCCGGATCTTTAGCTAAGCATTTCTGGAGTTCCTCAACCTCTTTTCCTTGAGAACCTGTTTTTAAATCATTTTTGAAACTGAAATCTGCTTCTTTTCTGACAATTTTTTCCCTGGTACCTTCAGGCGTTTCTACAAACCCGGCTTTATTAAGAATTTCTTTAGCTTTCTCTATATCAAATTCATAAATTATTGAAGGGTCAGAAAAATCATAAAACTCTGGTAAGACCGGTGAGTCAACTATTTTTCCCTGCCCGGAAAAAATTTTATCTAAAATTTCTTTTTTATTGGTTCCATAATTTAAAGCTTTCCTTACTTCTATTTGAGATAAAGCTTTTGACTTTTCGGGATTAAAAAATACAGCAAAATACCTCGGTTGGGAAAGATGTTTTTCAGAAAAGTTATTATTTTTTGAAGCGTTATAATTTTTAATTGAAGTCATTGAGAAACCTTTTATTTCATTCTTTTTTGATTCTTTAAGTAAATTTTCTTCTGTATCAAAAAAATAAAAAGTAATTTCTTGAATTTTCGGTGCGCTTAAAAAATAATTGGGATTTCTGGTTAAGGTAACTGATTTTATGAACTTTATATCATTTATATTTTCTTGTTTTATTTCTTTAAACTTAAATGGGCCAGAGCCTACAGGTGTTAGATTATAAGCAGCTAAGCGGAAATTTGAGAAAGGAATATCTTGCCAGATATGTTTTGGTATTATTTTTAAAGTTAAATTTTCAATAAAACTGGCCGAAGGGTTTTTTAGTCTAAACCTGATAGTTTTGTCAGAAATTTTTTCTACTTCTACTCCTATCCAAACTGGTCTTAATGGACTGTTATAATCAGCGTTTTGGATTGTTTTTATTGTGAAAATAATATCATCTGCTGTTAAGGGTTTTTCATCATCCCAAACAAGGTTTTCTTTTAGGGTAATTTCAAAAACCTTGCCTTCTTCCTTGGCTTCTGGCAATCCTTGAGCTAATCCGGGATAGAGATTTCCTTCTTGGTCATACTCAATTAGACCGGAAAAAATAAGCTGTACTAAATCCCTATCAACATCATTAGCTGAAGAATAAATTGGATTGATGAATTGTGGTTGGCCAACCATACCTTCTACATATATCCCACCAAATGCCGGTTCTATTTTCGTATTTTTAAAGTAAAAAGTAATTGAGAGAAAGGCAAAAGAAATCAGGGCCAATAATAAAAGGATGAAAAATTTGATTTTCTGTCCTTTCGTGAGAATTTTAAAAAATTGCTTCCATTGATCCCTGGAAGGCCATTTTTTAATTTTTCTAAAATTTAAAAAAAAGTTTGATTGAGATAGCTCTGCCATTATGTTGAGAAATATTGAGAGACAACTTTCTTAATTAGAGAACCAGATTTAATAAGGCCAAAACAATAAAAAGGATTCCAAAAAATATAGTAGTAAAAAAAATTCTTTTTTGAATGCCCCGACGGGTAGCATAAAAACCGCCACTTTCGCCAAAAGCGCTTCCTCTTTGCTGCAAAAGAATCAGTATTGCTAATAATATTGAGACAAAGAGTTGTAAAAAGGGAAGGTAATTTTTAAAATTTTGCAACATAAGTTTTTATTGGTTAGGGCGTGAGCCCGAGTTAAATATTCTTTCCTTGCCAATCGCCAGATTTCCCAGCTCCTGCGGTGGGGAAGATGTCATTTTAGTGGTAAAAAAATCGGTAAGATAAGGCTTAACCCCCAAACGAGAACAGTAGTCCAAAAAAGAGGATAAATTCCAGTAAAGCGGAGTTCATTAAACAATGAATCAACAACCCAAATTATCCCCATATTAATTATTAAACTGAAAATGCCAAAGCTCAGGATTCTCAAGGGCAATGCAACTGTTTTTAAGATAGGTTTTATAAAGAAGTTAAGTAATCCTAAAATTGCGCCAGCAAGTAAAAGAATCTGTTTCGGGCCAGTAAATTCCACACCGTTTACCAATCTAGTAGCTAACCAGATTGCTAAGATCCCGGTTATTATTTGGAGGAATAGTTTTTTCATCTAATTAAGATATTAGCAGAAAAAGTTAGAGAAGTCAACTTCTGGAGAAAATTATTTGAATATTTCATTCTGTCTTAATTTTTTATGATAACTAAGTGCAAATCTGTGGGCCTCATCACGCAGTTGCAAAATTAGATTGAATATTTCTCTTGATAAATTTTTCAAAAAAAATTGTCGTTCTCCTTTAACAAAAAGCTTATTTTCTTTTTTGGCTATGGCAATAACTGGGATATTTTTATTTTTTATAACTGATTTTGTGATATTAAGCTGAGAAATCCCGCCATCGACTAAGATCAAGTCAGGATAAGGCCATTCTCGGTGGGCAAGGCGTCTTTTTATAACTTCTTTTAACATTGCAACATCGTTAGGTTTGCCGGAAATTTTAATTTTAAATTTTCTGTATAAATTTTTATTAGGGTTTCCGTTAATAAAGGTTATCATAGATCCAGTTGCTTCTTGTCCTTGGATATTAGAAACGTCATAGGCTTCTATTCTGGAAAGTTTCTTCCCGGTTTTTACGATCTTTTGCAACTCTCTTTCGGTTTTTTCCCATTCCTCAGTTATTAATTTTTCTTCTAAAATTTTTGAATGAGAGATTACTTTTTCCAGAGCAAAAATTTTATCTCTGATGTCAGAGGCTTTTTCATAATCTTGATTTTTTGATGAGAGTTTCATTTCTTTTTTTAAATCTTTCAGAACCTTATTTTTTTCTCCCTTCATTATATTTAAAATACTTCTTATGTTATTTTGAATCTCTTTTTTTATTTTATTTTGAGCTAAAGGAATTTGCTCTCCTAAATTAGACTTCAATAGGCAAGGAGCAGGGCATCTATTTAATTGATACCAGAAACAGGGTCTTCTGCCTAATGTTTTGCAGCTTCTATAAGGAAAAACCCTTCTTAAGGTCTTCAGAGTCTGTTTTAGGGCTTTTCCGTCTACAAAAGGGCCCTCACACCAAACGTGAACTGACTTCGTCAATTTAGGTGCCTTAAGCGCCTTGTTCCTGTTATGGTGTGGAGGTTGGTGGGTGATAAAAATTTGAGGAAAATCTTCCTGTGTCCTGGCGACGAAAAAATAATTCTTATCATCACGCCACATCACATTGTATTTTGGTTGTTGTTTTTTAATTAATTTT
>Ga0315294_10008054_pt1 | contig 11575 bp, 6 predicted proteins | sample YL17G13_40_MG_FD_203626 | JGI IMG/M metagenome (GOLD analysis project Ga0315294, IMG submission 203626) | Sediment microbial communities from Yellowstone Lake, YNP, Wyoming, USA - YL17G13_40 | ecosystem: Environmental > Aquatic > Freshwater > Lake > Sediment | place: USA: Wyoming | collected... | reverse complement strand
CCCATCCAGGAGGCGGCCATGAGCCGAGTCGCGGACGTCCTTTCGCACAAGGGCCGTGAGGTCCACACCGTCGAGCGCGAAACGACCGCCTTCGAGGCGCTCGAGAAGATGGTCCGGCACAATGTCGGCGCGTTGGTCGTCACGGAGAATGACGCCACCGTCGGCATCTTCACCGAGCGCGACTTCCTGCGGCGCGTCGTGCTCCAGTGGCGTGACCCGAAGGTCACGCGCGTGCGCGAGGTCATGAGCGAGCGCCTGGTCTGCACCGACCCCGACCGGTCGGTGGAGGACTGCATGGCCGTGATGACCCAGGAGCGCGTCCGCCACTTGCCCGTGGTCGCTTCGGGCCGCCTGGCGGGGATCGTCTCCATCGGGGACGTGGTCCGGCACCTTTCGGCCGAGCACCGCGTCGAGATCCGCTATCTCACCGACTACATCACGGGCAAGTACCCGGGCTGAGCCACGGACGATGACGCTCACTGATGGTGGTGTGGGCTTCCTGGGGCGCACCGCGGGGGGCCGCCCTGGCTCCCGGCCGCTGGGACGCATGTTCGTCGAGGGGCCCATCACCCTGGACGATGCGGCGTGACGGGTCCGCGCAGCCCCCTCGGCAAGATCGTGCCCGGGCAGTTCGAGCGCGTCATCGCCCCGCACCTGGGCGCCACTCGCTCCGAAGTGCTGGTGGGGCCGCGAGCGGGGCAGGACTCGGCCATCGTGAAGCTCGGCGGCGGACGCGTGCTCGCCGTCACGACCGACCCGCTCTCGGTCGTGCCCGCGCTCGGCTTCGAGGCCTCGGCCTGGCTCTCCTGTCACCTGATCGCCTCGGACCTGTGGACCACCGGCATCGCCCCCACCTGGGCCTCGATCACCTTCAACCTGCCGCCGCAGATGGGCGACGCCGACCTCGAGACCTACTGGCTCGCGATGAGCGACGAGTGGTCGCGGCTCGGGGTGGCGGTCGTGACGGGCCACACCGGCCGCTACCCGGGCTGCGACTACTCCATCGTCGGTGCGGGCACGGTGATGGGCGTGGGCGATGAGTCCGGCTACCTCACGCCAGCGATGGCCATACCCGGCGACCGCGTGATCGTGACCAAGGGCTGCGCCATCGAGGCCACGGCCATCGCAGCGTGGCTGTTCCCGAAGCGGTTGGGCGCCAGGCTTGGCCCTGACGGTGTCGAGCGGGCCCAGGCGCTGCTCGGCCAGGTCAGCGTCGTGGCCGACTGCCGCGCGGCACTGCGCGTGGGTGTGCACGATCGCGGCGTGACCGCGCTGCACGACGCCACCGAGGGTGGTGTGCTCGGCGGCCTGCTCGAGCTGGCGCGGGCCTGCGGGCACGATCTCGTCGTCGAACGCGCGCGTATCCCGCTCGCGCCCGAGGCGCGCGCGGCCTGCGGGACATTCGGCACCGATCCTTACTGGACGCTCTCCGAGGGGACCCTCATCGCCACGGCGCGGCCCTCGCACGCCGCGGCCGTGCTGGCCGCGCTTGCCGACGCGGGGATCGCGGCCGCCGAGGTGGGCGAGGTTGTGGCCGGCGGCGGCGTGCTGCGGCTCGCCGAGCCCGGGGGCGCGCGCGTCCTCACCGAGCCCGAGCCCGATCCGTACTGGCCGGCGTACCGGCGGGCGCTCGAGGAAGGCTGGCAGTAGGGCCGATGCCCGTCCCGGACTCTCCCGGCGGTCGGATGGCGACTGCCGGGCGCGGGCGCACCAGCCCGCTCACCTCCCCGGTGCGCGAGCTGCGCCAACAGCGGCCGCTCGGTGGACTTGGCGGGTAACGAGAGCGCCCCGGCCGCGGCCAACGCGACCGTAGGGGTGGAGGGCCCGGCCGCGCTTCTGCGGTTCGCGCTGCAGGCGCCGACCCCGAATCCGTCGCGGGACGTGGCGCTGCTGCGCTACGAGGTGCCCGCCGCCGGAGATCTCAGTCCGGCAGGTAGTCCAGCAGGATCTCGCCCAGGTCGGTCGTGTCTTGCGGGGTCACGACGACTCCCGCCAGAGTAGTATCCCGGAGCGGAGCCGGTGCGTCGATCGCCACCGCGTAGGTGCCGGCCTTGAGCAGGGTCAGCACGAACCGCCCGTCGAGGGTCGGCATGCCGGTCGCGATGGTGTCGGCGCCGGCGATGGCGTAGACCCAGGCCGCCGTGCTGTCCGGCACGAGCGTGCCCGCGATGGCGCCCACGTCGTACATGGGCATCACCCGGCAGGTGGGCTTGAGCACGTACGCGCCGCTGCCCGTCTGGTGGATCGAGCGCGCGGCGTCGAAGTCGAGAGCCAGCTCCACGAGGCGGCTGGCGGGCACGTCGAACCCGCCGACGAGCTTGTAGCCGCTCTGCAAGCCGCTCGGCACCGTGATCGGGTAGGTAACGCCATCCACCACGACGTTCGAGCCCACGCCGAGCCTGAGCCGGATCTGCGTGTAGTGCCCGGCGGGTGCAAGCCCCTCGGCGAGCGTGACGAACAGACCGTTGCGGAGCTTCATCAGGTCGTAGGTCGCGGCGCGATCGCTCAGGATCTCCCAGCCGCCGACCGAATCGGACGCTCCGTCCTCCTCGAGCGAGTCGGGCAGTCCGCGGTGGATGGCGACCTGGTTCACCACCAGGTTCACGGCGTCATACAGGCCGGGTGCGTCGGTCATCCGGATGCGCACCGTGCCGGAAGTGGTGGAGGTCGGCACGGCCGAGCAGCCGACCAAGGCCAGCAGCGCGACGACGGCGGCGAGAGCGAGGAGCGGACGCATGCGGGTCACCTCATTAGGTAATGGTTGGGTGCGTGGCGATCACACCGGAGGTCCGGGACCGACCGGCTACGGGGACGATGTCGTCAACAACCTCTTCTTCGATGCCTATTCTACATTAAGGAGTTGCGCTCTCGCACCGGGTCTTTTCGCGCAACCGGGCTCGGCCCTGGACCGGTCCTCCGAACCCTTTGTCTCTCAGACGAATCCACCGTGCAGGTGGATGCGCGCACTTCCGGATGACATCCCGCCGGGGCGCCAGGCGAGGCCCATGATTCGTGACCTATGGTGTTCGTCTTGGGTTCGCCCGGGGACTCATCTATAATCTAGCTTGACGACGTGGAGCTGCCAGAGGGTAGCGCCTTCGGGGGGTCGCCGGTTTCGGTACGTAGGTTCTATCATCCAGCGTGACGGACCGCGCACTGCACCCTGGGGCCATGGATGTCACGCAAGCCCGCTACCTGCAGCGATCGCATCTTTGGCGCCGCACCCACCGGCAGCGCGGCCGCAAGGCTGCCCTCGGCGAGCCCGTCCGCCCTTGAGCGGCGGGCTCGCCGGCTCTTTCATGCCCTGGAAGCCCGCAGCCGAGTCTCATCCGCGTCCGCGGCCATGCACTGCATGCGGTGGCTCTCATTGGAGGTTCTTCGATGAGTTCGCGTACTCGGTTCGGAGCGCGCCTGGCGATGATCGCCGGGCTGGTGGCGGTGATGCTGGCGATGACGGCGGTGTGGGCGGTGGCGGCGCCGCTGCTGGAGGAGAACTTCAGTTTCACGGGCGATCTGACCGCGATTGGCTGGACCCAGTCCGGGACCGGGACCCCGACGATCGCCGCCTCCTCGCCGGGGCTGGTCTACCCGGGTTACGCGGGTTCGGACATCGGGAACGCCGCCGGCTTCGCGGCGGTCGCGGGCCAGGATGTCTCGAAGAGCTTCACCAGCGTCAACTCGGGGAGCGTCTACCTGGTGTTCATGCTGAACGCCTCGAGCGTCGGCAGTGGCGCCTACTTCTTTGAGATGGGGCAGGCGCAAGCCGGGATGCAGTGCAACTTCTTCGCGAAGACTGCCACCGGCGGCTACAAGATGGGCATCGGCAAGGCCGGCAGCGGGACCTACGCGACCCCGGTCTACTCGCTGAACACGACCTACCTGGTGGTCGTCAAGTACACGTTCGTCACAGGTGCCTCGAACGACGAGATGAGGCTGTGGATCAACCCCGCCATTGGAGGAAGCGAACCGACTGCGGATGTCACCACGACCTCTGGCACGGATGGCGCCGCGAGCCTGGGGTACCTGCAGATCCAGCAGTACTCGGCCAATCAACTAGCGGGTAAGATCGATGGCATCCGCATCGCGACGACCTGGGCTGATGCGGTCGCCCCGGGCGCGCCGCCGACGATCCCTGTCGAGCCGGTGGCCACGGCCGGGACGAGCGAGAGCTCCGCGGGCTTCCAGGCGAACTGGAACGCCTCGAGCGGGGCGACGAGTTACCGGCTGGACGTCTCCACCGACTCGGGCTTCGGCAGTTATGTGACGAGCTACCAGGACCTGACCGTTTCCGGCACCAGCCAGGCGGTGAGCGGTCTGGCGTCCGAGACCGCCTACTACTATCGCGTGCGTGCGGTCAACGCGGCCGGAACCAGCGGCAACTCGAACACCATTACCGTGACCACGAGCACGACGCCGCCCAATGCTCCCACGCTGGTGGGGCCTCTGAACGGGGCCATCGACGTGGCGGTGCCGGTGACGCTCTCGGTGACGGTGAGCGATCCGGATGCCGATGCCCTCACCGTGCAGTTCTACGGACGCGCGGTGCCGCCGCCACCCGCCGCGCCGGTGGCCACGGCCGGGACGAACGTCTACTCGACGAACTTCCAGGCGAACTGGGAGGCCTCGAGCGGGGCGACGAGTTACAGGCTGGACGTCGCGACCGACGATGGGTTCACTTCGTACGTCGCGGGCTACCAGGACCTGGCTGTCTCCGGCACCAGCCGGGCGGTCAGCGGGCTCACGGCCGAGACCCCGTACTACTACCGCGTGCGTGCGGTCGGCGATGGCGGGACGAGCGGCAACTCGAACACCATCATGGTGACCACGAGCACGACGCCGCCGGTGTCCGCGGAGTTCACCGTCGTCTTGATACCGGACACCCAGAACTACACGTTGCCGATGAACGGCGGCAATATCGGCATGTTCACGGCGCAGACGCAGTGGATCGTGAACAACCGCGTGAGTCGCAACATCGTCGCCGTCGGGGGGCTCGGCGACATCACGAACGACGATTCCCCGGTGGACTACGCGAAGGCGGACACGGTGTATGGGAGGCTGGAGGACCCGGTGACCACCGGGCTGCCCGACGGCATCCCGTACGTGCCTATCATGGGCAACCACGACGGCAGCTCCAACTTCAATGCGGTCTTCGGCGTGAACAGGTACTCCGGGCGCAGCTACTACGGTGGGCACTACGGCTCGAACAACGACCACAGCTACATTCTCTTCAGTGGCGGCGGGTTGGACTTCATCATGGTCGGCCTGTCATGGGCTCCGTCGCCCGCGGTGCTGACGTGGGCCCACGACGTGATTGCGTCGTATCCGAACCGGCGGGCCATCGTGGTCAGTCACGCAATTGTCTCGTACGGCAACCCGGGAGCGTGGGATCCGGACGGCCTGGCCATCTACAACGCCCTCAAGGACCTGCCCCAGCTCATCCTGATGGGGAATGGCCATCACCTCACCGAGGGACGGCGCACGGACCTCCTCAATAATGGCAATCCCGTGACCAGCATGTGCAGCAACTACCACAGCCGGACCAACGACGGCGGCAACGGCATCCTGCGCTACTTGGAGTTCGTGCCCTCCCTCAATGTGGTCCGCGCGCGCACCTACTCGCCCTATAGCAACGTGTGGGAGGCCGACGCCGACTCGAGCAGCCAGTTCACGCTGACTGTGCCGCTTGGTGGCACCTCGCCGTCGCAGGTGGCGCCGGTGTCGCTGGCGGCGCTGTCGGACTTCACGCTGCTCGGCACGGTGGCGGGCGTGCCCTCGGGCTCGACCGCGAGCTTCGACTGGGACGGTCACGACCCCCTGACGGAGTACGAGTGGTACGTCACCGTGAGCGACGACCAGGCCAACCCGGTCACGGGGCCGCCCTGGACGTTCACCACCGGGACGCCGTCCGCGGGCGTGGAGGGCTCGGCCCACGCCGGTCTGGCCCTGGCGCCGCCGGCGCCGAATCCGGCGCAAGGGGTGTTGCGGTTCTCGTTCGACCTGCCGCGCGCCATGCACGCGCGTCTGGAGGTGCTGGACGTGCAGGGGCGGTTGGTGACCGCGCTCGCCGAGGGCGACTTCGGGCCCGGCCGTCACGAACGCGGCTGGGACGCATCCGCCCACGGTGGACCCGCTGGTGCGGGTGCCCCGGCCGGCGCGGGGCTGTACTTCGTTCGTCTCGTGACTCCGGAGGGACGTCTGGTGCGGCGCGTGGCGTTGCTGCGCTGAGGGGCACCCCGGGCCTTCGCCGTCCTCCTCGTGCCCGTGCTGATGAGTCTGCTCTGGAGTGCGCCGTCCGGCCCGGTCCAGTTGTGGCTCGGCTCGCGAACGGGTTGGAAAGCCATGACCGTCGGCTGATGCCCGTGGGAACGGGCGGCGTGCTCCGCCTGGATCAGACGTCGCCGAGGATCTGCTGCAGCCGGGCGTGACGACGCCCGGCTGCCTTCGCCGTCATCAGCAGGCTCATCAGGATCGCCGCCGTCTTGCCACCGCCCTCACGCTGGAAGAACAGCCAGTTCTTCCGCTTATGCTCAGGTTTCCATGAGCGCAACTATGCGGACCTCCGAGTCATGCGGACAAGGGGTCACGTGGTGCGCGCACCACGGTGCTGGCGCGCGTGACCGGCTTCAGCATGTAGTCCGCCACGTGTGCTTCGAAGGTCCTGAGCGCGTACTTGGCGTGGGCGGTCACGAACACGACGGCCGGCCGCGGATCTAGCACCCGGTCACGATCTCCACGCCAAAGCGCACGTGCTCGACCGCGAGATAGCGACCGGCCGGCGCCAGCCTCTCCTCGGGCGGGACGCGCTCACCAGGAGCAACGCGAAGATGGCGAGCAGGAGTGCGGGGGGCGCTTCAAGGGCTCCCCTATCTGGAAGGGACCAGGGCGACACGGCGGGTGAGGCTTCGGCCTCCATGGGTCAGACGGACGAAATAGATCCCGGACCTAAGGGCCAGCCCCTCGGAGACGTTCACCGTCTGGCGGCCGCCGCGCGTCACCTGCCGTCTGGCCAACTGCCGGCCGGCCACATCGAACAACTCGAGCGTGGCGGGCGTGGCGTCGGGCAATGCCAGCGAGACGAGCACGTCGGGCCAGACGGGGTTGGCGCCGTACAGATCGAAGAACACGGGCACGTCCACCCAGACCTCGCTGGTCGTGTGCGGCGTCTCGTCCTCGATCCACGCCAGCCGGTAGGCGTAGCGGCCGCCGGGCGACACGGTAGTGTCCGCGAAGGACAGATTCCCGACGCCGTCGGCCGTGGCCTGGCCGACCGCGATGAAGTCCGTGGTGATCTCGCGGCGTTCGATCGTGGCGACCAGGTCGCCCAGCGCACCGGCATACCAGGTCAGGGTCACGCGCTCGGGCGTGGCCTTGAAGCTCGCGAGCGTGACGACGCCCATCGTGGTCAGCAGCGGCACGGTGACGGCGTAGATGTCGGGGTCGAAGTTGCGCCCGTCGGCCCAGGCCGCGTACAGGTTCAGGCTGTCCGCGAACAGTGACACGTAGTCGCCCTGGTTCGGCGCGAGGTTGCTGCCGACGTTGGTCCAGTCCGTCCGCGTCGAGCTCAGGGCGCCGAGCTGGGTCCAGGTGGTGCCGTGGTCGTCCGAGCGCGCCAGGTGGATGTTCGAACCGCCCCCGCAGATCGCGGCCGATTCACGCCAGTCGTACCACAGGCAGTAGGGCCGGCCGGCGCCGACGTGCGCGACGGCGTGGTCCCCGCCCACGGCCACCTCGGGGAGCCAGTCGTCGAAGCCGACGGGGCTGTCGCTCACCCTTGCTGGGGTGGCCCAGGCCCCGCCGCCGTCCGACCAGGCCACGAACACGTCGCGGTGGTCGCGCGCGCGCTCGCCCGCCGTGGGGGTGCCGAGGCCCGTGTAGATCCGGTAGGCGCCCGTGCTGTAGTCCCACGATGAGCAGCGCAGGTAGTAGGTGCCACTCGCGGGCAGCGTGAAGCAGATGAAGTTGGGCAGTCCCGTGCCGGGCGCGGAGAGGGCGATGCGGGTCGTGCCATCGGTGCAGAGGAGTCGCAGCGACAGGCTGAAGCCGGAGCTGAGGGAGTCGGCGAAGAAGATCACCGTCTGGCCCGCCGTGCCGTTGAAGCTGAAGAAGTCGAAGTCCTCGTTCGACGAGAGGGCGCCCCTCACGATCTTGCCGGGGGTGAACGCGTCGGCGATGCCGGTCCAGTCGTTGGCCTCCGACTCGGAGACTGAGCCGGCCGTTCCCAGGTCTTCGTCGTAGAAGTCGACGGATTCGTTCCACGCCATGTAGATGCGGCCGCGATACGTCCCGGTCGAACGATCCACCGCGATCGAGGGGTAAGTGATGCCGGTGCCGCGGTTGAACCCCGGCGCGCCGCTGCCGAAGTTCGAGTAGATCGAGGCCGCGGTGACGGCTGCGTTGAAGTTCGCGCCCTGGTCCGCGGACTTGCGGATCCTCATGTGGTCCGCGTACGGGGACGCCCTCTCGATGGAGTACCAGGCGACATATACCTCTCCCGCGGGGCCAACCGCAGGGCGGGAGCCCTGCACGAACCCGGCCTCGCCGTCGTCGGAGAGGCGCTGCGGGTTGTCCCAGGTAGTGCCGCCGGCCGAGGAGCGCTGGAAGACGATCGTGTCCGCGGAGAAGTTGAAGACGGTGTAGGAGAGGTAGAGCCGGCCGCTCAGCGAGTCCGCCACCAGCCAGGGCTTGTCGAACAGGACCGAGGAAGTGTTGCCCGAGCGCACCAGCGCGGGCGTGCTCCACTGCACGGCGCCGGCCTCGAAGCGCGCCTTCACTAGGGCGATGCCGTTCCTCGTGGCGTTGTCATCCACCATGGCGCAGAACCAGAAATCACCCGTCTTCTCGTTGACCGTGACGAGCGGGTCGCTGGCCCATCGCCACCCCGCCGGCACCGGCGGAGAACCGCCGTCGGTGTAGGTGGCCCCGCCGTCCACCGAGTAGCCGTAGCCCTGCGTGCTCGTGGAGGGAGCGGCCGTGAACCCCAGCCCGTCGTTCCAGGCGACCAGGATGTTCGAGCCGTGCGCGGCGATCATCTGCTCGGCCTGCCCGATGCTCGTGAAGGCGGTATCCTGCGTGCGGTCGTTGACGAGCACGTCGGGGACCAGCGCCGCCGTGGCGCGCGCGGACGAAGCCGCCAGCGTCGTTGGCGTGCGTGCGCCCATGCCCTGGGGGCCGCCGGCCTCGTTCCAGTCGCCCCGCCGCCGCACACCGGCGCCGGCCCGTGCCTGCGCGGGGTGCTTGCGGGCCAGCCGGGTGAGCGTCTTCGCGCGCTCCATGCGCGCGCGCGCGCCCTGGAGAAGGAGTTGCTGCTGCAGGTGCTTGAGCGCCGTGGCATACGAGGAACCCCGCGCCGTGGCCGCCGGCCGGGAGTCCTGCTCGAGCGCCCCGGCGCGGGCGGCGGATCGCCCGGCGATGGCGGCAGAGAACGTGGAGGCCGCGAGCGCCAGCGCGAGCATGAGCGCTGCGCGGATGGCGGTGGAGTGGTGGAAGCGCAACGGCATCTTGGACGTCCTTACTCGAGGTGTGGGAGTGGGAATCCCGCACACGCCCTGTCGTGGGGGAGAACTGGCCCCGGATCCCCGGAGCCCTGCCGCAGGGGGGCGCCGGCGCCCACGCTGTTCGCGCGGGTCGATTCTCGCATCCCCCGGGGTTGGAGTCCAACGGGGCGCCGGACGGAGCAAGGGCACGACCCGCCCGGCGCACGCTCCCGTCGCGCCGGCTCACGGAGGCGGCGCAAGGCCGAGGCCCCGCGCCCGGCGCAGGCCGTTCTCGTTCTTCGGGTCGAGCGCGAGGCACCTGCGCAGGGCGAACGCGGCACCGGGACGATTGCCGCGCAGCTCCGCGAGGGTCGCCATCAGCAGCCAGTACTCGCTAGTGGACACGCTGAGGCGACTACCGAGCTGGAGCAGCGAGTCGGCCCGCGCGAGGTCCCCCGTCATCAGGGCGACCTGGGCCCGCGCCACATGGATCAGGTCGAAGAAGCCGATGTCGTCTCCAGGCTGCGCCCGCCGCGCCTCGACGTAGAGCGAGTCGGCCTCGTGCCGGGAACCAGCTTGCAGGCGGTCCCACGCGGCCTGGAAGAGCGCGAACGCCCGCGGCTCGATGATGGTGGCCGGCCAGGGCCGGTCGACATCGTACTCGACCAGTGCGTCCCTTGGCGCCGCCCATCCGCCCGTGCCGCCGAAACCGGCCCAAATCAGGGTACTGTCGCCATACCACACCTGCAGTGCGTGCGAGCCGTCGAAGCCCACCGCAACGCCTTCCGGCATGCCCCAGAATCGCACAATCGCATGGTGCTTGAGCCGGAGGGTGGACGCGAGCATCGCGGTTCGCGTGGACTCGACCATCCGTTGCATGCGCGTGATCCGCGCGAAAGAGAAGTGGGAAACCGTCGGGGGCGGGTCGCCCGTGACGACGGCCGGGGCGGGGTGCGCGAGCAGCAGTGCCGCCAGCCGCAGCGCCACCAGGGTGCCCGCCAGCGACGGGGAGGCGAGTGCGAGCCAGCCGGTGAGCGTGAAGCCGAGGCCGAGGGAGGCGACCGTGGTGCGCCACGAGTTCCAGTTGGGCAGCACGAAGACGAGCGGCAAGACGCTGACGGCGAACCAGGCGAGGCCGCCCAACAGCACGGGCGCCGCGCGCGCGATCCGCTTCCGGGCCTGGCCGGTGAAGGACCCGGCGAGCGCCGCCGCCGCCAGCAGGCCGCAGAGCGCGAGCAGCGTGCTGCGCAGTGCCGGGGAGACGCCCTCCCCGCCCAGTTGCGCGACCAGCGACTGCACCAGGACCGTCCAGAGCGTCGTCGCCTGCAGGCCGGCTCCGGCTCCCGGTGGCAGGCCCGTGCCGTGCGTGCGCGCGACGGCGTAGCCCGCGCCCCAGAGCGCGGCGACCGCCAGCGTCCCCGCGCTCCAGCGCGCGGTCTCCCCCGCGGACCGCGTGCGGAACCACGTCACGAGCGGGAGCGCGGGCAACACGACGAAGGCGGCCTCGTTGCTGAGCAGGGCAAGCAGTGAGGCCGTGGTGGCGGTGACCAGCCGGCCGGCCACCGCGCGCTCGATCGCAAGGGCAGCGAAGACCGCGGCGATCAGGTGCTGGGCCGCGCTCGGCCAGGCGAGCAGGACGCGCGCCGGCTCGGCGAGGAGCGGGAAGCAGGCGATGGCGGCCGCGACCGGTGCATCGAAACGGCGGCGCGCGAGCCGGTAGAGCACCGCGTAGAGCGCCAGGAGCAGGAGCGCGGCCAGCAGCGTGGCGAGCCAGGGTGCGCGCGGCAGCCACGGGCCCATGAGCAGGAAGTAGAGCTGGCGGCTCACCGGGCGCCAGTAGTAGGCCGCTCCAAGCGGACCGAGGAGATCGAGCGTCGGCTTGAAGGCCAGGTGCGAGAGGAAGCAGTAGTCGTCGGCCACGGGCACGCCGAGCGTCGGCGCGCGGCTTGACCAGAGCAGCGGCAGGATAGCCAGGGCGCCCGCGAACGCCCAGGGCAGGGTAACGCGCGTGCGGCCCGGCCGGGGCGGGACTCCGGGGCGCGCCGTCGCGGCGGGCGGTGCAGCCTTCGCGCGGGCCCGCGCCTCGCGACGGTGCGCGATGC
>Ga0315294_10008053_pt1 | contig 11576 bp, 8 predicted proteins | sample YL17G13_40_MG_FD_203626 | JGI IMG/M metagenome (GOLD analysis project Ga0315294, IMG submission 203626) | Sediment microbial communities from Yellowstone Lake, YNP, Wyoming, USA - YL17G13_40 | ecosystem: Environmental > Aquatic > Freshwater > Lake > Sediment | place: USA: Wyoming | collected... | reverse complement strand
CGTACCACCACGTCCAGTCGCTGCCTTCCGCCGCCATGAGGCACCGCCAGGCATCCCGGAACACGTCGGGGGCCATCGAGGATTCGCGCTCAAGCAGAGCGTTCCGGACGGACGCAATCATCTCCCAAGCCGCCCGGTCCTCGGCGTGCCCGATCCAGATCGAGAAGTCGTGGTTGATCCACGAGCCAGCGTGAACCCGGGAGAGCGGTTTGCGCGCCGGATACTCGGTCAGGTATTCGGAGGGGGTTACGCACCTGATGTCCCCGTCGTCCCCCAGCCGTCGGTAGAGCGCCGAGAGGAACTTGCGGCCGTTGAACGGATAGTGCTCCCACGCGTTCTCCCCGTCGAGGATGATGGAGACGAGGGGCGGCGCTTCCCGCGTCCGCGCGCCCGGCGGCGTCCTTGAGTTTGGCGACGAAGTCGCCGGCGGCATCCTCCGCATCCCATCTGGCGTAGGCGAAACCGATCATGTCCGAGATGAAGTGATCGCGGAAGAGCAGTGAGATCGACGAATCGCCGGAAACGTAGGTGTAGGGTGTATAGGCGGAGCCGGGGCCGGCCTGGGAGCCCTGCTTGCGCAGGCTCTCGCGGAGCACGCCGTCGTCCGTTCCTGCCCACCTGAACCCGGTCTGGGCGGCCATTGCGAGGAAGCTCTCACTGACTCCCCCTTCGGAAGGCCAAAGGCCGGCGGGCCGCCTTCCGAAGATTCTCTCGTGCAGGGAAGCCGCCTCGGTGAGGTGCCAGCGCGCGTCGCGAACCCCGGTGAACGTGCGGGCCGGGAGCGGGCTGCCCGGGCGCGCCTCGAGCGCGGATGCCTGGTCGATGAGCAGGGGGCCGATGGGGTGGAAATACGGGGTGGCGCTGATCTCGATGCGGCCCTCGTCCTGAAGCCTGCGGTACGTCGGGAGGACGGAGCGAAGGACGCCCATCTGCGCCTCGAGGACGGTGCCCTTGTCGTCCTCGGTGAAACCGCGCCCGCGGGCGCGCAGGTTCTGGAGAACGGGGTTGCGCTCTATCACCGCGTCGTCCAGCCACGCGAGGTTGAAGAGCAGGGAGAGGTCGAGGAGGTCCTGGGAAGAGAACCGGCCCAGGACCCGGGGATCGACCTGGTCCGGCATCACCCGCCCGCGGCGATCGAGAAGCTCGCGGTAGCGGGGATCGGGATCGATGCGATGCGTCCAGTTGACCATGAAGAAGTTCCGGAGCATGAAGAGCGCTTCCGATTCAGCCAGCGAGTCGGCCGGCTTGCGCGAAAGCTGCTCGTAGGTGTCGTGTCCGTCGCCGGCCAGATGCTCGAGCTGTTCGGCGAGCACGGGGGTGACGTTGAAAGTGGTGCGTACCCGCGGGTGGGCGCAAGCCTGTTCCGCCATGAAGAGGTAGTCCTTGGCCGCGTGGAGGCGAACCCACGGCAGGACGGCGACTCCGGTGTCAGGGTCCCGGTAATCGGGCTGGTGCATGTGCCACACGAGCGCAACGCAGAAGGGGCGGCTCATCCCGACGGGAACGTCCCTATGGCTTGGCGGCGGCCGGGGCGGCCGCTGGTTGGGGTTGAGCGGACGCAGGCGCGGGCCGCGCAGCGGGACGAGGCTGAGCCTGGCCGGCCGCCCCCTTCTTCGGCATGAGGTCGGCCAGGAGCTTCCGCAGTTCGCGGGCGGCCTTGGCGCCGGAGACGGACTTCCCCGTCGCGAGTTTGTTCAGGATCTCGACGGCCTCGGGCCAGCGGGTCGAGTCGGACTCCGTGAGCTTGAGCAGACAGCGCGTGGCGCCGAGGCTTCCCTCGTAGGCGAGGGGCCCGTTGTGGTCGATGACCGTCTTGTATGCCGCGTATGCGTCCTGGTACCGGGAGAGCTGCTCCAGGCAGTCTCCCTTGCCGAGGCTCGCCTGGTCGGCGAGCACGTGACGCGGGAAGCGGGAGAAGAAAAGTTCGTACGCCTCCAGGGCGGCACTGTATTGCTTGAGGCGGAACCGGCAGTTACCGACGTAGTACAGCGCGGCGGGGGCCAGGCGCGACCCCGGGTACGTCTCGTGAATCTGCTGGAAGAGCCCCTGCGCCTTGACATACTTCTCCTCGTCCGAGGCCACGAGCGGCGTCATGTCGCTGTTCGCCGGAGGGATCCGGTAGTTATAGATGTTCAACGCCTCCCGGTAGATCTGGGACGATCTCTGGGCCACCTCGGAGCCGTGGCGGACGTAGAGGACCGCGAAGAGAATGAGGACGGCGAGGGCCACGCCCGCCGCGGCGACCGCGGGCTTGTAGAGCTCGTAGAGTTCCCGGATGCGCTCGGTGGGAACCCACGCGGGAACCTGGATCGGGGCCCGGGCCTCGAGTGGCTTGATCGGCTTGAGCTTCACGCGGACGCCTTCAGTAGGACGCGAGCGCGCGGACGTCGTGCGGCGCCAGTTTAGCGCGTCCGTTCAGTCCCGTGAGCTCGACGATGAAGGCGAGGGACACGACCTGGCCTCCAAGCTGGGTGACGAGGTCGACCATGGCCTTGGCGGTTCCGCCCGTCGCGAGCACGTCGTCGAAGATCAGGACGCGGTCCCCCGGCTTCACCGCGTCGCGGTGCATGTGGAGTTCGTCGGTGCCGTATTCGAGCTGGTATGTCGCCGACACGGTTTCGCGCGGGAGTTTCCGCGGCTTGCGGACGGGCACGACGCCGGCCCGCAGCGCGAGCCCGAGCGGACCCGCCCACAGGAAGCCTCTGGCCTCCGCGGCGACCACGGTCGAGATACGCTTGCCCGCATACCAGCCCGCGATCTCGCGTACACTCTCGTGGAACGCCTGCGGCGAGGCGAGAATGGGCGTCAGGTCCTTGAAGCTGATGCCGGGCTTGGGAAAATCCGGCACCTCGGCGATGAGGCTCATGAAATCGACGGCCATGGGCGGTTAGCTTACCGGAAACGAGCCCGATTGGCAAGGCTTGAGACCGCTATTGCGAGTGAAGGAGGTCCTGAAACTTCTCGCCCCGGGCGGCGAGGGACTGCCGCATCCGCTTCAGCGCGCGGGACTCGATCTGGCGCACGCGTTCACGGCTGAGTCGCAGGATCGCGCCGATGTCCTCGAGCGTGTGAGGCTCCTCGTTCCTGAGACCGAATCGCAGACACAGGATCCTCTGCTCGCGTTCGGGAATGGTGGAAAGCAGTGCGCCCATCCGCTCCTCGAAGATGCGGTCGGCGGCCTGGTCCAGCGGAGACTTCTGGGTCGGGTCCTCGATGACCTCAACGATGTTGCGGTCGTCGTCGGGCCCCACCGAGTCGTCCAGCGAGGTGGCCTGCTGGGAGTACATCATGAGTTCGCGGATGCGGTGTTCCGAAAGCCGCAGGCTCCTGCTCAACTCCGAGAGGTTCGGCTCGCGGCCGAGCTTCTGCGACAGCCGCTGATTGGCCCGCAGGTACCGGTTGAGCTGCTCCGTCATGTGAATGGGAAGGCGCACGGCACGGCCGTGCTTGGCGATCGCGCGAGTGATGCCCTGCCGGATCCACCAGGTCGCGTACGTGCTGAACCGGAAGCCCTTCCGGTAGCTGTAGAGCTCCGTAGCCCTGATCAGACCCAGGTTCCCCTCCTCGATCAGGTCCATGAACGAGAGGCCCCGGTTGAGGTAGTGCTTGGCGATCGAGACGACGAGGCGGAGGTTGGACTGCACCATCGACTGCTTGGCGACGAGATCCCCCTTCTCGATCTTCTTGGCGAGCTCGCGTTCCTGGTGGGCGTCCAGCAGCTTGAAGCGGCTGATCTCGCGCAGATAGATCTGGAGGATGTCGGCGGCGGGGACGGCGGGGGCCTCGGGTTCCGCGGGAGCCTGCGCGTCCTCCCTGGCCGCCGGGGCTTCGCCGGCTTCCGCAGGGCCGGTCTCCTCCACGGGCTCCTCCGGTCTCGTCTCCCCTGCCGGTCCCGGGGCGCCAATCGTGAGTCTCGGCTTGCGCGAACGCCTGCGCATCCCCCGCATCGGGCGGGATGGCATCAGAACACGGGACCCAGCCGGCCGTATACGGTCGGCCGGGTCATACGTTGGTCGATCCGGCGAGCCACCTCGATCGAGAACATGATGGGCTGGGATTGTAGCACGAATGCGATGAGGTTCAGCCCGCCGCCCACCGACGCCGCCCGGAAGTTGTCGGCGCGGAGCCCCTCTCCCGAGTCGAAGGCTCCGCCCACGTCGATGAAGCCTACCGCCTGAATGTCCGTGAGCATGAGCGAGACGAACGGGATCGTCCAGTTGAGATGGCTGAAGACGTTCACCCGGAGCTCGTGATTGCCGAGGATCGCCGTGTTGCCCATCTCGTGCGCATACGGGATGCCGCGGAGGAGGTAGCGGCCGCCGAGATAGAAGTAGCGTTGGTTCCGGCCGTGCGAGAGCAGGCCAAGCCAGCGGACCGCGAAGGAAACGTCGGTGAAGACTCCCTGGTACCAGGAGGTCTCGACATGGTATTCCGTGAACCGGGAGAAGGCGTTGCCCGCCGGGACCGCTTCGGTCAGTCCCACTGCGGTTGTCGCCCCGCCGATCGGAAGCACGCGGCGCCAGCGGGACGTGTCGCGGACGAGCGTCAGGCTGGCCGGGAGCATGGTCGAGTACTTGGGGCCCAGCAGGATGTTCCCGTAGCGGTCCGTGAACGTCTCCGCGATCTGCTGTACGCCCACCGAGATATCCGCGCTGTGGTACTTGTCGAACGGGTAGCTCATCGAGCCCCCGGCCGCGGTGACGCCGGATACGCTGGGCGGGTACGGACGGGACTCCGTCGAAACGAGGCTCGGCGAAAGCAGGAAATGGGTCTGATCGGCCGTGACTCCCACCGCGAGGTCCGGCCGCAACCCCTGGTACTCGTAGACCAGCCCGAACGAGCTCATCCACGACGGGAATGCACTTGCCTGCAGCAGGACATGGTTGTTCCCCGGCAGGTCGCTGAGCTGGAGCGAGCCGTATCCGGCGAAGCTCGTTCCGCCGCCGATCGTGATGCTTCCGACGAGAACGAAGAGATCGACCAGCCGGGAATCCACTTCCATCCGGTACGGCGACGGCCAGATATCCACGCGGCAGAGATAGCCGACCTCGCCAGCGGTCCTGGCACCCCCGGCGGCGCCGCGTCCCTCGACGCGGTAGACGTACGGTTCCTCATACTGCCACGTGTTGTCCCGCCACGACGACGCGGAAGGGTCGAAGAGCACGGCCAGAAGCGCGGGGCTGGCCGCCCCTCGCGTGCCCCGGAAGATCTCGTAGCGGGAGAGGCCGATCTCGGACGGCGGCGCGGTCCAGGTCAAGACCACGTCGGGCCCGCTTCGCCATGCGGTAAGCGCCATTGGAGCAGGAGGCGCGACGGCGACGGTCGAGGAAGGAGCCGCGCCCCGGAGCGCGGCCGCCGCCGAGACCGTAACAGTCCGGCCGGATCCGCCGGCGCCCGTTCGGGTCGCGGCTAGGGGCCCTGCCGCCTGTCCCCAGGGCAAGGACGGCACGGTCAGAGTGGCCCTGAACTCGCCGACGGAGGGCGCGAGCTTGGACCGCGGGAGCTCGACCGGTCTCGTATCCCGCGGCCCGGCAGGCTCCGCGGGAGTCGGAGCGGCCTGCGACGGCGTCGCAGACGACGTCGTCGCCGACGCGGCGGAGGGAGGCAAGGCAGCGGACGCAGGAGCCGCGGGCGACGGCGTCACGAGCGACGAAGCGACCGGGGGCGGCGCCATGGGCGACGGTTCGTGCGCGTCCCGGATCGCCTGTTCTCCCAGCAGGTAGATGTTCTGGCAGCCGGATTCCATGGTGGCGGCGAGGATCCGCTTGCCGTCCCTGGCCCATCGCCCGGCCCAGATGCCCGTTCGGGCATCCGTAACCTGCCGGAGATCGCGGCCGTCGATCGAGACCATGAAGAGATCCAATCCGCCACGGTCGCCCGAGTCGAACATGACCCAGTGCCCGTCCGGCGATACGTCGGGACGGGAGCCCGTCACCTTGGGGTCCGGGATGAGGAAACGCGAGACGGGCCGGTCCGCGGCTATTGTTTCGATCACCTTCAGGCGGGTTCCGGTCTCCCCTTCCGACACGTAGACGATCCGCGTGCCGTCGGGCGCGAAGGCCGGCGATGCGGCCGCGCTGCCGTCCCAGGTGAGCTGGCGGTGAGCCCCGGTGGCGATCGTGGCCAGATACACTTCCGCCTGCACGCCGTCGTATCCGACGAAGACGAGGGACTGCCCGTCGGGGGAGAACCTCGGGTGTCCGAGGTCCGCGAGCGGGAACTTGAGGCGGCGGCGCACCCTCCCGTTCCTGGCATCAACCAGCGCGATCACGTTCCCGGGGCCCTCCTTGAGCACGACCGCGAGGCGCTTCCCGTCCGGAGACCAGTCGGGCGGGCTCGCCATCACTTCGCGGGAGGCGTTACCGAACAGGGCAGAGGGGCCATGGCCCTTGCGCATGACGTAGAGGTTCCGGTATCCCCTGCGGTCGGAGAAGAATGCTATCGTGTCGTCCGCGGGGGAAGCCGTCGGCGAGGTGTTCAGCTCCGTGCGGTTGGGAGTGCCCGTGACCAGCGGAACCCCGTAGTCGGCGGCGTCGTGGCGTCCCTTCGAGAAGGTCCAGCACTTTTCCCTGACGGCGATGTGCCACCTCCGGTCGAACTCGGCGAACGGAATGCCGACCTTGTCCTGGAATACCTGGCCGAACGTCTTCGCGTCCTCGATTCCCTTCAGGATGGCCGGAATCTTGTCCTCGCCGTACTTCTCCCCGAGGAAGTCCACCGCGGACTGCCCGATCTTGTAACCCAGGTAGCCGTCGTGCGGCTCGAGATGGTTGAACGAGTGAAGGAGGTTCAGGGAGGGTACGCGATCGTTGAGCACGGCATCCCGCAGAACCATCTCGCCCTGCGGATCCCAGTCGTTCGCGACATGCTCCGCCATTCCCTCCATGAACCACTGCGGGACGAGCACGGATTTGTACAGGCTGTACGAGCGCAGTCCCTCTCCGAACAGGATGAAGAACTGGTGGGCGTGGACGAGTTCATGCGTGATGACGGTGCGACGCTGCTGAGCCGAAGCTGAAAGAGGGAGCACGACGCGGGTTTTGTATACCTCGGTGAATCCCCCCACCCCCTCTTCCAGCGGTTCGGACGTGACGTTGGTCTGGATGAAGTCGTGGAATGTCGAGTATATAAACATGGGTACCCGGCGTTGAGGCGCGCGCAGAAGGCGGAAATACTCGATCTCCGCCTGCCACGCGCGCTCCGCGGTCTGGCACACCTCGTAGGCGAGAGATTCCTCCGCCGGGTAGTAGTAGATCTCGAAATGGTCCGTGGTGAGCATCTTCCAGTCGAAGCCGTGGTAGCGGACCTTGTTGATTGCCAGCCCGGACTGCGCCAGCGAGAGCCCCACCGCCAGGAGGACGGCCGCGGAGCACGGACGGGACCGACGACGGTGGCGGCTCACTTGGCGCGCGCCTCGTCCGTTAGGCGCGTGACCTGCGCGGGAGCCACCCACGCGTCCACGACTTCGTCGCCCCCCGCGGCCTGGGACTCCCTGATCGATGCCCCGAGCGCCGCCAGCCTCGCCCGGATCCGGGGCGGCGGGCGACGGAACGAGACGTGCCGCCAGAAGCGGCGCCGGAGGATTTCCTCGAGCGCGGCGCCGAGCAGGTCGAGCCCATCCCCCGTACGAGCGGAAGCGAGCAGGGGCGGGACCGGCAGCGACACCGACAGGCGGGCGGTCGCGCCGGCGTCCTCGAGCAAGTCGATCTTGTTCAGGATCGTGAGGACGCTGTCGGGCGCGACGCCGAGGGTTTCGAGCTCCCCCAGCACTGCTTCCGCCTGTCGAGCGGCGTCCGGATGCTTTGCGTCCACGACATGCAGGACGGCGTCCGCCTGCCCGATCTCTTCGAGCGTGGCCCGGAAGGCGACCCGGAGATCCGGAGGGAGGTCGCGGATGAACCCGACCGTGTCGGTAAGGAGAGCCCGTCCGCCTTCGGGGAGCCGCACTTGGCGAACCTGGGGGTCGAGGGTCGAGAACATGGCTCCCCGGGTGACGGCGGCCGAGCGCGTCAGGGCGTTGAAGAGCGTGGACTTCCCGGCGTTCGTGTATCCCGCGAGCGCGACGATGGGCCATGCCCGGTCATGGCGTCGCTCGCGCTGACCGGAGCGACGCGCCCGCAGCGACTCGATTTCGCGCTTGAGCCGGCTCAGGCGGTCGCGGATGCGCCGGCGGTCGTACTCGAGCTTCTGCTCTCCCGGTCCTCTGGTTCCGAGACCGACCGCTCCGCGACTGCCGCGGCCGCCGCGCATCCCGAGACGCGAGAGCTCCCGCCCCTTGCCCGTCAGCCGCGGCAGGCGGTACAGGAACTGGGCCATCTCGACCTGGAGTTGGCCCTCCCGGGAACGAGCCCGTTGTGCAAAGATATCGAGGATGAGTCCGGTTCGGTCGACAACGCGGCACGGCAGGGCGTCGTCGAGCCGGCGCTGCTCGCCGGGCGACAGCGACTGCTGGGTGACGACGACGTCCGCTCCCGTCGCGGTCACGACCGCGGCCAGCTCCCGGATCTTGCCGTCCCCGAGCAGGGGGCCCCCGTCGCGGCGGCGCTGGACCATCCGGTCCACGACCTCCGCCCCGGCGCTGCGGACGAGTTCCGCAAGCTCGTCGAGATCGGAAAGCGCGGCAGGCAGAGGCCCCTCGAAGGCGCTTACGACGACGACTGCCTCCGGGGCCCGGGGTCCGCGGGCACGCCGAGACGACGGTTGTGGCGGTCGAGTTTCCGTGGCAAATCCTCCGTGATCCCCCGAAAAGCGGCTTAGTATAGCGTACAGCATGCGGGGGCCAGGCGATGCCGGGGGGGGCCGGCCTCCCCCCTCGCCGCGTTATTCCGGCCGGTGTTCTTCCTCCGACCGCGCATCCCGGCTGAGGAGATCCTCGAGGGCACGGCCGGCGGGGATTTCCTCGAACAGCACGCGGTGCGTCTGTTCCGTGATCGGCATACGGATGCCGTGTTCCCGCGCAAGCTTCCAGGCCGACCGGCAGGCTCCGACGCCCTCGGCCACCTGAGCCATCCCCGCCAGGATATCCCGCAGACGCTCTCCCTTCCCCAACTTCCGGCCGACCCGGCGGTTGCGGCTGTGCACGCTCGTGCACGTAACGACCAGGTCGCCGAGGCCGGACAGCCCCATGAACGTTTCCCGGCGGGCGCCCATGGCCGCTCCCAGCCTCGTGATCTCGGCCAGCCCGCGCGTCACGAGGGCGGCCTGGGTGTTGTCGCCGAGCCCGAGCCCGTCGGCGATGCCACACGCGATCGCCACAATGTTCTTGAGGGCACCGCCCAGTTCGACGCCGGCCAGGTCCGTCTGGGCATAGACGCGGAACCGGGGCGTGAAGAACAACTGCTGGATGCGAGCGGCGGTCCCGGACGACTCGCTGGCGGCCACGACCGCCGTGGGAAGATCCCGGCCCACCTCTTCCGCATGGCTGGGGCCGGAAATCGCGCCGATGCGGTCCGCGGGCACCCCGAGGGCGGCGGAAACAAGCTGCGAGGGGCGGCGGCCCGTGTCGTGGTCGAGGCCCTTGGCGACGCTGACGAGGATGCCTCCCGTGGCCGCCCAGCCGGGCAGGCGCGCGGCGGTCGCGGCCAGGAAGGAGGTCGGCACCGCCAGCACGATTGCGTCGCGCGGTCCGTCAGCCACGGCGGCGAGATCGCGCACGACCTGGACCGACTCCGGAATGGTGACGCCGGGCAGGAAGACCGCGTTCTCACGGGTCCGCTCGATCGCGGTCGCGACCTCGTCCTCGCGCACCCACAGGAGCACGTGATGCCCCCGGTTGGCGAGGAGCCTGGCTATGGCAGTCCCCCATCCCCCGGCCCCGACAACCGCGATCGTCGTACTCATTGTCTCTTCCCGCGCCCGCCGAATCGGTACTCCGTCCCGGCAATGATGCGAGCGATGTTGGCACGGTGGCGGACGACGATCAGGATGGCCACGACGACGGCCGCCAGCTCGATGGAAGGCGTGCGCCAGGAACCCGGCAGGAGGACGGTCAGGATCGCGAGCGCGACGGCTCCCGCGATTGCCCCGGCGGAAACCATCCGGGTCGCGCCGAACACGGCCCCGAACGTCGCGATCGCGCCGGCCAGAGGCAGCCAGGCCAGGTGGAGGAAGGCGCCCGCCGACGTGACAACGCCCTTTCCCCCGCGGAACCGGAGCCATGGCGACCAGGTGTGGCCGGCGACCGCGGCAAGCGCCGCGGCCACCCGCAGGCCGGGGTCCGCTCCCGCCCGTGTTGCCATTTCCACCGCGAGCCATCCCTTGAACCCGTCGAGTACGCCCGTTATCAGGCCCGGCCCCGGACCCAGGACTCGCCAGACGTTCGTCGCCCCCGGATTGCCGCTCCCGTGTTTGCGGATGTCGATGCCCCTTCCCAGCCGGGCGACGAGGTAGGAGAACGGGACCGATCCAGCCAGATACCCGCCGACGATGATGGCGACCGGTTCCAGCCCGGAGCTCATCCGCGATCCCACCGGATTATCACGGGCACCCCGTGCAGGCCGAAAGCCTCGCGCAGGCGGTTCGCGACGAACCGCGCGCTGGCTTTGGAGCGCGGCGGCGCGAGCACCGAGAACGCGGGAGGCGCGGTGTCCGTCTGCTGGACCACCCACGCTTTCCCTGGAGAAGGCCAGTCATGCGAGACATCCGCCAGCGCGGTCGCGGGGATGGTGATCCCGCGCAGGCGCAGGAGGTCGGCCAGTACCTGACGGAGGGCGGGGATCCCGTACCCGGAGACCGCGGAAGTCATGAGGACGGGGAACCGGCCGAGGCCGGGGAACCTGCGGTGCAGGAAGGCCACCGCCTCCGGCAGGAGTTTCGGGAGTCGCTCGGCATCCAGGAGGTCTACCTTGTTGAGGGCGACGGCAAGGCACGGACGTTGTGCTTCGATCTCGCTCGCCAGCCGGAGATCCTGGCGTGCCAGGGGAACGGTCAGGTCGAGGATGAGGACGGCGACATCGGCCCGGTGCAGGCTGCGCAGGGCGCGGCTCTGGGCGTCCTTCGCGATCGCGTCATCGGCCGCGCGTCGCCGCGAGACGCCGGCGGTATCGACGAGGTCCCACCGGGACCCCGCCAGCTCCGCGCTTTCGACCACGGGATCCCGCGTGGTACCCGGGACGGCGTCCACGACGCTGCGTTCTTCCTCGAGCAGGGCATTGAAGAGGCTGGACTTGCCCACGTTGGGCTGCCCCAGCAGTACGCCCCTGGCCGCCCTTCCCGTCGCGAGGCCGGAGTCCGACGGGGACTGGTTCGCCGGCAGTACGGCGATCCTCCGCGCCAGTTCCGAGAGGTTCCTGTTCCGGGCGGCGGAGACGGGAAGCGCGGGGCCGAGGCCGAGGGTGGACCACTCCCAAGCGGTCGCATCGTCTTCCGGCCGGTCGCACTTGTTGCAGACGGCCAGGACCGGCGTGCCGGCCTTCCGTATCGCGTTGGCGAGGGCGAGATCGTCCGCGTGTGGGTTCATGTCCCGGCCGACCAGCATTATCGCGCCTCCCGCGCGCGCGAGCAGGCGGCGGACCAGCTCGTCCAGCCGGTCTCCGACCGCCCCGCCCGCGTTCCATCCCCCGGTGTCCGCGAGCCGG